>Ga0209489_106161_pt1 | contig 19649 bp, 5 predicted proteins | sample SiratrowhiteBW_FD_187527 | JGI IMG/M metagenome (GOLD analysis project Ga0209489, IMG submission 187527) | Root nodule microbial communities of legume samples collected from California, USA - Siratro white BW (SPAdes) (version 2) | ecosystem: Host-associated > Plants > Roots > Nodule | place: USA...
AAAAACAAAAAAAAAAAAAAAAAAAAAAATACTGATTAAATAAAATTACTAGTATGTAGTAGGACCAATGTAGTTGGTATAAACTTTAAAGGTTCATTAGTAATCGTCTAAAGTTTTTTGAAACTACTGGTCTACCAGCCTTTTTATTTTTGGGCATGAAAATAAAAACAGGTCAAGCTGGTTGGAAAAAAGTCAAACAAAATGACCCACATTGTAACGGCTTGCTTTGTTTGTGAATCTGAGGAAAAGCAAGAGAGTCATCACAAAATTTGGGAGCATTATACAGTGCTAAAAGCAGAACTCAACTCATTTTCCTTGTAGGAACAATAATATACTGTACTTATGAAGATATAACTGCACGATTGGTAATATATTTTGGGAAGTTATGAATAAGGAATATAAAATACGCTAGCTATATATGTTGGAAGTAGTACTACATATTCAAGATTGTGGATTTTTTCATTGGGGTCAATTCTTTAATTCTCACATACTTAAACTTTTTAGGCCACATTCCAGCCTTTCCTTTCTACCCTTAAATAGCTGAAGAAAACACGATATCTTCTATGCGGTGTTTCCTTCTTTTACTTCAGTTTTTATTTCAATATCCTTGCTACTTTCATTTATTCTGTTAATTTTGTCTTCTTTTAATCTCGTGATGTTAGAATGTCTCAATGTAAACTTATTTTAGCCTAAGATTAATTGTATACTTTCTTATCCCTTTATTTTTCTCTTGGTGTAAGCAAAATTTGTCCACATCCACTTGTAATCTATTCTTAGGATTTTTCAATCTTTTCAGGATCCCTTGGATCTATGAATTCACACGGTACATTGTATACGGAGGTTGCTTCCACATCACCAGATGTTGTCACCTGGTGAGAGATTTTAGTCTATACTTTTATAACGATGGTTGAAGAAGGTTCTCTCTGAAATGGATGATATTGGGAATTTTAATTTCTGCTGTGTGAATCTTCTCAGTTACTAGCTTGTTTTAGTGAAATGGCAGTGGATTCATTGCTTTTCTTTTGTAAATATTAGCAACATGGAGGAGATATCGTGTAAGGTCAGTTTTGAATGTATTCTAATATGAAATACTTGAAAACTGTAAGGGAGAGGACTATTCTTTTCTACTAAGAAACATACAAGAAAACTTTTCAAAATGGTAAATTTCTTCAAAATAACCTGCAAACAGTGTAATGTTCCATTTACATGTATCTTCTATTCTTGTTGTTGAGCGTCACTTTAAGCTTTGTAGGGTTGAAATGAAAATTTGAAATTGTTTTGCCTGCCTCTTTTTATTGGACGTGAAACCTACTCCATCTGTTACGTCTGTCATTGTAGTTTAAATTTATATCCAAATGCACTGAAAGCCCATTCACCAATGTGCAGGACTGGTAGAGTTTCCACTCAAGCCTCTGAACCTTCTAAAAGAAATTTGTTCCTACAAAGACTTTATGAAGAAGAGGAGAACTCGAATATGGTAAATGAGATCCCTGGTACTAAGAATGGTTCTCGGAGTGAGTATGAGGACAAGGATATCATTGAGTGCCTGGAAAATGGTGTACAGTTTTGGACAGACTACTCAAAAGTACATTATCACCCCCGGAGTCTTTATGAATTAGATGGAGTTTGGGCAGTCGCAGAGGAATTTAACAATTATGGAATTGGAAAGGACTCCTTTGCTTGGGCTGTGCAAGGGGAAGAAATCAGTGACAGAGTTCGATTTTTTGTTGAAGAGTGTGACCATATACAGGTCACAACTTTTCACTTTTCCAATGTGTGGTTGGGTTAGTGGGTTATTTCTCGTGTATAATTTTAACCCTTGTTGTGACATAATGAATGGTAATATAAACTTTATACCAGAAGTACAGTAATATTGATTCTCTAAAATGCTTACTTAACATAGTAGTTTTGCAATTAGCAAAGCTACATTTTGACTAGATATCCTGCTTTTTTGTTGCTCAACTTTATAAATTTTGGTATGAGAGTTTCAGATTGATGATCCTATATTTATAACTTCAAACATAGAGCCTTTGTCCATTAAGTTCTAAAAGAAAATTAATTTTTGTTTGGTGTGCCTCTTACAATCTTTAAATTTTGGTAATTTTGACAGGGATTTCAATTTATTGTTGATGACTCTGGAGGTTTCTCTGCTGTCGCTGCTGAATTTTTAGAGAACATTGTAGACGAGTATGCAAACATTCCTGTCTTACTGTATGCTGTCCAAGGTTCTGGTTCACGCACAAATCTTCAGAGCAGGAAGCGTACAGTCTCAGAGGTTCTTCATGATTCTATATCATTTTCAAGATTGTCATCATACTGTAAACTTATTGTGCCTCTTGGTCTGCCCTCCTTAAGTGAAAGTATGTCAAATGCAATTTATTATATTTGACAGCACAGTAGTCAATAGCCTTCCTTTGATAATACGCAGCAAGTATTGATGTTTGATTTGCTACTACTTTACTAATTTGAATGGCTCGGTATCATTGATGGCATTGAATTTTGTTGTACTTTGTTCTAATATTGATACAATCCTCCTTACCATTGTTAAATGTATTTCTTTTGGCTGGCAGATGCACAAAATTATAGATTCCAATGGTCTCATTCAGTTATACTAAATCTTATTTTGATGTCTTTGTAAGTTTGACTTTTCACCTAATTTCATAGGTAAAGCTTCCAGATTCCTCCACATTGAAGATGCTAAGCATTTCCACTCAAGTGCAGTTTATGCTGCAGCACTACACTCCATTAGTCTACCTTTTCGAATGGTTCCAGTTGGGCCTACTGCAGATGCTTGTTCAATTTCTGGTGCTGTGGATATTCATGGAGTTGTACAAATGTTATCAGGACATGGAAGGCAGAATATGGTGTCAGTTCTTGATGTTGCCATGCCAGCACCAGCCTTAACTGGTAAATGTGAATAACTTTTTTGGCTGATCTCCATAAGAGATGTATTTGATTGGTCTTACTCTTGAAATTCAGGGGGACAGAATGACCTGTCTCTGTTGGAGATTTTACAGCCGTTGACTCCACAAACAGCAGATGATGTTGAAGACATGCTGGCTATTGAACACATGACAGTCCATGGAGCTCTTGCTTCAGGTATTGGCTGCAGAGATTTATCAATTAATATTTTCTTTATGTTTGTTCTGCTTGTCTGTATGGGGACCCTTGTCTCGACTGTCAGAGTTGCTACGATGTGTAACTAGGAGGTCACAGGTTTGGTTCTTGAAATTAGCTTCTTGCAAATGCAAAATAAGGCCGCACATGATAGATTCATAATGAGTCTGATCCTTCGCTGGACCCTGCCATGCTGGGAGTCTTCTAGCCCCTGGTTGCCTTTTCTGTTGCGCTTGTCTTAGTCTTCTAATCTTAACCCAACAGTATTCTTCACTTCAATGTTTTGGCCCATAAGCCATATCTAATAAGTATATTGGTTTAATTTAGTGTATATTTTCTTAATTTGAACTTTATCGTTCTGTTTATGCTTATCATGAAAACAACAGATTTTAAGGTATGAATCTTTCTATTGGCCAGTGAATCATTCGAGGCACCAAAACATGTTTCTGTCCAAATTTACAAACACATTGATTTTTTGGGGATATGAAAAAAGAACTCAAATAGAGGTTTCAAATAAAGACAACTACCAGATTCTATGATGAAATGTTTAATAATACCATTGATTATATCTATCTTTTAGTTCTGAATGAACCAAGTGATAAATTACCATTTAGTTTTCTGCTGTAGCACAGCGTAACAAGTGATATTTAGTCCTCGGTTTTTGCTCTTTTATCAATCCACTATTCATTTTCTTTATTATGGAACTCTCCGAAGTTAGATCGACACACATTCAGCAGTATGCAATACTTCTATTTAATTAGACAGATAAGATCACTTTTTGTTGTTAAAAAAGTGTATCTTTGTAAGGTACTCAACCATAGTTTCGTTTGTTACATTAGTTAGGTTATTGGATGAAATAATTTGAAAAAGGCATGCTTGCTTATCGATATGCTTTCTATTGAGCCTATTTTTCTATTCACCTACTTTACTAAGTTCTCTCCTTTGAATGATTGTTTTTGTCTGTAACCCTTCACTGTTTTGGTTCTATAGAAGGTCATCGCGCTTCAGTTGGTGAGGTAAAGGATGCAGTTGATGGTGCTTTTAGATGTGCCAATACAAGGCCAATGTTCTGCCATCTATCTGTTGCTCCTTGTCCCTTGCCTATCCCCTTGCCTTTTCCATCAATCTTTGGGAGCAACGTAGGCAAGCAAGGTGAATTAATGAGAGGTCAAACTATTAATTCATCACCCAAAGGATCCCTTGAGATCCATTCCGTTCCCATGGCCGCCAGATTACGTTCCAGCAGTGTTGTATTACCACTCTTAGAGAATAAACTGCGAAATCTTCAGCGTTTTGGAATTCAACGAGGAGCAGCTGGGGCAGAGTTACTTAGAGGTTGGGGCTTTGGCACGGAAGAATTGATGGAAATGGAAGAAATGTTGTCTAAAATGGTAGCAGCATTGCGTCCTCCGCAGTTGACATCAGATTCAGATTAGAATATATAGGTTGTTCTTCACAAAAAATGAGTCAGGTAACATTTGTTAGGTTATTGATAGTAACAAATTTACACTGTGGTGTGCTGGCTTTTCGTGCCTTTTTGGCATTGAGTTTCAAGCATTTTGTTAGTTAACTCTCCAAGCCACATATAGTTGATTTTTCTTTACAGGTTTTGTTTATTCTCATTCTGTTAACTTGGTGCTTGCTCATCGACCAATAGCGCTTTGGTAGCTCCTATGGGATTAACTTAATCTTGCCCTTCGATTGGGCTCTCATCACTTAGTTACTGAAGTTAATCCATACTGCTCTCAACTTCCTTCCAATCTGCTTGCAGCTCTCACCACCCTTATCTTCCCTTTTACCATATAGTGTTTACATTTGCTTTTTTGTCTTTAATATGACCTTAAAAAATGTGCCACGGGGAAATGGACAGAATGAAATAATAAAAAATACTTAACAGTAGAATGATAGCATTAAGAAAGTGAAATGTTGCCCTTTGACTGAGCTTTCTGGCAGAAACAGTGGAATAGGCTTTCTGGAAACATAATTTCGGGAGATTCTAAACTTTTGGAAGATAATTTCAGAATGCTGGACATTATTTTCGGAAAATATTTTTGTAGAAAGAACAATAACGGGATGGCTTGATGTTCCGAAAATAATTTTAGAATTATAATTATACATTTTAATGAAATTATTTTTCAAAAGTTTTAGTTTGTTAAGAGCACAGATAGTTATAGCATTCTTTACTCTCTTTTTTTTCTTAATCTTTGAAGCATTTTTTAGAATAAACTCATGACAAAACCGAATTCAAATTTTAAAGAGTACATCTTTTATGTTATGATGTTAACCATGTCCCAAAAGATTGTGTACTAGTGTAAATTAACAAGCAAGAGAGTAAAATGAATGATGAGATATAAATAGAAATAATTAACAAGAGAGAGTAAAGAATATTTTCCACTGACCGAAAGGCAAGTGGGGTGTCGATAGTACATTTTGGTGTAAAAAGTAATAGCCTGATATTTATTATTTGTGAGGGTTGGTTTTTATTCCTTTTAAGGGCTTTTAACTTCACACAATTAATTTGGGCACCTACCATTTATTTTAGAATGAACTTTTCATTTCGAGATGAGTAAAACATACTCCAAGAAATTAATAGGGGAAGAGTGCAGGGAAAAAAATACCCTTTTCTTGCCTTCTTCATTTTTATTTGTATGTGGAGGGTAGGACAGGCAGAGACAGAATGATGAAGAAGGTTTGGCCCCCTGAATATTTAGATTTATTACTTTTAACAAATATTTTTTTTAAATATTATTTAAATATAATTATCTTTTTTTAAAAATATATATTTATTTTATAATTTTATTTTTCATATGATTAATGATTTTTTAAATAAATATTTTATAATTTTAGCATGTAACTTTTTTTCTTTTGCTGATGTTATATATACTTAAATGAATTCTGAATTTAATGTTGAGATAATTGTATTTTTCTATTTTTAGTCAAAATATTTAACTATAATTATTTGCATTTTAATGGTTTTTTTTATTTTACTAATTGTTGAAATTTTAAAGATTAAAAACGGTATTTTTTAATCAAATGATTTTACTGACACTTTTTATATTGATTTAAGGAAAAGTTATTTATCAATTTATTACTAATGAGATAAAGTTATATATACTTTACAAGAAATTGATATGATGAACTTTCAGGCATGTCAATAAATATTCCTTCATTTCTCCTTTTTTTCGCCTCATTTTAGTTAAACAAACGTTCTCTTATTTAAAAAAAAAAACTACAAATTTTTATCATAATTGTATATTTTATAGGATACTGATAACATCTTTCAATAGATTAATAAATTTCAAGTACACCCGCTTATAATAGTGACTCAATCATGGACCATATAATATAATTTGTTTAACATCTTATCATCTTTTAGTTGCTAAATACTTCGGGACTATTTGTTTTTTATTCTATTTTACACGTGCAAATATTTATCTTGTTTAATATTTATTTTGAAGAATGTATCCAATTTAATAATAGAGTTGATTCTCCTACTAAGCACATCATCACAGAAATACACATACAAATAAGTATCAACTAATTGAATCAATCATAATCAACATATATCATGATTATCATCAATCATATTATTATTATATACGAAAACACAATAAACTTGTATTTGTTCATACATTATGTCATGATTATGTCATGATTAAATATAAGATGTTTTCTAGAAGATTTTAAAACTATGATCAAAAGTCTTATAAAAAATTAACACTTAATCTATTTCAAATCTATTAGGAATTGATGTTTGTAATATTTTTTTATATATTTTCAAAAATTTCGTCTATTTTAAATGATGGTTTATTTCACATATAAAGTATAATTGTAATATAACTTTTAAGACACTCAAACAATTTTTGTAATTTGAACAAGATTAGATTCGGAATTCAACCAATATAAAAAAATTGTATATTTTTTCTATTTTAAATTCTTTATATTTTTTTAATTATTTATATGATATTATTTTATATATTTTTAATTCCTCAATGAAGTGTACTATGTCAATCAAATTTTAAAAAAATAATTTATCCTTTCTTAATTGTGTATAACCTATTGTTGTTTGTATTTCAAACACGTTTTTGTTAGTAATACAATAAAAATATTGCAGTTTTATTAAGTAAAAACTACTTTTATATTATTTTTGGCCTATAGATTCAGAGGCCGGTTCTGTCGTTAGAGGGAAGTTTATTTAAGATGAACAGACTAGAAACCATTTTTAGGAGTTATCAGCTTATTATCTAATATATTAAAATAAAACAAGAAGTGTTTTCTGATGGATTACTTAAATTAACAATATATTTTTTAATATAATTTAATTATTAAATACAAATGTTTGTTTTTAAGAATTTAATAATTATATGGTTTGAATCTAATACCACGTTAACTAAAAATTGCGATTTGATATAATTTTTAATTGATCATTAGAAAGATTAACAAATTGATCACGTATATAATTATAATTTATCATATTTTTAATTAAATAATAATATAAAATATTTTAGGAAATGATACATAACCTATTTTCTCTCCAATTTATTTCACACGTACAATTTTTAAGAAGGTAAATAAGCTAAGAATAATTGGTAATTTATCAAGCACCCTTCTGGAACTAAGTTTTACGAATATATCTATTTTACAACTTGGACAATTGTTAATTCCTAATTTTGTCACGGGAAAAGTTATTAAATTGTCCACTTCTTAACAATTTTATTTTATAATTTCAGAGTTATTTCGAGAACTCAGCTTTTATGTTAATTTTTAATCTTTTACATCATTCACATGACAACAGATAAAATATAATAATATTACATTAATTATAAATATAATTAATATAAAAAATATTTAAAAAGAATAAAAAAATATATTACATTAATTTCAGTTTAAAACTCATATAATACGTTTTAAAAAAAACTTAAAACTATGCATTTTTTAAATCATTTATCACGAGTGTATATATTTTATTATTTAATTAATATTATTTCCTGAAATACTGTTAAAATGATTCGACGACTACTATTCAAACTATATAATTTTTGAAAATTAAAAATAAATATTAACATTTTTACATGATTAAAAATGAAATTATATCAAATTTATAGTATCATATTGATTAATATTATCATGTTTAAAAAGTTAAATTGTATATTTTAACATATTATATTATATTATTTTTTAAAATATTATATTTTTTCTAGTATTACCTTTTTTAGTATTATATTATTTGATTTTATGCTATTTTGAAAAACAAAAAATTGTTAAAAAGATTGAAAATAATATAAAAGAATATATTTAATTAAATTAATAAATAATAAATAAAAATTTGTGTGATAAATAATTAATTTAATGTAAGATAAATATGTTGTTAAAATTTTCGTTCATCTTTTTAAACGTGGATTTAATAGTATTAAAAGAATTAATAAATATAATTACAGTTCTTAATCCCAATATTTTTGGGGGGGAAATTACTTTTCTGAAGTGTGTGTAAATTAATAAATATAAACATAGAAAGAGGTCAAACGAATAATAATAATTATGATGAGTATTGAATGCAAAGAAAGAGAGACAATCTTTAAAATTTAAGAAATCGAGAAAGATAAATAACAAAATTGGGAAGATATAATAATCTTTGAATTTTAAGAAATGTAAACAATGCAGTTAAAAAGTATGTCACCTGTTCTTAAATGAGAAAGTCAAATTTCAGATATCAAAGTTAATTCAAATAGTATAATTAAAATTTAAATGATAAAGTCAAAACAAATTAAATACTATATTGGATTGTATGCAGTTTGTTTATGCACGCATCACTCACCACTTCACCCAGGTACCCTTTTATACCATCATTTATATCTTTCACATGAGACTTTATTATCTTATAGTGTGAGACCATATAATTAATTTCAATCAATTTCCACATGATAGCTTATTTTATAATTTAAAAAAAATAAGATAATGTATAATATAGGGATTGATTGAGATGCATAGCAGAATGTGTTTTTTTCCATTCACACACTGAAATGTGTTCTATTTTAAGTCATTATCTTTCGCTTTCAAAAGAATCCTAACTTTTTTGAGACAGGAACATACAAGCTTTCAATTTCTCAAGGCCTATGCATTTGTTTGATACCAAGTTAAAACTACACTACCCTACTACAATATTTAAAGTCTACCAGTAAAACTATAAAACAATAATTTTTCTCATTAATTAAAAAAATAAATAAAATACACTTATATAGCCTATAAAAAATAATAACTATACCATAAAATATCATTATCTCACTTTTAAGATAAACTACATATTATACACATCATTTAACCACATTCTATAAGAAAAAGACCTAACTTTCTAATGGTCTTTCTTTTGAAACTCCTGTCATCTTATCATTGTAACTCAAAAGGAACGAAAAAGTAAGTTGTTTTTCTCTTTTGTTGGTTGGTCGGTCTTCCAAACTTATATATATGTAGTTAAATATGAATAATATTATATACATATAAGAAGCTAAAAATTATGTTGGTGTCAGATGAAGAGACCCCACGAAGCAGATGCATGAATGCTTTTGATAATAACCTGGATGTGTATAAACGTGTAAGTTGTTATAATATTCAGTACGTTCTTGTGGGGCTACACTTGCTAGGTACATGTTAGTGTTATGATCAAGAATTTTATGATTTTTTCTTCACTTTTCAATCTAATTTATACCTTTGACTATAGAATAAGACAATAGAAGAAACATGATAGATACATCAATCAGAACCGTAAGATCCTGCATCATTGTTTCCTTTATTTATCCCATATATACACACACATACACCAATATTCTCTCCAATTTTGTTCACATCAGAATTCCCTCTTTTTTTCTCCGGCTTAGAATTCATAGTAAGATTTTGATGTATAAAATAAGATTACTATTATATTTTATTGTCCCCAAGCACATGCAGCATTAAAGTCAACTAACGAAATCGGTGACTGATAACATATTCCAAAACGGTATCTACAAATAAATGGACTATTAATTGACTTGATGCAATCTTTGAGAAAAGAAAAGAAAATGAGTGGTCAACTTACCATGAAAACTTTCGTTGCCAAAAGTTGTCGGATCTGCACCAATCACTCCGTTCAAATGTTGCGCCTTAAAGCTGTATTTCTTTGAAGCGTTTATGTGCCATTTTTGACTTTGTGTATCTCGTGCAAAACAATAACAACTATAATAAAGATAGTAAAAGGTTTTGAAAACCGTGGAAGATGCAGCAAAAGATTGCTATGACGAAATGGGATCAGAAATCTGGATTTTACCGTACTTTCAGAAAACACCAATCATAAACCAGAACTAGTATGCGTTAGAGTGTTCTTATTCTTTAGAGATATGTCAAAAATTTACACACGATCATTTTTTTTTTCTTTCTAATGTAGGAGTCTGTGTTATACAGAATAATTTGCAGTCTATAGGTTTGAGTTTTAGACGAATAAAAATATGAAATATTATCGATATACATTCACATATTATGTACAAATATGAAATGAAAACTCATTGACAATACAGTGATGCAGCTCAGAATAACAGTCGTAATTTGATTCTGAAAACAGTTGATATGCATGCAGAATGTTCTGCATTTTGCGCAGCGGAACAAGTTAAGAAGTAAAATGAAATGTGTTCTTTCTTAATTAACAAATTTCATCCAACTCTATTGAATGTTTCATCCAAAATTTATTAATTTCTTAAAATGGATTCTAAAACAAGTATTTCTTAACTACAAAGCAAAAGTAAAGGTATTTTCTTATTTTATTTCATTTTGTTATGGTTAGGGTATTTAAATGTGAGTCTAAGCATCATATTGAATAGAAATGAGATTGTTGAAGAAAAAAGACTCATAAATCCAATGTCTTAAGATTTTGGGTTGAAGACGGTGTTATTCCGTTATGTGGTGTAGCTCTGTTTTAATTGTTTGAGATTTCTATGATATACTCCCTTCAGTTTTGCCTACCATAATATTAGTAAAAAGAAAAACTAAGACACACAAAATATTTAGAGTAATGTGTAATACTCACCCATTTTGGGTTGATGAGGTAAATAAAAAGATGATAAGGAGAAAGAAAAAGTAATCGTCAATGTAAAGATAAAATGAAAAAAATAAAAATGGAAAGAAAAGAAGAAGAAAAAAAATCTACTTATTACTAGTTTAAATGTTTGAGAGCTTAGCTGAAGTGGAAGAAATAAGCCAGTTAATACTTAGTACTAAAAAAATTGTGTTCTATTTTTTACATGATAAAATCTTTCTTAAGGAATTTGACTTTAGAGACTTTTTTTAACATAAATTTGACTTTTCAAAAGAGTTTATTGCAAATGTACACTTTAAACTTAAATTCTGTTAATAGATGTAGGCTAAAGAGTTAAACTTTTAAATAAATTAACAAGCATATTATTTTAAAATATTATAGTTGGATTATTTTATAACAATTGGTATCTTATTATTTAGTAAATAAACAAAATTATTAAACTCAATATTTTTAAATGGATGTTCATTTATTTTTACTTGTTCAAGGTAACTCTGATTTCAAAATATTATATTTATTTTGTCATGAGTAGAAGTTGTTAAAATAAAATGAAGTCTTAATATTTTGTTATTTAACTTAAAATGTTTATACATAAATAAAAATTTAACTATTTAAATTGTTTTATGAAAATTATCATATCTTTAAAATTTTCTTTCTTTATTTTTCATCTAGATTTTTGAGTTAAATGTTTTTAAATTTGAGTCTATCATAGAAACTAGTAGAGAGAAGAATAATAGTTATCGATCATATTTTTTTGTTTAGAATAGATTTCTCTTTATACTTTTTTTTATTTGTTTGCATATAGGTGGTTTGTATGTCTAGGGATATGAGTTTGTGTGTGTTGATTAATAAAGATTCATATTTACTAGTCTAGAATGTTTTTAGTTTTGATCATAAAACTTTTCTTTAAGTAGGTTTGTGTTTCTACTTTTTAAGTTTATTGGAGGAGCTAGATTTTCAGGTAATGAAAGTTATATGTAATAATATACCAATGTGAAAATTGAAGTTTCAATAAGTTGAAAATTTTTTGGTAAGAGGGTTAAGGTTAGAATGGAGTTATACGTACATAATTGAGAGATGTAATTCTAAGTACTTTTGATAATAAAATGTTACATTTTGTATTAGGATTCTTCCTTTTAATCAGTTTTGAGTTAATGATTAAAACTTGGTATGAGGTGTCATTTTTAGCCGTTTTTCCAAAATGATTTATGATTTGTGAATTGTTTTCAATTTTGATGCAATATAATAAATCAAGATAACAAAATATATGATGTGAAGACCACGTTGAATATTATTGGTTTATTTTATTTAAATAGTTTTGATACTCTTAATTTTAATTTTGTTTTAATGGAATTATGTGTATATTGTGTGTGCTTATCTTTTATTCTTAAAATAAGATAATATTTAAAAATTGACTAATGTAGTAAATAAGTATGATTTAAATGTATGAAGTGTGAGGTAAAAAATCTAGTATAATATATGAAACTAATAAATGGTTTATATACTTATATTTAGAGCATTTATCTTGCAAGTCTTTTACTTAAAGCTTTGCTTTCATAAAATTTAATGTTAATCCAAATTTATATCTTGCAAGTCTCTTATAAAATTTAATGTTAATCCAACCATTGAACAGAAGTAGGTTAGTAAAATATCTACTTAAGCATATTACTAGAAATTTAATTTTTTTTTTTGTAAAAAAAAAGAAAGAATTAAAGAAATAAAGAAAAGTCTTTGAAGTTGAAGCCAAGTTCATTTTGGAAGCAAATTTTAAGTTTAAAAGTCAAACTTATCATTATTGATTAGAAATTGTGAAGCTGAGCATGAATTTTGTGAGGATGGAAATTGTGAAGCTGATGCAAATTTTGAGGTCGAGCATGAATTTTCTAACTCTCAGCCAAACAGATTTGATGTGGCTTTTATATTTCATGTTTGTTGTGATGTCACTCATAACTATTTTTGTGATTGGAATATACTTTCATTGTCTTGACTTGAGGTAAAATATACAATGCATCGTGTATCTACAAATGAGTCATGATTTTATTGATAATTTTTTAATCATTGAACTTAAGGAAAATTCTTTTGTTGAGTCACACAAGGAATTTGGGCTTATCAAAGAAATTTAAGTTCTTTTCAGCTAAGAAATTAGATTTTGGATAAATTTAATAATTATGTTAATGTTCAAAGCCAAAGTATTGATTGAGTATCACACTGCAAGAAGAGAAGTGTTCAATTAACTCTAACCCTAACAATTTTACTCCTTTTGTACAAACTCAACTTGTTAATTTACTTGTTTTTAATATTTTTGTATATTATTTTCTCTTAATAATTTCATAGGTATCTTTATATCAAAATTTCATATTTCAATTAATCTAGATATTAATAAATTATAGTTACTGTTATGCAAGACTCTTGAAAAGACGTCACTTGAACTTTCATTCTACTACTACTTATACAAATTGGTAGACTTGTCATATAGATATATAATAGAATCATTAATTATTTTTCTGCATTAAGTAAAAGAATCTACCTACAATATAGCAAAGACCCTTTTTGACTTGTAGATAGTTTAAGTTACATAAAATAATAAATCATAAAGTGTAAGGAGGAAGTTTTTGCATATCCTAGTATTTGTGTATATATAACTTGAGTTGTAATAAATTTAATGTAATTGTTGTTTATCTAAATCTTTAACTAAATTAGATAACAATTTTCGGTATAATATGTTTAATGGGTCTTTCATAATGTAAGTGTTTATTAATAAATATCTTTTGTTATATATATCCATGATGTATGTATTCTTTTTTTATAAATGATTTGAGAAAATCATTATAAATTTGTAATGATAATAAATTTGGATGGAACTGTGTTCTTGTGATAATATATTATAATCATATAATTTATCTTATTCTTGATTGTCTATTTAATTACTCATTATTGTCGTTTTAAATACATGAATAGATATAAATCAAGTTTAGAAATATTTTTTGTTATTGTATGGAGTTACTTTTTAACATTATAATTGAGTAATTTCAAATCATGTTATCAAATTGTTACCTAAAAAAGCACTTTTTACTCGCAACATATAATAGTTTTACTTAAAAGACTTATTATTCTTTATTTATTATTTTATTAAAACCAAAACTTCTTTCTCCTATTATTTATTTTATTTTATTGTGTTATTAGTTTTGGCGTAATAATTGGTATTTTTTTTTTTAATTCTGTTTTGTCTTTAAGTTTACATAAATTCATCAAGTATATAAAAGAAATGATAAAAATATATAAATACATTTTATATTTGTATTCTCTCTTGTTTTCCTATTTCAACATTCTTTACAAATAATGTTAGCTTATTATATTTTTAATACAATTACATTGGTAAGTAGACCTACTTTTTCATTCTTTTATTTTGTTCTTTCTCCTACTTTTTTTTTCTTTTTCATTTTTTTTTTTCAATTTCTTACTAGGAAGATAACTTGGTACGATCCACGTTCTACCTAATTAAAACCCAAGGTAAAATATATAATATAGGGTAAAGACTTTGATAAAATTTAATGCAAATATATTTTTAGGATAATTCCTTCTACATAATCTTTTTAACTTTTGAATAACAAAAATATAATATGAGTTTTGATCTTGGATTATTTTTTAGTGTTCTTTCTTATAGGTTTTGATTTGAATTTCCCATTTTTTATTATTTTGTTTAGAATTCTAATAATATATCCTTAGCTTTATTTTTATCCGTGAATGTCTTATTATTCGCAAGAGTAGGCTTGCAATTATTATTTACATTATGTATAGATCGTATCCAGAAATCATGAAAAATTCAAACATCCATCATTATTATTTACATATTTAAAGTATAAATATGTATTTGTTTAAATATTTATACTTTAAATATGTATTTAAACAAATAATTCTTTTATAAGAATATGTATAATATTTTGAATTTTTATGACATACTAGAAATACTTCTCATATTAAGTACGTTAATTGAATGACATCTATTTGTAATTTAAGACATGTTACTAGTTGTGATATCTTTAGGCATAGTAGAGGTGATTATATTAGAAACTTTGTAGCTTAATTGAAAATTCATAATGCTTTATATGTCGAGTTGTATGTTGTCATTCTTGCAATTAAAATTTCTAGTGAAAAAAAGATTTCAAAAGTGTAGCTAGAATATGATTCCTCTTTAATTTATGAAGCCTTTAATAATTCTTCTGTTATGCTTTGACTTCTAAAAAGATCAAGGGGATAAAATGTCCAAGTAGTGTTATTAATTTTAAAGTTTCTCATAGTTCTTCAGAAGGTAATAGATATGCTAATAAACATTGATTGTTTTTAAGAATTAATTTAACCTTGTAGAATGTAAGTTATGTTAGTTTTTTAGGATGACTTTTTTTTTTTTTTAAGATAGGTTTGGTTTGTTTTCCTATAATTGTTGCCATTTTTTTTTCCTTTATGAATATTCATGTGACAAATAATTATTTAAGTTTTAGAATCTCAACCTATTTGAAATGTTAAAGCTTCATAATAATTTCTAACGAATTTATTTTAAAAAATTAATAATTATAATTATAAAATTTATATTACAAATAATGAATTATAAAAACCTCTTATGATTATACATTTTATACTTGTTAAGAAAAATATATCCAAATATACATTCCTTTCAAAATTTCAATATTGTATGTATTACAACAGTATTTAAAAAATATAATCAGTGATTCATTTTATAAATCACGAATAATTATTGTTTATAAATACTTGCTGACTCTTATACAAAAATGTTTTAATGAGTTTGAGTGATTGGTATGTATAAATATCTAACTATATAATTCCAACACAATTGTAGCCTATTTTTAATATAAAAAATAATAGAAGTATCATAACCTTCAGTGACGCTTATAGAATTTTAGTCCACAATTTTAAACAAAGTTGTATAAATATAAAAGAATTGCACACTTTTCAGTTTTTTTTTTAAATTGTATACTTTTTATTGTTTAATTCATAATTTTCTAAATTATTCTAATCAATGACTCAACTTATTCAATATGATTGTCCAAATTTAAATATGTAAACTATATGAATCTCTCTGTATATAAAATAATAGTTATTATTAATTAAACTATCAACAATTAAAAATATTATATCAACATAAATTAATTTTCACAAAATAAAATATCTTTATAGGTTCAAAATTATTATTCACTACAAATTTTAAGTACAATAACAAATTAAAATAAAATTATAATACATCTCACTTGAAAAAAAAAGATTTAATATGCTATTAATGATTCAAACAAATTGAACAGAGATGGATTAGTAAGAGTTTATTTTTTAAATATTTCTTTTTTGTTGAATTCAAACTAACTAATCCAATAAATTTTGGAAGTTCATACTGGACTGGTCAATAACTTAATGGTCAATAACTTAAATACGTAAAGTTGACTACAAAATAAGATAAGTTGGATGAATTTAAAACTTAACAAGTACATCTTTTCCTTATTTCCAAATTCGATATGTTTCTATGATTAGGTTAATTTCATCAAATAAATACAAGATGCTACTCTATTACTACCGTTAATTCTTAGACCTAAATGATGAACAATTTCTTTAAGTTGTTGGTTAAGAATTAGAAATGGTGAAAGTTAACCTGTAATTCTACAAAATTGAGTCGTAACTACTTTTAAATATACCACACTTAGAGTTAATGGAATATTTTTTATTCGTAAATTTTAATTCTTCATCTTCGAATTCTGACATGAAACAAATATTTATAGTTATTTTTCAAAAGATTACGGATCACTTCTATTTAAGTTTAAAAAAATGAAAAACTTTAAATGTAACATGGAACACAGTATCCATGTATCTGATAGCTATTGTGATTCAAATATTTCTTCCACACCAAAACTACAGTAAATCTAACTGTGATAGAAATGATTTGACAAACACCACAGATGAGGCCTTTGAAAAAACATTCTGAATTCTGATTTACAATTTAGTTTTTGATAAAAAAACAAATAAATGTAGCAACTGCTTTTAATTTGTTTTGAAAAAGAAAGAAAGAAAAAATAAGACAACTGATCCTTAAGATCAGTGAAGATCTTACTTTTTAAATTGTGTCTAGTTTGGTAGTCTCCTTTCAAAGCCAAGCAAACCGAAGCGGATTATGAATCTCGCTATCTCACATGTCTGCTTTGCATCTCTATCTCTCTTACTATCCATTTATATCCGCAGATAATGACTGAAGAAGAAGAAATAAATAAAAAAAAATCATTAATAGATATATAAGAATGAATTGTAATTCATATCCTCCAAATTCTAATTCTAATTGAGGGGTTATAATAGCAACTCAACTCAAGACTATCTACGTGCATGTTTGCAAATCACTGCATAATGGACTAAAGTCTTCCCTTTTTTTTTTTTACAACAAGACAAAGGTGAACTTGTTTGAAACAACAAATCTCATGACAAATTAAGATGCAACTGTTTTTCATTCTCATAGTGTATTCAAGCTCTCAATATGTAAAAAGTAAGAATGTTGTGATTATTATTTAAGGATTCCAAAGCAGGCCAAACCTATTGCTGGGATTGGGAGGTATCTTGTATTTTATACCCATATATTTTTCGGCTCACATGTCGGCTTCCACAATTCTCCATTCAGACTATTAACTTGTAATCTCTTTCATTAGGTAGAAATCAGCAATCACAAGGAGCCTAATACAATTATTCACACAAAAAATAGGCAATCTGATTACAAATGCCAAGGACTTGAATTGAGAGATTGTCAATTTCCTGTAACACCCTCACAGATACCTTAAATTCAGAGCATATAGTAGGTTTTCTAGGAACATTTTAATATGCAAACTTTCTTCACCAAAATGTTTTGACCTGACCACCAATAGAATGACAGGTTTAAGGTATTGATTGCTTTAAGAAAATATTTATATTTTTTATAAAATATTATCTTATTTTTACTTTTTAAGTGTTTTAAGTTTTTATAAAAATGGGTTCATTTTTATTATTGTTATAAAGATTTTTAAGATAAAATTAAAAAATAATATTACTTTCTTTTAAAAATTAAACTTTGACTCGAATAATTATTTCTTTCATTTTTAATCTATTTTATTTTCAGCTTGTGTCTCTTGTCACTTTTCATCAGATTTAGTCTATCACTTTGTTTTTCATTTTCTTTCAATCTGTCTCATCCTTCCCCTACTTATCTAGACTCAACAATTTGGCTACTGTTGTAAGTTCTCATAATTGATGAACCAGATCATACGTCTCTCACTTTGACAAGACCTTTCCCCTAACAGACCCTCTGCTTCCTACCACGAGGACTGATTAGCTTTCTCCTGCCACCAAACTAGATTGCCCTCGCAATGAAAAAGCTAGCTAATAATTACAAGCGCAAACACAGAAAAGCATAGAAAAAATCATTCATAAACACATATCACCAAGTATTCAGAAAAAAAAAAAAAAAAAAAAAAAAAACTCCTACGTGAGCTTGGCTACATCAAGGGCATGATAAAATAACAGAAGGGCGAATAAGAAGCAAAAAAGGAAAACCCATAGTGGATCATGGAAATGGAAGGAGGAAAAATACCTAGGCTGAAAATTGTTGGAGGAAAAAGCACAGAGGCGCGGGGCTGCAAAATTGGAAATCAACAGGTTGGACCAAGACTCCTACACTCCTCGGTTTCAGACTGTGGCTGGTGAAGGGGCAGTTGGGACTGCTGGGTTTGTTGCGGTGTTTGCTTCTGCTGTGGAGGGAGAAGAAGCTGAGCCTCAAAAGGAATGTTGTGAGGATGAGGCTCTCCCTGTTGTGGTTGCTGCATGTGATAAGCGTTATCGAAGGATCCCAAAGCCAACGAAGGAGACAACTGATCAGCGGAGGCAGCAGCTGCGGGTACCTGGGTGAACCCACCAGCAGAAGAAGCCGAACCCACATCGAACCCACCACTGAACCGCAGAAAATCCTGCTGCTGTTGATGCTCGTAATTCCTGAACATCTCCTGCTGTTCCCTGGCCGCCACAGCCGCAGCCAACTGCTGGGCCTCCAAGATCTGATGCTGCTGCGGCGACTGGGCTTCGCGAATCACCAGCTGCCCACCGTGAGTGGCTGCCGTGACGCCCGCCATGTTGCCATAAAGGGAACCGGAAAAAGGGTTGTTGGGATGCTGTTGCAGAATGGGGGCTGGTAAGCCTTGAAAAGCTTGGGGACCGATGTATGTCGCGAGTTCCTTCTTTGCATTGTTGAGTTCCATCTGGATCTGCCTGAGCTTGTGTTGGAGGACGGAGATGAGGCCCACGCAGCCGTAGACGGGGTCCCTGAGACGAGCCTCGGCCTCGTAAGCCAGAGACTTTACGGCGTCGTCTCGCTGCGAGGCGCTGAGTTCATTGAGAAGCTTGGCCACGTTGCTAGCCCCGAAAACCTTGTGCACGTAAGCGAACCTCTGAGGGTTGTCCGGCG
>Ga0209489_106162_pt1 | contig 19647 bp, 13 predicted proteins | sample SiratrowhiteBW_FD_187527 | JGI IMG/M metagenome (GOLD analysis project Ga0209489, IMG submission 187527) | Root nodule microbial communities of legume samples collected from California, USA - Siratro white BW (SPAdes) (version 2) | ecosystem: Host-associated > Plants > Roots > Nodule | place...
CTCTACAGAAAAAAAAAAAAAAGGTTTCAACAACAATTAACACCAATTGAAAAAAATTCATAATATAAATATAAATGTAAATAATAATAAAAAAGTTCAATATAAAATAAAACAAGTTATTATTATATTTAATATACTTTTACTTATAATTAAATTTAATATTTATTATGTCTGCTTTAATTATTATAAATTATCTAGTTAAAATACATTATTTAATCAACTAAAAATAAATACAAGTTGAAAAAATCGATGTTATAAAATAATTAGTACCCGTCTAAAAAAATTTAATGTTTTATTTTGAAAAATATACGCTTTAGCGTCGGTCCTATTCATTCTATATAAAAAGTATTTAAAAATAATTTTAGTTTAGCATCGACCTACATCATGCTAAATGCAAGAAGTAAATACAATTTGAAATCAATATTTGGTAAAAAGTATTATTATTTAATTTTAATTATTCATAAATATATATTGGCAATGAGATATATTTGTATTCAATAATTATAGACTATTTTTAATTGAATTATTTTATACATTAATTTTCTGTACTCTTAATTTGTTGTGCAGTTTATTAGTGGAACGCTCAATAATTTCGTATAAGTGGATATATATTGATTGACCCTTTATCAATTTAACTCAATCAATATTTAGTAATATTATTAAATACAATTACTATTAAAATGGAATTAACTAAATTAATTATTTTTTATTGATATTGATAACACTACAAAAACAACTCAAATTATCTACCAAAATTATATTCAAATGACAAATGAAAATCTGTATGTAAAATTTATATTATATATGAAATTTTATCTACGGATTTGTATCCGTATGTAAAATCAACATTATATACGAAATTATCTATAAATTCAAATTTCTATATAAAATTAATATTACATATGAATTTTTACATCCAAAATATTATATACAGATTTAATCCGTATGTAATTTATATATAATATAATAAAAATGTTAATAATCATATTATGACAACAATGTTGTTCTGGTTTAGTGGCAAGTTCAGAATAGTACATGTGGGATTTGAGTTCGAATCTCACTAAATACATATTGTAAATAATGTTAATAAAACTAACTAAAGTAATCTTAAAAATGGATATTTTAAAATATAAAGATAGTAATAAATTAATATCATAATTTCAATTGTTTTTAGTGTAAATTGATTATTTATTGAGATAGTATACGGGGAAAGAAATAAAATTAAATGAATAAAGTGATTATAGATAAATGCATGTACACTCTAATATCACAAATTCTTTATTAATACATCATTTATCTTACTCTCTTTTTCTATCGTTTTATTATACGTACATTTCTTTCTCCTTCTCTTGTGGTATTTGCTGCAGTTTCCAGATACCTGTTCAATAATTATTTTATAAATTATAAGTGTCATAACTTTTTACAGCTCTTTAATTACACTTTAAAAAAAATATCTCTCTTAAAATTGTTCTTTTTTCTTTTTATTTCTACAACACTATGGTTGTGATTTAAAAATTAGTAGGAGGAAGCATGTATGATATGTTCACCCACTCCCATCAACATTCAAATATCAGGATAGAGGATCAACTACCAATTTCATTCATCCCTTGAACAGTTCTTCAGTACTAAATTAATGTTTGAATAATCAAATTTGTTACCAAATGTGTCATACTACATGACGGCTATACTGACAAACACATTGCACCAATGCAAGTCTACGGTTTTATAAGAACTTATAATACAAAAAAAAATCTATTTCTTTTCATAAATTTAATTTATATATAACTTAAAAGTAGATTTTAAACTAATATAATTTCTTTACTAGTTCATTTATGTATTTGTTCAAAAAAAAAAAAAAAACATATGACTTTTCAAAAAGCATCTGCAAAATAAAAAATTAATAACGTCTTAAACTGAGAACTAAAGCCATTTTGAATGCTTTTACAAAATGTGAGAAAAGCAATACACATATTTTGACTTCTACAAAACTGTAGGATTTTTAAGAGAGGTTTTACAAACAAAAGAAAGAAAACACGTGTTAAAAAATGAAAAGTGAAGGAAACTGTAATACATATTCCTAACCATAGTATATATATTTTCCTTTTCATTTTGTTACACCTACCTGTTTAAGAGAACAACTAATCCATTAAAACGTGTGTTCTTCACATTCTATTATGATAATCAAGAACCGGAAAAATGCAATAGGTGAATATAATTTTGAAGAAGGTGGTGGTGTGTACACTATCTATTATCTAAGGTCTTAGCAACACTTTTTATCCTTCTCCTTTAACAATCATATTCCCTTAACTTTTTCATATATTTCTCAATATTTTATGTATGACTGGCACCAAAATTTCAGGTGGCTGTTGTTGATCGGTCACTCTTGCCCTGCCGTGTTCTTATCAAAGTAGAACCACCTATTCCATTTTAAAGGCAAATTGCACATTGCTTTTACCTAGTACAACTTGTTTCTCTTCAGTTTCTCACCCTATATATAAATGCTTCCATATTCCTGCTCAAATATCAGTGTCTTTAACTTTCATCTCTCTTTCTGAACGTGAACCAAAAATATTGAGGACTATGGAACACCTACATGAGGAGCAAGCAGAACCAGTTAGCCCTATGGGACAATACTTCAACAGTTCTGCGCTATGCATATATATTATTGGAGTTTTGGAATTTGAAGTTCCCATACATGACTTGCAAACCTTCACTCTTATTAAAGATGTTTTCCTTCCCATCAATCCACGCTTCTCTTCCATCATGGTTCTCTCTCTTTTGCTTACTGTTTCATTCATTTTCATGTCTATATTATCAGCATTATTAGAATACTATATAATTAACGACATGATACTTAAGATAGCAGACAATATTAATAGACTGTTTGCAACATAATTTTGCTTTAGTATTGAATTTTTGTTTACTCAATATCACATTCCATCAGTACCATATGGTTTACAAATCTTGACTTTGGTTATATGAAACCAGGTCCAAGATAAAGATGCAGAGAAAAGATGGAAGCAAGTTGAAGTCAGTTTGAAAGATCACGTGCACTTTCCCAAATTCCCTAAAGGGAGAACAGTGGAATCTTATGACAAGCTTTTTCATGATTATTTAGCAAGCATAGCAATGGAGCAATTACCACAAAGCAGACCTTTATGGGAAATTCATGTGATAACCTACCCCTCTAAGGATGCATCTGGGAGTATAATATTTAAGCTTCACCATGCACTTGGGGATGGTTATTCTCTCGTCGGTGCTCTTCTTTCTTGTCTACAACGAGCAGATGACCCCTCTCTTCCCTTGTCATTTCCTACTCTAAGACCATCAAGGCCACAATCATCAACCAAAAGCTTCTGGAGAAGATTTTCTTGGATGTTCTCCTCTGCCATAAACACTGCCTCAGATTTTGGATGGAGTGTATTGAAGAGTAGCTTCATCAGTGACGATAAAACACCAATAAGGTCCGGAGATGAAGGAACCGAATTTCGCCCAATTTCCATATCAAGTATCGACTTCTCCATTGACCATATCAAGAACATCAAGTCCAGGCTCGGAGTGGTATGATTACACCTTTTAATTCCTCAACCAAACTTCAAAATTTTCTCTCTAATATATACGTCATTTTTGTTGCAGAAAATACTTTTCAGAATGCATGCATGTATGTACATCCAAAAAATAATATAATCTTATCAAGAAAAAAAATATTTTAATGTATCATGCTATTAACTTTACATCGCAATTCCAAATTGATTTGACTAATTTTTTACGTAGTTTAAAATAAGATATATGTTTATAAGAGTTAACCCTAGCAATACTTAAAAATATTTGCTTTGAAATCTAATAGTGCATTAGAGTTTAGGAAAATATACATGAAAGACTGCTTTTAACCTAAAATATAAAAGAAATGACATTATTTTTAATTTAAAACCTTAATTTTAAAATAGTAAATTTTTGAGTCTTTTTTTTATATATTATTTAACTTATTCATTTTTATTTAATGTGAAACTTAAACTCATACCAAACAATACTCATTTCTTTAGTTTTGAGATAAAATATATAGATAAAAAATACATAAAAATGCAAAATTAATACGTGCTATCATAATTATCCTTTTATCCTTTTTATGTTCAAATAATATTGATTGCGAAGTGATCGTCCTTATACCTACTTCCCCCCCACCTGACAATTTTGTTATCTGTCATCAGACCATATATTCTATACCTCACTACAATCCTTTATGAATTTATTAACCCACTTAAAATTAGTTTGTGCAGATTAAAGACATTCAATCTTCTCTGTTTTGACATTAGTTATCTTTTTTTCTCTGCATGATTCTCTAATGGCAGACTATAAACGATGTGATTACTGGAATCGTGTTCTATGGGACCAGGTTATATATGCAAGACATGGACTTGAAATCAAAAACAGCAGATTCCACTGCATTGGTCTTATTGAATACAAGAAACATAGAAGGTTACCAAACAATAAATGATATGCTCAACAGTAAAGCCAAGGGTCCATGGGGGAATAAAATTTCCTTTTTGCATGTACCAATACCGAAATTAAATCAAAACAGAATGTCAAACCCTCTAGATTTCATTTGGGAATCGCATAATATAATCAAGAGAAAAAAACAATCTTTAGCTGTTGCCCTCACTGGAACTCTTTTGGACATGGAGAGCAAATTCAGAGGACAAGAGGTTGGTATCGTTATATATGGCTTATTAAACTGAATATTATGTTATTATATGTTCTTTCATTCAGTGTTTTCGTTCATTAATTTAGCTTTTATTTTCTCAACTTCGCGTGTTAGTCTCAGCATGTAAATATGTAATTATTGTATTTACCTTAAAGTATGTAAGAACTTCGATCAAAATTTTTCAACGGGGTTATTGGTTAATTTTGTTGCAGGCAGTAGCAAAACACCTTCGAGGGACAGTAATGAATTCAAGTGCAGTGATTTCAAGCTTGGTTGGACCAGTACAACAAATGTCTTTAGCTAATCATCCTGTTAAGGGCTTGTATTTCACATTGGCTGGTGGACCTGAGGTATCCTAAATCTCCTTCCAACTTTACATTATTAATCAAGTTTTACCCTGTAGTGAAAAAATATGCATGAGCTTTATTTAAACATCATTTAACCATGTGCATTGCAGAGTCTTGCCATTTCAATTATGAGCTATGTGGGAGTGCTTAGAATCACCCTAAAGACCGAAAAGGACTTTATAGATGAAGAGAAATTGAAGTCATGCATACAAAGTGCATTTTATATGATACTCAAAGCAGCTACGGCAAATTCCTGACAGAGCAGAACATAAGTGTGCTTGCTCCTCACTGCAGAAGTCAAAATTCTTATATTTATTTTGGAGAATTGGAATTGGTTGTTTTAATTTTTTGTACAAGTATCATGCCATTATTTCATAGGTTTGATTAACGCCTTAATTCATTAATCAGTATGATGTGTGTATATGCTCTGAAACTTCATAAATGAGGTCCACTCACCCATGTGGATTTTCCATATGAAGCTATGTTTTTTATACTATTGGCCATGCCTCACTGAATAAATGCAAGTTTCCTATTAGTGGCAAAATCAGTATTTGTGATATTTATTTATTACAGAAGGGCATGCAGGAATTCAATAAGAATGGTAAGGGTGGCTTATATAGGGTGTCCTAACATTTTCTATCTTTTCATGATGAGGGTGTCCTCTTCTTTCACAAACCGTGTAGCTGCTCCTTTCAAGAGTTTCCATTTCTGTGCCTAAATTTCTTCATCTGCCACTGCTAAATGTGTGTATACATCTTCATCCTTCACTTTGCATCCTTCTCCTTGTAGAACTGACAACCTCACATGCTCTTTAAATTTTCTATTCTAGTTCTGTTTACTGGTGTCAACTATACCTTCCTTTTACACTTCATTTCTTCCACCTACATGTTAGTGCAGAAACTACCTTAGTGTTGCAGTCTGACTTTCAAAACTTCACCATTACTAAACCGAAATTCCTTAAACAATTACCTTATTGTCTGCATACACTTGAATTTCCTAAGTAGACACTCTCAGCTGTGTATCATTAGTGTCCCTTCCGAGGAGTCATAAATAAGAACCACTCCTTTCTTCACATTAGTTTCTATTTCTATTGATTTTTGTACTATATTCCACCCTCTCCTAATGTTGCTCCTTTTGAATTGAATTAGTGAAAACTTTAGGATATTCGTCCCTTAAAGGGATATCTCCTATTTATGCATTTTCCTAAAACAGAATCCTATTTCCTACATCAATCCATGTAATATTACTATCAAACTAGTTTCTTCCTTCTCTATACCCGCAGACTTTGTTAAGATCTCTCTATTATCTCGACTAATGATTACTTCTCTTATACTTGTTTAATATTTTTCAAAAACCTTTTAGTTCTTTTCTGATCTTCATTTCCATTTACTTAGATGAACTATCTTAAAACATCTCATATCCTTTATTGCTAAACCATTCTCTTATTTAGTCTTACAAATAATTTTTCCATTTCACCCCACAATCTTTCTCCCCTCATGCCCTCAACTCCACGTATATTCCCTCTAGATTCTAACAATTTCTTTCCTTCATGGCACTTTGAATATTGACCCGAAAAACAGGAATCACTATATAAAATAATATGGCATGAAATGATTGAATCTATAATCTTTGTCCTGTTACACAACATCGGTGGTGCAAACATATTGGACAATAAATGCTAAGGTCAGCTTACGTTATTTAATTTTCGGTGATATGTAGTTACCAGTTAGCCAGCAATATTCGGTGGCGTTTGGTGAACCTAATTGAAAGTATAAATGTTTGGACAAACACAGTTCTTAAAAGAATTAATTTTGTTTTTTTAGCGTATAATCCTTTGATCTCTTTTTTTATTAAATATATGTTTATCTTTTAAAATTAAATTAAGAGAATTTTCATATATGGAAGAAATCGTAAGGGCAAGCCCTACTACGCACGTCCGTGAATCGTTATTCCGTTTGAAAACAATAAAGATAGTTTGACATTGCTGTTCAAAAATATTTCCAATTTTTTTTAATAAATGTCGTATTATAATAAAATAATAATTTATTTGGTTGTAGTGGGAATGTAGAAAACTAAAATAGTGTGAAAGTACGTATCATCATCCTTTTGAAAATATAGCGTCTCCATGGCTGAAATGACACAAGCTGTTTTTTCGGAATGTATGAAAACCAATGGTATATTTTGACTTAATTTGAAAGTGCAGCTGGATATGTTCAATTATTGTTTAAAAAGAAAAAAAAAACACCATAAAAGGTCAAACAGACAAAAATAAACGTAAATTTTAATTTATATTTAAGAAAATATTTCTTGTACTTTTTCTTTTTCTTTTATACCATTGTAGTTTAAAGGAAAAGAAAAACAATGTACGAAAATATTATTACTATTTTTATTACAATAAAAAGTAATATTCCTAGTGTAATATAAAACATAAATGAAAATATTTGGAATGGATTAAATTAATAATTGATAAATGTATATTTCTCTCTATAAATAACCGACAATCATCTTCGTAACACAAATACAAGTATTTGAACAGACTTAAAGCTATTTAAATAAGTATCTAATTAAATAAAGAAAATGTAATACTGCAATATTTAAATGGGTTATTTTTTGTCATTAACATTGAATATTCTGAAGTACGAAGCACACCAATTTCTTAAAAACAAAAGAGGTAACACGTATACTTGTTTCCATAATAATAAATTGTTCTTTCTTATACACTGTTGAATCTGTCATTCTTTCTTTATGCCTTTTGTTCTTATCAAATTAAAACTTACTCAATTTTAATGGTAACTTCCAACAATCTAAGGTCACTCTGGCACGTCTTTATCGCTTGCTTTTCGTCCTCACCTTCGTTCTGTGTACTATATATATGGTTTCATTTCACCTTGAAGTCGTCAAATTTCATAGAAAATATACTATGGAACACCAAAAAGAGGAGCTAGCAGAACCAGTTAGTCCTGTGGGGCAATACTTTAACAGCTCTGTGCTATGCATATACATTATTGGAGTTTTGGAATTCGAAGTACCAATAGATGACTTGCAAACATATGCTCTTCTCCGAGATGTTTTCCTTCCCATCAATCCACGCTTCTCCTCCATCATGGTTCTCTCTTTTTCGTCCTTATTCTAATGCTTCATTTATTTATGCGTGTGATGTTTGAGAACATTAGAATATACTATACATAGCAATTAATGTTCATAAAACACAATTAGTTTAAGGTTAGATAGTTTTGTATATATGTTGCTTTGTCATTTTGCTTTCTATTTGGCTAGTTAATGTTATTAAGTGCATTGATCATATGGTTTATCTTGACTCCCATTAATTGTTCAAATCTGCCAAGAAACCAGGTCCAAGATAAAGATGGAGAGAAACAATGGAAGCAAGTTGATGTGAACTTGAAAGACCACGTGAACGTCCCAATATTCCCCGAAGGCAAAACAGTGGAATTGCACGACAAATATTTCCATGACTATTTATCAAGCATAGCAATGGAGCAATTACCACAAAGCAGACCTTTATGGGAAATTCACATGATCAACTACCCTACAAGTGATGCATGTAGCACTATAATATTTAAGCTTCACCATGCACTTGGTGATGGCTATTCTCTCATGGGTGCACTTCTTTCTTGTCTACACCGAGCTGATGACCCTCTTCTTCCCTTGACCTTTCCTTCCCTCAAGCAATCTAAACCAGAACCTTCCACTAAAAGTCTTAGCAGAAAATTTTCTTGGATGTTGTCCTCTGCGTTCAATACTGTCTCAGATTTTGGATGGAGTGTATTGAAGAGTAGCATCATCAGTGATGATAAAACACCAATAAGGTTTGGAGATGAGGGAGCCGACTTCCAACCAATTTCCATATCAAGCATGACATTCTCCATTGACCATATCAAGGACATCAAATCCAGACTTGGAGTGGTATGAAAACGAGTTTTGGTTGTTGAATTTTATCTTTGACTTTAGCCATACATATAGTCTTTACTGATCGCCTACTTGTCAGAGTAGACACATCTACACAATATTCAACTTGTGGTGGTAGAACTGTTGGATCTTAACTTTTTCTTTATGTGTGTCTCAATCAAAATGTTACATCTTTATACAATTAAATTTACTCGTGAGTTTTGCTAATTTAAAAATATGATCAGCTCGTAGCTTTTGACATCTGTATTTTTTCTCTAAAATCACTTATCTGATTATATTCTGTAATGTTTTCATCAAGCATTGACACAACCTTTCCATGAATTTTGGTCCATCATTATCTTCAAATCAATGACATTGTATCATTATTTGCTTTTGTTTTTAAAAGACTTGTATTATTGCAGACTATAAACGATGTTATCACTGGAATTGTCTTCTATGGGACTAGATTATATATGCAAGATATGGATTCCAAATCAAAGAGCTCACACTCCACTGCTTTAGTATTGCTGAATACTAGAAACATTGAAGGTTATCAGTCAATCAATGACATGCTCAATACTAAAGCCAAGGGTCCATGGGGGAACAAAATTACCTTCTTGCATGTTCCAATACCAAAATTAAATGAGACCAGAATTTCTACCCCTCTTGAATTTATTCGGGATTCACATAATGTGATAAAGAGAAAGAAACAATCTTTTGGTGTTGTTCTCACCGGGACCCTTTTGGACATAGAGGGCAAATTGAGAGGACAAGAGGTAGGTAGAATATTTGGTGACTTGAATTTGATTATGATGTTGTTAATTACATTTTTCCTACCAATAATTTGTGACTGCTTCTTGTGCTTGAATCAGAATGCTACAATTGTTTAGTTAGTTCTTGTTGTTGCAGGCAGTAGCTAAACGCATTCGTGGCACATTGACAAAATCAAGTGCAGTGATTTCAAACTTGGTTGGACCAGTGCAACAAATGGCTTTAGCTAACCATCCTGTGAAAGGCTTGTACTTCACATTGGCTGGTGGACCTGAGGTATCCTCAACCCCTTTCATTTTTCAACTAACCAAATCAGTATGTGAGAATCTGAATTGATTCTTAATTTCTTTTTCTAGATACCAAAACTAAATTTTCGAATGTTTCTCATTAATTTTTTGCTTAAGAAGGAAAGGTTTTATCTTTCTTCCTTCACTTGATTGCAGTGATATTTAAACACCATTTAATGTGTTTGCAGAGTTTAGTCGTTTCAATAATGAGCTATATGGGAGTGATAAGATTAACCCTCAAAACGGAAAAAGACTTCATAGACGAACAGAAATTAATGTCATGCATGCAAAGTGCATTTGAGATGATTCTCCGAGCAGCTATGGAAATTCCTCTCGAAACCAAAAGTTAGTGTGCTCCCTCACCAACGCTGAAGGTCAAAATTCCATTATTTGGTTTGGATCGTTGTAAACAACTTGGAACTGCTTGACACCAAATCAGAGAGAGAAATTTACATGTTATTTCTCAGGATTTATTTATCGACGCCTTCAATTGGTTTTCTAGAATATTTGTCCGTGTGTGTGTTATGGAAATTAATACACGAATATCACGAATCTGTCGTATATTTTCTTGTTCTATGTCAGCAGTGATTGTTAAAACTACCATTCCATAGTAGTTTAGCTGAACAAAACATCTCACCTACGTAGTCGTTAAACTCTTTTTTTGTATAATTAATATATAATCATTATCATGGTCTACAACATGAATTAATTACGAAGTTTTTGACTGTTTTTTACACAAGTCTATACATGGAGAGAAAGATAGATCATTATATTAATTCCTATAAATCATCATACATCATTCCATAACTTCTTTTTCTTTTTTTTCATGCTTTAAATAAAACTCTTTCTGAATTATATACTATAATTATACTATAACGTTCACAAATTATTATACAATTCATTGAATCTTGATCAAAATAGTATACAATGTGTCCAAAAGAATTTAGCTATTCTTAGCAATTTTTTTCTATAAAATAATATCTTCAATTTCAAATATTTAATTCTCTATTAATAAATATCAAAATTATCTGTGGATAAATATCAAAATACATGTAATATATTTTTTCTCTTAAAATAACAAATTGTTCAATTAAGTATTCACAATAGAGGAGTTGAATTATAGATTAAGGATACATTTATCATGTGTTTCTATTAAAAGAAGTATTTGAAATCTTGAAATTTTGATATTATAAGAAAAAATTAAATTATTAATGGAATTTTATTGACGAAATTTTATTTGTCGGTAAAATATCATTATCGATGATTTTATCTACGGATATCATCCGTCGCTAAATTTATCGATTAATTTATCTTAATTACCGCCATACTCAGAAATCTGTCAGTAAATTTATCTACAATTAATTTATCGACAAATTTTAGGTGGTTCCGATAGATTTATCTCGTCGATAATTTTTATTTTTTTTGCAGTGTGATATTGCAAAAAGTGAAATATGTTCGAGAGGAATATTTTTTCTTATATGGCTACTTGAGAAATCCAATACTTAAAGATAACAAATTTGAGTCCTTTTTATATATTGTCTAATTTTCTCATTTCTATTTAATTTGTAATTTAAACTCATACTTCAATTTTTAATAAATTACTTTTCAATTATGAATCTTTTTCCACATGTGACATCAATTATTTCATTGTATAACTTAAAGTAATTCAAAATAACGGAATTTTGGTGTTGAACTACTATGTAGTTGTAACTTTAATTATTAGTATAATTATAAAAGTTGAATCCAATAATTAATAGTCAAACTCATGAGTTATATTTGTAGTATTAACATAAATAATGTGATAGGTTGCAAGGAGACTCCTATGAATTAATATATTTTGATACAAATGTATTTGATTTGATACATTGCATTGTAAATATATTTTAAATCAATAAAACTCATAATTAAATATGATTTTTAAAAGTAATTATTGTAAAATTAATAATTTCATAAATCTTAAATTTGTACTTTATAACATCAAATCCTCCCGAATATTTTATTATTTTAAATGAATTTAAGAGTTAATTTTAATTGAGTGAAAAACTTCATCCAATAATTATTTTCCTCTTAAGTCAACTAAATCCTCGTAACATGGTGTGTTTCGCCACCAACTTTGACTGTCAACGCAACAGCTGTTTCATTATTCATTACCGACAAAAAACAAGGAACCAATTTTTTTAAGAAATTAGAAAAAAAAAATAGTCATTGGTATTAGATTGAGGTCTTCTTCCACATTCTAAAGAAACAGAAAATAAGAGTAATTCATAGAAAAAAAAAATTCCCTTGATTTATCAATATATAATTTTTGAATAAAACTCTTACTAGATGTTAAGTGTTAAAATATTACTTTGCACTCATAACTTCAAGCTAAAAAATTTGTAGATCTTTTGTCTTACTTTTCATACTATAAGATCTTTAATTCTCACGGTTAGATTCTTATGCACCACCAATTCCAATTATGAGAGACAACAAAGGTACTCTGAGTTATTCATGGTAATGGCCTCAAGTTTACACGAAATACAGATTTATAAATGCTACATTGAGTTACCATGGTAATGTAAAATTGCGAGAAACCTCACTCCTGTTGTGTCTCTCTAAACTAAAATTGAGTTTTAGTGGAAAACTTGAAAACCATATAGTGCTTGTAAGGCTTTTCTGGGGTCACAATTGTTGAAGGAAAGTTAGGATGATTCACTGAATCAGGGAAGGCTTGACTTTCCAAACACAATCCTGCATGAGCACGATATACATAACCACCTTTCCCCTTCAGATCCTTGATATAGTTACCAGTGTAAAACTGCAAACCGGGAGCATTGGTGTATAGCTCCAACATTCTTCCAGATTTCTTATCCTGCACTATAGCTGCTAGCTTCTTCATTTTGCCCTTCTCAGCATCTAGCACATAGTTGATGTCATAGCCTTTGGTTTCAGCCAGCTGGTTGATCCTGCTTCCAATAGTGTGTGGCTTAAGGAAATCATAAGCTGTTCCTTTTACAGAAGCAAATTTTCCAGTAGGAATGAGTTTGCTGTCAACAACTGTGATTTGTGAACCGAAGATCTGCACAACCTCATTCAGAATGTTGCCACTGTTTTGGCCTCCTAGGTTCCAGTAACAATGGTTGGCCAAGTTCACTGGAGTTGGCTTGTTCAGAGCTTTTCCTTTCATAAGTATAACCAATTGGTTTTTCCCACTTAGAATGTAGCTCACAGTTACAATCACATCACCAGGGAATCCTGAAACACAAATATCAGCACTCCTATCTCTTTTGACTCAATGAGCAAAAATAAGCTAATTCAAGTTGTTAATGAGAAATTCAACTGCTGTTGTTCCAACAAAGTACTGATTTATTGTACAAGTAATTTCAATAGTAAAGTTTCTCATCAACCAAGATTACTTATTTTACCCTCTAGAATAAATTGTTCACTTTTCTGATCTTTTATTTTAATCATTTAGAAGCAATGAAATTAGTGGTACCGTGACTTACCTTGTTCACCATCAACGCTGTGGTAACTGAAAGTAATACTAGGACTTGAACCTTCCTTTTGATACCTTTCCACTTTCCAAAGAACATCACTAAATCCTCTGGATCCACCTAATACATAGGACAGACAGAAATTTAAGGTGTAGTGCTAAATGAACTATAAGACAACTATGGTATAAAATTCTTTGCTAAGGTCTTTTTTCACTTATGTTAAACATACCATGAAGTGTATTATTTCCTTCATTAGCAACTAATTTGTAATGGGTTCCATTTAGAGTAAACTGAGCTCCTCCAATTCTGTTAGCAACCCGGCCAACAGTAGCACCAAAATATGTTGAATCATGCTGCAAACAGTTTGGCATGCAATAACTTGGTCACAGTTTATCCACTATATATGAAAGATGTTAGGTGGAAACAAAAAAACAAACTTTGTGCTGTATCAATGTTTGGTAGGGTTAAGAGGAAACCAAAATAAAAATTGAGCTGAAAAGATAGTATAAATGTTACTAGTTCTTCTCAACTCTAACTTCCACCAAGTAACTTCTAGAAATGGATATAGTATCCTGAACCTCAAATGGGGTGAAATGTTTATGGCCATACGTCATCACGTGACTTGTGGCCATCTTTTTCCCAACTCTAGACATGGGCCACTTCACCTACTACCCTTGTAGTGCGTCCTTTCCACGATATCAGAAGAACAATTGTTTTTGGAAACTTGGAACGTGCTTCACTATCTGTCTATTTACCCTTTTGATGATTTTGTACGAAATTTTTACTAAACAATAGTACTACTAAACTAGTGCAATATATATTAAAATATATTGAATTATTATAAGTTTACTCAATAATGTTTTTCTTAAATCAATTGGTGTTTTTACTTTTTAAATTATTAACATACCTCCAAATAAAGTAATCAAAATTTTTATTTATAGAAAATAAAAAAATAATATTTGTTGAAAAGTTATTTTAATAAAAACTATATTATCATTAATCTATTGGAAAAACTTTAACTGCAATTATTATATTACTTAACCAAAAGAACAAAGTACTATTATTTTAGTTATTGTTGGTCATTAGTGCAAACAATGATTATACTCTGAACATCATTGCAACACAATATTCCCGGGGATCGCACAAGGCCTTCATCATTTCCTCAGTTCCAACCTACATCTCTCTCAATGCAACACTCAACACACCTTGTTGTAAACTTGTCATTACTTATGCTACTTTTCTTCATTATAAAATAGCAAGTTGGATACAGCACATGCAGTAGAAGCATAAACAAAACTTTAATAAATTTAAAATTTTATCGACAATCTTAAAACAACAAATAATTTACAAGGAATAGAATTTAAATAATATGAGCTAATACATTTTTATGTGAAGCGGAGCAAGGTACATAGAAATGTCAGAGTGGACAGAACTACAAATGGACATTGAAAATTAATTATAAAACGCAACCCGTTTCTGTACTCAAAAGTTGACTTTATGTGGACCCATAATTCAATGAACTGACACAAACTTCAAAGCTATCTTAATATATTAAATTTCTTAATAAGTCTTCAAACTAAAATAACAATATTATGCTCTAAATTATTTGACAATCTTCAATTAAATCCTCAAACTAAATAAAAAGAGATATTTTCTGGTAGTTTTAAATTATCAGAATTTAATACCAGGAATGTTTTACTATAGTGGTTCAATAAAAAAAATAGCCTAAAAATAATAGGCTAATATTTGGTGAATAATGGAGTGGGAGGGAGACTTCTAATAGGACTGTAGAGAAAACGACAAACTATACTCCAAATCTTAGCCAGCGAAGCATTTTTGTGAAACCTAAATATTCATAGCTATCACATGTTTGAATAAATCCAAGTTGTTGAACACGAGAATATTGAAGCTTTGCAGAAGAAAAGAAATAGCAAAGTCCGAAATCACAATAATCAACAACTACAGCAGAGAGTAGACTCACGGTGTAATCCTTAACAGAATCGTATCCAAGAACAACATCACCCAACTTTCCTGAACACAGATGATGAAAGACAAATAAGGAAACTAAAGAAGGAAAAATCATGATTTGAAGTTTTGAGGAGTGAATTATACCATTCTTATCAGGAAGCAGGAGGGACAAAATTGATGCACCCCAGTTGGTGACCTTCAAAGAAAGTTCACCTTTCTTGAGTTCAAATATTCTCAGGTTTTCCTTCTCAACAACAGAGCAATTCACAAAGCCAGAAGCTGCTAAGATGAGACACAGCAGCAAGACAAAGACCTTGGCCATTTTTGTTGCAGAGGAATTTGGTATGAAGCAAGGATGAGAAAAAGTGATTATAATGTACTAAGAAGAAGAGAAAGAAATAGTGAAGGAGTGAATGAGAAAAATGAAAGGCAGTGGGTGAGAGTGTCACATAGCATTTCACTGTTTTCGGCTTAAGACCAGAGTTTATATGAGACTCTGACTAGGCCCGTTGTTGGGACCAGTGGACGCTTAGCTATTAATTTGTCCTCTTCCCAAGTCAATGAATTTATATTTTCGAGGATTAAGGTTATCTTTCCAATATCTATAAATTATTTATTTAATTAAAATTTTAAAGATAAAAAGGGGATCAGGATTAAATCAAAATTATATTATCTTAGATATAAAATCATACAAAATGGAAGATGTATAGAATTTTTTTCATTTGAGAAGAGCAGTAGAGTACAAACACAAAATTTTTCGAAAAAAAAAACTTGGTTAGCAGATGAAGTTACATTTATAGGTTGGGATTCAGTTTAGTTTAATTTTGAATGCAAACAAAACTTGAATAAAATGAATTTTAATGTTGTATATATAATTAAATTATAAATTAGATTAAGATATATTTTATAATATATATTTAAAATGCATTTTATTAATGTAAACATAATGGCATGTTATAACAAATATTATTTATTATGTTCTTATACGTAGGAATGGAACATATATTAAAAATATTACAACAACGTGTCTTGCTTAATTAATCGAGTTAGATTTCTTGTTTTATCAAGGTTTGAAAAATTTTGGTTTTTATTTCAATAATTGTCTATATATATATATATATATATATATATATATATATATATATTTATATATATATTTGGATCCATGTTAAATTTGAACAGGCCCAAAAACGAACGAAGAAAAGAAAAAGAGAAAACAAAAAAGAGGGAAGGGCTAAAACCTGCTTCCAAAATTAGAGTGATTCTTCCTGCACTTCCATGTCACTTCCTGCACCTTCATAATTTAAAAATATTTCCATTTTAGCCTTGAGAAAAAAACAAAAATAGTCTTCATTCATAGTAACTGTTATTCATTTTTTTTCCACTTTGCGGGTTGCACAAACTACAATATAATTAAAAAATAAACACATTGCGAGTTGCACAACCCGCAATTATATTTTCTACACCTTTTACATTGCGGATTGTACAACCCGCAATATAAAACCTTTTTTAAATACATTGTGGGTTCTACAATCTGCAATACAAAATTTTTTTGAAAAAAATTTGCATTGCGGGTTATAGAACCCGCAATGTATTTAAAAGAAATTTTGTTTTGTAGGTGGTACAAACCTTAGTTTTACACTTAAGGGTCTCCACCTCGATCCTGGACATCAACACTTTATGTGTGCTTGTTTTGCTACTAAACTTTTGGAATATTTATTTTTATCATAAAATAATTTATAGCTATAAATTATTTTTTTTACTTTTTATTATAAGAAATTTTTTTTGGAATATTTATTTTTATCATAAATTATAAAAAATTCTTTATAGCTCTAAATTATTTTTTTTACTTTTTATTATAAGAAAAAAATTTTGAAATATTTGTTTCTATAATTTAATTTATGATAAAAACAAATATTCAATTTATAGCTATAAATAATTTTTTATAATTTAATTTATGATAAAAAAATATTTCAAAATTTTTTTCTTATAATAAAAAGTAAAAAAAAATAATTTATAAAAACAAATATTCCAAAAAAAATTTCTTATAATAAAAAGTAAAAAAAATAATAATTTATAGCTATAAATAATTTAATTTATAATAAAAACAAATATTTCAAAAAAATTAGTTTAGTAGCAAAACAAGCACATAAAGTGTTGGTGCCCCTTAAGTGTAAAACTAAGGTAATAACCACCACTACACCACAGCAGCGGGTTGTACCACCTGCAGCACAAAATTTCTTTTAAATACATTGCAGGTTCTATAACCTGCAACATAAATTTTTTTTTAAATACATTGCGGGTTCTACAACCTGCAATGCAAATTTTTAAAAAAAAAATTTGTATTGCGGGTTGTAGAACCCACAATGTATTTAAAAAAAATTTGTATTGCGGGTTGTAGAACCCGCAATATATTTAAAAAAAGTTTTATATTGCGGGTTGGACAAATTCTTCCTGCACCCTAATAGGTGCTTCCTGCACCCTAATAAAACTTTTTAATTCCAACTTTGCCCTTTACAAAATTACTTAAATATCCATTCTGTAACAGATTGCAACTCCTCCTCTTCGCTGCCGCAGTAATCGATTTCTCCCAAATTCATCTTTCACATTATCGTTTTCGAAGATTTGAAGTATTATGAAACGGTAAAACAGCTTTTTCAACCACTGTGAAGTGTTTATTGGTGTCAAAGATCGACGGGAAGGTAAGATTTTTCGATTTGGTGTATTTTTGAAATTTGTCGTAGGGTACCGGATGAATCCCATCCGGTTCTCATTTTTTTAATTTTGAGAACCGGAAAGTTAAGTCATCCAGTTTGTATTATGACAACCGGATGCATTGTGGAAGGGGTGCCATCCGGTGTACACTATGTGAATCGGACAACCCTTCATCCGGTTGTCAAATTGAAAATACATTTTGAGAACCGGATGAGGTAATGTTAGTGATCATCCGGTTCTCAAAATGTATTTTCAATTTGACAACCGGACGAAGGGGTGTCCGGTTCACAGTTTGTATACCGTATGACACCCCCTCCACAATGCATCCGGTTGTCTATTTTATAGGTTTTGTTAACCGGATGGTATAGCGTCCGGTTCACATTTTGGATTTTTTATTGAGTGGTTGGAATGCTCTGTTACAGGTATGGATGATCTTTCTAAATATTCTGAGGAAATAAATAAGGAGTCTACTGTAAATGAAGAAGATGAAAGTAGTTTCTTGGTTCGGAAAGAGGATTGTTATCTTGAATTCACAACTGATCAGGTAAAATGATTTATTTTTGTTTATGTTTATAAATTGTAAATTAATTACATAGAAATGTGATCCATATTGTGTAGGTGTTTGGTACTCGAGATGAATTACTTGAATGGGTTCGCAAGGTTGCATTTAGACTTGGCTTCGTTGTTGTCATACTGAGATCAGACAAAGCAACTGGAGCACAAGGTAGGAGGACTTATGTGTTATTGGGATGTGAGAGAAGTGGAAAATATAGAAAGTACAGAACAGATTTAGATGTGAGTATAACGGGTACAAGGAAGTGTGACTGTCCATTTAGATTGTGGGGTAAACCATTAAAAGGTACAGATGGTTGGGTTTTGAAAGTCGTATGTGGGTTGCATAACCATGATTTGGCTAATACATTGGTTGGTCACCCTTATGCTGGTAGGTTACGGCCCGATGAGCACGCTTTAGTTGTTGACATGACAAAGAGTCGAGTTAAACCAAAGAATATATTGCTTACACTTAAAAGAGAATAATGAAGACAGTGTGACGACACTAAAACAGTTGTATAATACCAGATATACATACAAGAGATCGGTTAGAGGATCAAGAACTGAAATGCAGTAGTTGATGATGTTGTTGGAGCGTGACAAGTATATTCATTGGCATAGGTGTCATGAGTCGTCCCGAGTTGTAAGTGATATCTTTTGGACTCATCCAGATTCTTTGAAGTTGTTAAATGCATTCAGCAATGTGTTATTGATGGATAACACCTACAAGACAAATAAGTACAGGCTTCCACTTCTTGAAATTGTAGGTGTTACATCCACAGGCTTAACTTTCTCTGCAGCCTTTGTTTTGATGTCTACTGAACGTCAAAATAATTTCACTTGGGCTTTGCAAAAATTAAGAGGGTTGTTTTTGAGAGGAGATGTGTACCCTACAGTTATTATTAGTGATAGGGACCTGGCTCTGA
>Ga0209489_106168_pt1 | contig 19631 bp, 9 predicted proteins | sample SiratrowhiteBW_FD_187527 | JGI IMG/M metagenome (GOLD analysis project Ga0209489, IMG submission 187527) | Root nodule microbial communities of legume samples collected from California, USA - Siratro white BW (SPAdes) (version 2) | ecosystem: Host-associated > Plants > Roots > Nodule | place: USA...
ATATATTATATGCTTTTATTAAAACTAATTTACTTTTCAATTTAAATTATAATATAAGAGTAAATAGTAAGTTAAGAAGTTAAGAACTTAATTTACAAAATGGTCCTCGTGAACAGTTCAAGTTCAACTGAGGTGTCTCCTCATTAAAGCGCTTGGGTAACCTCTAATGTTTTGTAAGCTCAGAATAAGTATTAATGAACAAAGGTGTTTGGAATGAACATATTTTGGTCAATGAAAGTGTTGTTAATCCTTATTATGAGTGTAATTGAAGAAGTTAAAAACAACTTTATTTGTGAAAATTGTCCTCATGAACACGTCTGAGTTCAGTCGCAAAAAAATTTAACTAAGGTGTCCCATCGTTAAAGCATGGGTAATCTCTTATATTTTATAAGGTCAAAATCAGTATTAATGCATAGAGGTGTATAAAATGAACATATTTTGGTAGATTAAAACGTAATTAATCCTTATTATAGGTGTAGTTGAAGAAGTTAAGAACTTAATTTACGAAAAATGTCCTCATGAACACGTCTGAGTTCAGTCGCCAAAAGTTCAATTTAGGTTCCCTTGTTAAAGCTTGGGTAACCTCTGATATTATTATTTTACAAAACATTTATAGTTATCCCTTAATCAGGGGACACCATATTTGAAGTTTTGGCGACTAAGTCGAATGTTTTCATGTGTTCATTACATTGTCTACCATGTACAGTAACTCCTTTTCCAACTATGAATGTTGTAACTTTCAAATACTTAAACAAAATAACCAATTCATTTCAGCAAACAATCCACGAAAAACCATCCAACCCACTCATCCACCACTCATTCAAAAGGAAAACACTTTCAAAATGACCACACAGTCCATCCTTTCGGTACCATATACTGAAGTAACAAAAAATCATACCTCAACAAAAAAATCATACCACAAACGTAAACCTCAGGTGTATGAAAGTTCTTCTCCTTCTTTTATGCTCTTCTTTTTCTTCTTTTTCTCATTTACAAGTTACTGAAACACTTTTACATACTTGATTAAAATAATATACATTTGACACCTCAGTAGTGTCAAATGAAGATAACGCCACGTCACAATGTCAAAATAATATTACTTTATAACAAAGTATTATTACAAGAAAAAATTACAATATCCTAATATACTATACTTCTAAACAAGAATAAAAAAATTTCATTCACAAAATTCTTTAAAAAAATATCTTTTTAGAATTCATTGTTTAAGAAATCTAATTCTGATTTAATGCAAATGCACACTCGATAAAATTGAAAGTGAGAATTTTGACTGACAGGAGCCGAATTCCCATCGTGTATATAAATTGTTATCAATATTATATGCGTAAATTTCTTCTAAGGTGATACTATCAGTAAAAGAAATCATATTTTGATCTCTTTGGACTCAGTATCCAAGGAATATTAGCTTTTGAGATTCATATTCAAGTAACGTTTTATTACCTTTCGGTATTCGTAATCCAAATAACGTATTGATGTCTCTCGGGATTTGTATCCTTAAGATTCGTATCCAAATAAGTACTTAAACCACTAGTAAAAAAACAGATTTAATCACGGTTATACAAGACTTACAAACACGATTTCGAAACTGTGGTTGATCCAACCACGATAAAAGTATTGAAGATATCACTACGGTTATATAACCACGATCAAAAGTATAATATAACACCGCGGTCGTTTGTTAACAGCCGTAGTGGTATGTGCATACCACCGTCAATGAAACTTTTGGTACATGTTAAAACTTTTGGTACATGTTAAAAGTTTGTTTCTATTTCGCCAATGAAACAAACTTTTAGTACATGTTAAAACTTTTCTATCTTGAATGGTGTTTGGTTTTCTTCTTGATATATTCATAATGTCACATGGCAGCACAACTTGCAAGTAGGAGTGTATTTAAAGGTTTGAACGTATAAGTGATTTGAGTTGAAGCTCAAGTGAAATGAAAGCGTATCTAAAGAATTTGAAATAGAATATGATTATGTAAAAAGAATGAGGAGACAAAAGAAAATAGTGAAGTGCGAGATAAACTAATAATAGTACCATTTAGAATAAATGCTCTCAAATACAAAACCTCCTCTGAAATCTCCCAAAAATGCAAGAAATGTATATAATTCAAATACAGTAATAGAGTCCTATATCACATCCACGTACAAAATGATATATAGAAGGTAAATAACAAAAAGGACATGAATCGGGTCCAAAGACAGAGATATCTAAAACATCATGGACAACAAAACGCATCCCAATACTATGCTCCCAATCATTTTCTCAAATGACCACAACTTTACAATCCCGCTCTGCAATGCCACAAATTAACTTCATTCATTTTATGGTCTAAAGCCAAAACATATTTTATCCTATTTCACACTAGGACAGAGTTCATAGTCTTAAAAACATATTTTTATACACAGATCAATGTGCATTCTGTTAATGAAAAATGAGAAAGATACAATAAGATGGAAAGAGAGAGAGGAGTGAAGGACTTACATCATCACCAAAGGGAGAAATGGCAGAGAGGCTGGGACCGGGAGCCAAGGCCGGAGTGAGTGAAGGGGAAAGGAGATTAGCAGGAGAGGGGAGCTGGAATGTGGCTGGTGGAGAGCAGAGAGGTGTCGGGGTTAATGCCGACGGAGGAACTGCTGGTGGGGTGTTGCCGGTGGAGGGGTGGCTAGTGGGGGAGTGGCAGGAGGTGGTGAAAAAGGAGGGGGAGAGGCCGGGGGTGGAGTGGCCGGGGGAGGGGATGCGGGTGGTGGAGAGGCGGAGGAGGGGAGGAAGGTGATGGAGAGGCGGGAGGAGGAGAGGTCAGAGGAGGAGAGCTGACAGGTAGGGGGCGTGGCAGCGAGTGGTGGAGACTGAGCAGGAGGAGAAGAAGACTGAAGAGGCGGCGAAGAGGACTGAGTGGGAGGTGGAGAGGACTGAACGGGAGGTGGAGAGGCCTGGGGACTAGTGGGGGTGGGAGGCGCAGGAGAGGTGGTTGGGGAGGTGGATGGACCTGGGTGCAACACCGACAACCACGGTGCATATCAAGCCAACCAACAAAACCAAACGTTGCTCCATCTTCTCCCTCTTTCTGTGTGTGACTGAGATGGCAATTTGAGTTTGAGTTTGAGAGTGAAACAAGGCAGAGGTTATATAGGCAGAGTCATAGGAAATTTTGGATCTAAACACAACCAAATACACGTATCATCGCGGTTCTTTAAATAATCATCTTAGTGATCGTTTTAGTATTCTGTCTTCAAATTGAGGCTTAGACTTATATCATGGTGTCACTTCTCAAAATCAGTGTTTCTTCAAGCTTTTTTCAATTATTTATCCAAAAACAAACTAAAAACTTTGAATGTCTTCACTCTTTGTAACAGTTCTTTTATAGTGTAGCTACTGATTACACATTTTATTTTTATTAATATAACTTATTTTCTATGTTACGGGTTAAGTTTTATAACTATTTTTTAAATTTAATTAACTATTTATAATAAAAAATATCTATAATATAATTATAAAATTATTTATTTTATAATATTTTTTTATAATTTAATCTTAATTTTATTTTAATAATTATAATTAAAACTAATTTTATACTTTTTTAAAACATTGTAAATATACTTACATGTGCATGAATGTTCATTAGAACAAGAATGTTTTCATTTTGTATATGACTCCCTCACCATTTATATTTAAAAAGTTCAAATAACTTTAAATAAGAAAAAACATGTAAATAAAATGTATCCTACTTTCCAACTAAACAAAAATAAACTTTAAAGAGCTTTATTTCTCAAACTAATTCTATACTATTCTATACACAAATTTAATTAATAAGGTTACATGTAATGCTTTTTATGACAAATTAAATAGAAAACTTAAACTTAATTTTATTTTTTAAACTTTAATATTTTCTAATATTTACTTTTGTTCTAATATATCATATTCATTTATATTTTAATTTAAAAATAATAAATTTTTTTATTACTATACTCCTTTGTAAAAGTATATTAGAATACAATATTTATTTTAAGGATTATTTTAAAGATGTTTATATAGTTATTATTATTATTTTCTTTCTAATGTTACGATAGAAAAAACAACCATCAGAACTCTTTTACTCTCTGTGCTCTCTGTGGACGATGTTTAATTCCACAATCCGTACACGGGTTGATAGTGTAAGATTTACTTGTCAAATGTCTGTCGCACCGCAACGCTGATCAAGTAGGTGGTGGTATCTTCCTCAGTCATGTATTATTCATGTTCATGTTTCTGTTGTTATATTTTATAATTTATATTTTTTTATTTTGATTTTAATTTATGTTTTGAATTATCTTTTTTATGAAAACAGTTATAAACGGACTTTTGAACAAAAATTGTTACTTCTGTACATGATAAATGGACAATAACCTTTATTGTCCAAATTCCTTTACATTTAATTGATAAGTTATTCAGTCAAGTTTCGTTCATATTTGTTTGTTTTGTTTATATTTACCATTATTTATTTTTCTAATGTCTTGTTATATTGTTATTTCTTTTGTGTTATTCCTTAATTTGTTTAATTGTTGATTTAATTTTTATTTTTATTTTTTTCTATTATTTATTTTATAGTATCTTTAATTGTTTCTTATATCTGTTTCATTTTATTATTTATTATGTTTTTGCTTAATTGTCTTCACCACGATTTATATGCGTTGTTTAAGTTTGTAAGTTCTTGCCATTTTAATTTGGTCTTAATAGTCTCTTTTATTTTGCCAATTAATTTTTCAGTATTTACATTGTGCTGGTTGTATATTTAATTTTTTTTTAAGTTATATATTTGTTCACTTTGTTAAAAATAAAGTTGATTTTTTATTTTCTATAATATTCTAAAGTTGTCTATAATTAATAAGGTAGTTGAGGCAATTTTACAATATTATAGAGATGTCCAAAGTTAATAGAGTAGTTGAGAAGTCTATCATTAATAGGGTAGTTAGGCATGTTCAAATTAATTAGGAGTCTACAACATTCTCATGAGTATTATAAATAGAGCTAGTCATTTGTCATTTGTATCAAGCCATTTTGAGAAGTAAAAGTCTTCTACAGTTTCTTTCCTCTTCTCTTGAATCATTCTCCTTTATTTTTTAGGTTATTCTTCTTTGGTTGTATTCTTCCATCCTTTGAGTCGGTCTTGGACTAGCAGGCTTTTTCTCTTTTTTTCTGCTGTTCTTTTATATTTTACATGGTATCAGAGCCATAAGGGCTTTAGTATCGTGTGTCAAGATCCCTTGGTGAAAAATAAACCGGTACCTCAAAAATGGATTCAAGTGGTCGTAGTGGACTTGGTATTGAGGTATTACATCAGTTCAACTACAAGGTATGAAGGACTTGTATGGAGTCTTACCTCATTGATGAAGATTTGTGGGATGTTGTTGACAGGAGTAATACAACTTCTCCCACAGACGAGCAAGGAAATGTTGGTGCATTCAAAAGATGGAAGCAGTTGAATGCAAAAGCGGAGTTCGTGTTGAAGCGGTCGATTTCTCACGGCTTGTTCGATCACATCATGCGGTGCAATTCAGCCCATGAAATTTGGCGGACTCTTGACAGACTCTTCAATAAGAAGGATGAAGCACAACTTCAGATTTTGGAGAATGAGCTCGCTAACACCACGCAGGGTAATCTCTCAATTTCTGAGTATTTTCTTAAAATTAAAAATCTTTGTTCGGAGATTTCCTTGTTAAATCTAGAAGAGGCAATTTCTGAAGCTCGGATAAGAAGAATTATTATTCGAGGATCGAAGCGGGAGTACATTCCATATGTAACATCGATACAAGGATGGGTTCAACAACCATCCTTGGAGGAGTTCGAGAATCTACTATCCTCTCAAGAGTCACTAGCAAAGCAAATGGCTAGTGTCTCAATAAAAGAAGGAGAAGGGAGTGCTCTCATGGTAAGACAAAAGTTTGTCAAGAATAAAGGAAATCGAAATAGCTCGACCTCTCGCCCATATGACCAAAGCAACTCCAGTCCGAGTGGAGTACATGGTGAGTCTTCTAACATTACGTCCAATAAGAAGATTTTCAAATGTTATCGGTGTGGCAAAACTGCGCATATCAAAAGATTTTACCGAGTTAAATTACGAGAGAGCAATGTAGCTGACTAGATTGAGGAGGAAGAAAACTGAAGATAGTGTTTTGTGGCGGAGACAAAATCTGTAGATGCCTTGGCTTTCATCAACTTTGAAGATGACTGGATCATGGATTTCGGTTGCAGCCATCATCTAACGGGAGACCAATCCAAGTTTTCCAGCTTCCAAGAGTATAATGGGAATGAAGCCATTGTCACGGCCGACAACACAGTCCATTAGGTGGAGAATGAAGGCACTATCGTTATAAATGGAAAACAAGAAGATTCCATTACACTTAATAGTGTCTTCCATGTTCCAGGTATGAAGAAAAATCTTTTCTCAGTCGCAAATGCTGTTGATGCTGGAAATTTTGTGTTATTTGGTCCACGTGATGTGAAGTTTCTGCGGAATATTAAGGAGCTCAAGGTTGATGTTGTTCACACCGGTAAGAGAGTAAAAAACTTATTTGTTTTGTCTGCTTCCAATTCATATATTGAGAAAATGAGCAACAATGATAATTCACATTTATGGCATGCTAGACTCGGGCATCTTAACATAGATAAATTAAAGGCCATGGTAAAATTAAAATTGGTAAATGGTTTGCCTAATCTGTCAAGTTTTGGTGGAGGTGAAGTGTGTGAAGGTTGTCAATTTGGGAAAGCACGTCGACTTCCTTTTGACAAATCCACGAGTCGATGTACGACTCCATTAGAGCTTATTCATAGTGATTTGATGGGTCTGACAAGAACCCCCTCATTTTCTGGATACTCTTATATGTTGATTTTTGTCGATGATTATAGTAGATTTACATGGGTATACTTTGTTAAGCACAAATCAGAAGTGTTTAACAAATTTTTGGAGTTTAAGGAGGTGGTAGAAGGAGTGCTTGGTTCCAAAATCAAGCGGTTCTGTACTGACAACGGAGGTGAGTTTACTTTTGAAGAATTCTTAACTTTTTGCAGAAAGCATGACATTAAGAGAGAACTCACATGTGTCGAGACACCGCAACAAAACGGGGTTGCAGAAAGAAAGATCAGGCATTTAACGAAAACTTGTAAAAGTTGGTTGCATACGAATAATTTGCCCAGAGCATTATGGGTGGAAGGTATGCAATGTGCAACTTATGTGATTAATAGAATGTCACTTTCTCCAATTAACATGAAGTCACCATATGAACTTATCTTTAAAGAAAATCGAGTGTTAAACATCTTAGAGTTTTTGGGTCTATTTGTTATGTCCATGTGCCCGAATCTCAAAGAACTAAACTTGATGCAAAAGCAAGAAAATGCATTTTTGTCGGGTATGATGAAAGGAAGAAAGTCTGGAAGTGTATGGATCCAAAAACTCATCTTTCTATTGTTTCTAGAGATGTTGTTTTTGATGAAATTTCTCTATATTACGAAGGAATGGTGACTGACCAAAAAGGGGCTAAAAATTCAACCCTTAATATTATGGAATTGGACATAACTAATAATCTTTCAGAGAAGCAAGGTGAAAGGGGGAGTTCAAGCACTCAACATTCTGAGTTGCAACGTCCAGAAGAATCAACTGATGCAACCAGATCCGAGAGGCCACAGAGAACCATTGTCAAACCTGCATGCTACAAAGATGAAAATTTTATAAGCACATATTCTTGTTTTTTTGCAGGTCCCATTGATGATGAGGAACCTCATACCTTTGAAGAAGCAAAAGGAAACAAAGAATGGGAGCTCGCAATGGATGATGAAATGAAGGCACTCGAGAAAAATCAAACTTGGAGCCTTGCTTCCAAGCCAAAAGATGTACAACCTGTTTCTTGTAAATGGGTATACAAAATCAAAAGAAAAGCAGACGGGAGTGTTGAAAGACATAAAGCAAGGTTGGTAGCTCGAGGCTTCTCTCAGAAATATGGAGAAGACTATGAAGAAACTTTCAGCCCCGTAGCCAAGATGATTTCTGTTCACATGGTGTTGGCCTTAGCAGCACTCCATGATTGGAAGTTATGGCAACTTGATGTGAAGAATGCGTTCTTATATGGGGAGCTGGATAAAGACATCTATATGGAACAACCTCCAGGTTATGTTTCTAACTCTCATCCTAATTATGTGTGTAAGCTTAAAAAGGCTTTTTACGGGCTCAAGCAAGCTTCGCGTGCATGGTATGGTAAAATTTCTCAGTATTTACAATTTTGTGGCTATCAAGCTTCGAATTCAGACCCTAGCTTGTTTGTTAAAAAACAAGGAAGCTTGCATCTTGTTGTGTTGTTGTATGTGGATGATATGATAATAACAAGCAATGATGAAATGGAAGTTGATAAGCTTCAAGATGAGTTGGCCATCAGATGTGATATCAAGAAGTGGAGCTACATCACTTTCTTGGGTTAGAGGTGACAAACTTGGCAAGTGGTATTTTTCTTTCTCAAGAGAGTTATGCCAAGAAGTTAGTTTAACGATTTGGGGTGAATCAAAGCAAAAGGTGTTCAACTCCGCTGGAGGCAAAGTTAAGGCGTGAAGAAGGATCACTTTTGGCCAATCCCCAGCCTTACCGTGCTCTTGTAGGCAGTCTTTTATATTTAACTATCACAAGACCTAATATTTCCTTTTCAGTTGGTTTGGTTAGCAGATTTATGCAGTCACCAAGGAAACCTCACTTAGAAGCAGCAAAAAAGATTTTGAAATATGTCAACTCAACTCTTGACATGAGTCTATTTTTTGAGAAGAAAATTACCTCCTCTCTAGTTGGTTTCACCGATGCTGATTTTAGAGAAGACTTGGATGATCGAAGATCCACTTCAGGATATGTATTTCTTATTGATGGTACAAGTATTTCTTGGTGTAGCAAAAAACAAAATTCAGTCTCTTTGTCAACTACAGAGACAGAATACAAAGCTGCTGCTCTTGCTGCTCAAGAATGCATTTGGCTTCAAAGACTTGCGAACGATTTACATCTTCCTATAACTAAGCCAACTGCACTTTTTGGAGATAATCAAAGTACTCTCAAGCTCACCAATAATCCAGTATTTCACACAAGAACCAAGCATATTGAGATCGAGCATCACTTTATTAGAGAAAAGGTTCTTGACAACATCATCGACGCGTTGGAAGTTAGAAGTGAGGAAAATACTGCTGACATTTTCACAAAGCCGCTTTCTAAAACTGCCTTTGAATTCCTTATTGTGAAACTCGGGTTAATATCCAAAAAATCACTTTAAGAGAAAATGTTGAAAATAAAGTTGATTTTTTTGTTTTCTACAATATTCTAGAGTTGTCTATAATTAATAAGGTAGTTGAGGCAATTCTACAATATTATAGAGATGTCTAAAGTTAATAGAGTAGTTGAGAAGTCTACCATTAATAGGGTAGTTAGGAATGTTCAAATTAATTAGGAGTATAGAACATTCTCATGAGTACTATAAATAGAATAGTCATTTGTCATTTGTATCAAGCCATTTTGAGAAGTAAAAGTCTTCTAAAGTTTCTTTCCTATTCTCTTGAATCATTCTCCTTTATTTTTGAGGTTATTCTTCATTGATTGTATTTTTCCATCCTTTGAGTGTTCGGTCTTAGACTAACAGGTTTTTTTTCTTTGTTCTGTTGTTCTTTTATATTTTACACATCATCACTTGAACACAAATATTTAATAATTTTTGTAAATGTTTATTATATATATATATATTATGGAAATATTTGTCCAGAAAATTATATTAGAATAAAATATATTGTTAAGTATTTTTTTAGTTTGATGTATACATAAAACAAGGTCTTTATTAAGAAAAAAAAATCTTCAAATAATAAAGAAAACGTTTGGTATATTATGTGATTACAGTTATATATGTTGTGCGTCATAATATTATTTTCAATATTAATTTTTAATTAGTTTATAAAAAATTTATGCATATTATATAATAGCAACTTAATCTAAATTTTGACATCTAAATTAATAATAACAATGATAATGTTATAAATAATTATAATAAAAATAAAAGTTTGTATAATGTTTCAATTTCAAATATATATATATATATATATATATATATATATATATATATATATATATATATTATCTAACCTACAATGATTCCAATCAAGGAAAACAAATTCCAAAATAAAATTTACAATGTTTCATGTACTCTTGCACCTGTATTTGTATATGTTCATGTACATAGTACAACAAAACAACATCAAAAGTAAGGATAAACTAATAAAAGAAAAATTTTATAACATATTCAATACATGCAAAAAGAGCAAACCATATTAGTTATTAATAAGAATTTCTTAAAAGACTAACATATAAAGTTTCAATACTAACATTTTCATTTCATATTTATATCAAACATCATACATAAATTACATCACATCCAACGAACATAGATACATCACATCATACAATGATTTATTTTATAATATTCTCTTATAAATTTAATAATATTTTTATTTTAATAATTATAATAAAAATTAATTTTATGTTTTTAAAAAGAATAAATACACCTACATGTACGAGTACTAGAACGTGAATACTTTCACTTGTATAAAACTAAGTGACTCACTCACAATTTATATTAAAAAAAGCTCTAAATAAGAAAAATAGTGTAAACAAATTACTCATACCTTAAACTTTATCATACTTTCCAGTTAAACAAAAATAAATAGAAAACATGGCCGTTGTCTATATTCTAAATAAAAAATAATAAAATTACATTATATATGCAATACTTTTTTTATAACAAATTAAATAGAAAAATTAAAATTAAATTTTAATTTTGTTATTTTACATCTTATTATTGTCTAATATTTACTTTTTGTTTTAAAATTGTTTTCATTCATACTTTAATTTGAATATAATAAAATATTTTTTATTACAAAAAATATATTAAAATATAATAACTAGTTAAAAATTTTATATGGTTATTAATTTCTTTTTGCCTTTCTAATTTTACCATAGAAAAAAGAATCATCAATTTCAGATTTTTTTCTTTCTGGACAATATTAAACTTCAAATCAGTGCATACAGAATTCACAGTGGAGGGTTTGTTTGTCCTAACTTTGCCATACTGTAACACTGATCAAATCAATAGTGTATTTATGCTTATATCTCTTTAAGATATCTTCCTTCTTCTGTATTACTTTGTTAAGATATCTTCCTTATTCTCTATTACTTTGTTAAGACTCTGGTTGTGATGTTTTATATTTTAATTTCAATTTATCATTTGAATTATTTTAATTTAACACGTCTAATATCAAATAGTATACTCAACCTATTACTTAATAGTGTATACAATTCATCAGAGTATCACTTCCCAAAACCTCAGTTGTTTTCTCAAGTATCTACACAAAAGTAAACTAATAAAAACTTTCACAATGTCTTTTACTCTTTGTAACAACTTTTTTATAATGTATACAGCTCATTATTCATTTTATTATTTATTAATATAACTTTTTTTATTTTATGTTAAGTACTATTATTATTTTTAAATTTAATTAACTATTTATAATAAAAAATATCTATAATAATTATAAAAATTATTAAATTTATAATACTTAATAATACTTTTACATTAATAATTATAATAAAAATTAATTTTATACTTTTAAAAAAAAAAGTAAATACACTTATGTCCATGTATGTTCACTACAACATGAACGTTTCCATCCCCTCACCATTTACATTAAAAAAAGCTTTAAATAAGAAAAAGTATGTAAAGAAATTATCCATAATCTAAATTTTGTCATACTTTTTACCTAAGTAAAAATATATGAAAAACAACAGTTTTTAACATGGTCTACATTTAAAATAAAAAATAAACAGTCTCATTGTTGTAATCTTTAAATAGTCTCATAATGAAAAAATTAAACTTATAATGATGACAAAATCAAATATAATATTTATTGGTTTTAATAATTCTTTATAAAGTTATAGGGTACATTACATGATTTGAACAAAATTAAATAGTTTAAACAGATTAAACAATTTAAATAAGATTAGCTAGTCAAAGCCTCTAATAGATCTTCACATTAAAGGATCAAATTTTCTAATATGTTACATCTAAGCATCTAACACATCCTTCACATTACATGGTGTGTGAGCATGCATACGAAGTTTGATTAAAATGTTTATTTGTGTTAAAACAAAAATTTTAATGCATAAACTCAAATTTGTTTCAAAAATAATTATATCAAAAAATAAAAGTATATTCTCATATTTATATTGAACAAATATAACAACAGGGATCTTGAAGCAAAAATTTATAATATATCTTCCACAAATAAATTGTTTTGAACATATTTTAAGCAATTGAAATATTCTTTAACAAAATCAAATTGAAAAACAAAAGTTCGAACGCTCTGCCCCTGTCTTTTCGGTTCATCTGAAATTTAATCTTTTTTATACATTTTTTTTATTTTAGATTTTGCAATTGCTTTTCTTACATATTATTGATATTGTTGAGTGTATTTTGGCAGAAATATTTTTAAAATAATGAAGAACCTAAAGATTCCATGTTTCTAGCTCACATAATGCGACAAATAAAAAGATTTTTATTTTGAGATTTTCTGTTTTTTTTGACTTGCTTTCCTTCTGTAACAGATTTGGAGGAAAAACTAATAAAAAATTGAAGATTCAAGTATTTTATTTTGACGTGTGATACCAAAAAAGATGAAGTTACATATAATCAAATTAACAAATAGAACAAATTCAATAGCTATTTACAGGATTTGAAAGAGCAGAATGAAGGAATGAAACAAGTCAAACAAATACAAAATCATTCAAGTATTCTTGCTAATATATGGACTATACTGAAAGTCCAATACATTACAGCGTCTAAATTTTTAGACTCTAGTATAAACACACATAATAAATGGTTTATTGTACTAAAATAAATTCCTCAAACTAACATGACTTCTTAAACCAGATAAAAGAAATACAGAAAAAAAAAATTAACATTTTTAATGTCTTGTAAGTAGACACGACTTCTATTACATTCAGAAAAAAATTGGAAGTCGTGCCACTCAAATGTCTTAAAAAAGATAAAAAAATTATATTATTATGAAACTGTCAAATGTAGCCAAACTTGAGTTAAAAAATATTTAAATATTATTTTAACGTGAAGTTATTCTTTGACACACGACTTTCTCGTTTTAAAGGAATCCTAATGCATTGTTTGCTTCTTGAAATGGATATTTCACCGTGAAATACTGTTTGTAGTAAAAATTTGCATTTTAAAAAATAAAATATTCTTTAAAATCTGAATTGGAGAATGTAGAATTCTTTGTAAAATGGTGAAGATTTGTGAGTGGAACGAATTTTAATTACATTTTTTATATATTTAATTTATTAATATTTGTATTTATATTATAATAAAATAAATATAATTAATTATATAATATATAATAATAATTAATAAATAATAATAAATTCAATAAAATTATAAAATAATAATAATAAATTTATAAAATAATATTAAAAAATAATAGTATTAATATTAAAAACTAAAAATAATAATTATAATAATAAAAATAAATTTATAAAATAATAATATTATTAATAATAATAATTTAATTTTAATTTTAAAATAATTAAGAATCTTATAATTTCAATAATTAAAATAACAATAATTCATTAATCAAACTTAATAAATTATTTATATTTAATTTTAAATTAATTTTAACTATAATTTTATCTACTAAAAAATACTTTATCAATTACACACATTATATTTTTCATAATTTTTTATAAATTTTCTACTCAAATCTCATTATCTTTCTCTTAATTTAAATAACTTAATTTTTTTTCGTACTTTTATCTGAAATTCACTCTTTGAAATTTATCTTCTAATCCACACAACTGATGACTTATCTATTTTTGTAATAAAAAACTTTTTATCTATTTCAGTAAATATTAAAAAAAGAAAAGTTGTACTATTATGGTAAATAAATGAAAAGATATTTATTTAACTTTAGGCTACATAGGCTACAACAAACTTTTTATCTATTTTTGTAATAATTTTTTTTTATCTATTTCAGTAAATATTAGAAAAAGAAAAGTTGTTATGGTAAATAAATGAAAAGATAGTTATTTAACTTTAGGCTCCATAGGTACAACTCTGGGGTTACTCTGTTTCTTATTTTTTAAGTCACATGGTAGGGTACTATGTGTACCTTTTCTTCTACTCTACCACAATCAAAGTCGAAATCTTTGCCCTAATTCTTCAACCAACTCAGTTCTGATATCACAAGACCACTACCACTTAACTCAGTCTACAGAACAAAGCCCTTGAAACAGAGAAGAGTGACTCTGCCTTAATTTCATTTCTGAAACTCAAGAACAGTGTAGAAATGGTCAACACTGAAGGCTCTGAAATGAGGGAAACCTGCATCATTGCCTAACTGCCTGAACTGTTCTTCAGTCCTGTGCTTCCCCTTGGCTCTGTAGATTGTCATCACAAAAATGTCACCCTCAAGCAACGCCCTTGTTCTGTGACTCTCATCTGAGTGCTCTGGCAGCACCGGCTCACACGCTATCAGTTTCCCTCCCTCAGGAAGTGCCTTGTGACAGTTCTGCATTATCTCCTTTATTTCCTCGTCCGTCCATGTTGTTAGCACCCACTGCCAACCAATGTCAAATACATTATGAAACAAACCTATAACACATGTCATACATACACAACAATCTACACAGTGAGAAAGACTAAGCATTTAATTCTGTCACAGATCTTAAAATCTACTAAACATTAGACAAATTTTTACACAGTGTGAATCTACAGATGGTTCATTACATAAATCTTATTCTATTTATTATTCATAATTAGTGCTATGTAATGCTTATAATAATATAATGGAAAGAGAAAGTAGTGAATGAATTAATAATTATATTAATGGAACTCTTTTATCCCTACCGACTTTTCCTGACTTGTCTAAAAGTAATCTCCAACGACAGTCATTATGAAAAGAAAGCAAAAAGTACAATTTTATTCTCCAAGCAAAATTTCTCAAACTGCAGAATCCGCCACTTCAGTTTCATTGGCAATGAAGTTTTTGGTCCAGCCAAATCTTAGGAGACACATAGATTCTTGAAATGTCTTAAATTGGTTAGAATCAGGTCATAATCAATCCAACACATTAGCATCACTATTTTCATTTCCAACTATGCAAGATGCCTATGATAATATATTATATAAGGGAAGCGCTGCTTACCGAAAAGTAAAAGTAAGGCTATATGTGGTGAATAACGATTGCGTCTTCATTGATACTTTATGGCGTTAGTATCTCAACGATCATAGTATTTTTTTTAACTAAAACACCTTGATATTATGCACAAAAGACATCTCTAATAAAAAATCACAACTACATCTTAAACTTAAAGATGAAATGAAAATTGTGTTTCTTGAGGAATAACTAGCTACTTTAATTTATAAGTTAAATTATTTCTTATATGAAATGTCAGACAAGATATTTTAAAATAATTTATTTTATAAATTAGAAATTACTTAATTAATTTATATTTTATTTATTATTTTATCATTATTTCTTATATTTTAATACATTTTTATTATATTTAATTTCTTTCAATATTATAAAAAAATTACATATAAGAAAAAATGAATGTATATTAATTTAAAGAAAAAATAAAAGAAAATTTTAATTTCATTAATACTAACAAGTTTAAACAAAATAATATATAAATAAAAAAAACATATACAATTGTTTTCCACAATAAATGTCAAATAACACGAGTATTCGTACATCATTTTCCATCAAATAAAAAGTTAAGCTCTCGCAATTTTATAATTTGGAGATAAATGATAAAACATAATACATATAAAATAAAATAAAATTAGCATTTTTCAGAGTTTCACGTGACAAAAATTACCAGATAAGCGTTATCAGAAAGAAGAGGACAAATTTTATCTGACCAAAGAATTCTATATAATACTTTCTTCAATTGTGGTTGTGATAACGATACAATTTTGTTTTGTCTAGTCCGTGAATAGGTAATATCATTTTTTTTCTCAGCCAATCAGATATTCATAACGTTCCCGGTAATTGATTAAACGAATTTATAAATAATTTCTAAATAGATAAGAAATGAGAAATTCAAGAGGAAAGTTAACACAATCATTTATGACTAAATGAAAGTAACCACTCACCTTCATGAAAATAGCGTCGCCTTGGGGAATAGATTTGAACATGTCACCGCCCACATGTGTTACACCTACAAAAGAATGAGGTTATGATAGAAATCACATGTGACCACAATCTAATGAAATAAAAAGCTAAACGTGACTCACGTGGGGCTGGTGGTGCTTTGGCCACAACTTCAGGGAGGTCGAAGTTTATCCCTTCCTTGATGGTGGGGTGTTTTTGCAGGATCATGCGGAGGCAGTCGCCGCCACTACCACCAACGTCCACCAGTGTCTCCACACCTTGGAAGCCATCGTAGCCGTCCAACATGGCCCTTATGAAGGGCACTGACACCCCTGACATCGCCTTTACCATTAGCTCGTTCATCTCTCCCTGCTTCAGGTAATACCCATACGCTCCCTCCCCGTTCGCCCTCTCGAAGGGCTCCCTCGTGGGGTCCACCACTGCCTCGTGTACCAATGTCCACGCTCGCATCAGCGCGTCCTGTCCACACACACAACACATCACTCACACCAGATCAGATTTGCGTGAAATTCTATAAACGTTATTTTAAATATTAATTTCAACTGTCATATATTTAACTCTCATTATTATTAACATTAATTTTCATTAATGGGAAGACCTCTTCAATTTAAATTAATAATTATTGCTTTAAAATATTAAAATTATTTTTCTTACGGACATTTATACCAAAAATAAAAAATCACCAACAAATTTAATTAGAACAAAAATTATTTTCCTTTTTCTACTAAACATGGAGAATCGGACCTGGTGGTGTTGGAGCACGTAAGCACCGTAGGAGAGGCCTTGGTCGTCGGTGACAAGCGTTTTGCCGACGTCGGTGAGGGAATACTTGCGTTCGCCGGCGGCGAGGTGCTCCTGGAAGACGCCGTAGCTGGTGAGGATGCGGAGGAGGCGCTGGAGGTTCTCGGCGTCGCCGGAGGGGAGGATGCGGGGGAGGATCTGGGCGGCGGAGAGGGGGGCGTTGGCTCCGGCGTTCCAGATTGCGTCGGCGACGTTCAGGCGAACGACAGCGTTTAGGGCCATCGGAACGCTTATCATGTTGGCGAGTTCCATGATGGCGAGCCTCGCTTCCTTTCGCGAATTCGTGCTTTCGTCTTCCATCTTCTTCTTCTTGTTGATGTTGTTGTTGAAGGGTTTGGAGCCTGTGAAAAGAGGAAGCGATGTTGAAGGGATTTATAGCTGAATGAATGCTAACTAACCAGTGACAGTGAGATGGAAAAGGGTAAAAAGGTGAGTTTGTAAGGAAGGTGATCAAATAATTTAGTGCTGTGCCTCTGTTGTATAATGACTTTATCTCAATTAAAATATAAACAATAATAAATATGTAATTTATTAAAATTATTAAATTGAAGTAATTTTACTTTTGATGAATATATTTTTTAGTTGTTATAAGTGCAATTTTTAATTAATGTTTTAAAAGATATTACAACCAATATATTATTAGTAATGGAAGATATATAAGTCAATGTAACTTCTTTAAAATTATATATATTTTAAGATGGATAAAGTAACTCATTAAAAAAATCTATTATATGTCCAATTATGTCCACCAATTTTTCTTGTATATTATCGTCAAATTATTTTAAAAGATTAATGTAATATTCTAATGAAAAAAAAAAGTTATGTGCTATGAGAAATAGTTTTGGGATTGTTAACTTTTATATCTTATGACTAGATGACTATAAAAGATTGTTTTACACGTGGTATTAGCATTAACTCATTTTAATAGTTTTTATTACTTTTATTTGCCTGTTTAATTTTAAAAAAATAGTATGTAAGTGGCTTTATATTTTTTAAGAAAAATAATCTTTTTCTTTTATAATATTTAAAGTGAAAATAATGACACTTATTTCTTTATTAAAACCAAATATGTTATTATCCTTTTATTGTCTTCAAACAAATTTTTAAGAATTTTATTTCTAGTTTTAACAATATTTTCTATAATATGGTATTTTTATTTTAAATTAAATTTACATCTAATAATTTTATTAGTAATTTTTATATATATATTTGATAATTTAAGATTATTTATTATTAACAATTACTTAAGTTATAAGCTTACACCCACTACATGACTTTCATGTTTGATGGAGACTGAACATTACGGCGCATTATGGTTATTAATATTTAAATCTTATAAGGTTTATGTTATTAGGGATGAAAAATAATTTCTTTAATCACGCGTTATTATTAATGAAATTTTATTTATAAGTAAATTTAATATTATTTATAAAAAATTTATATGCTTACCTGTGAACTTTATCCACATAAAAGTTTGTAGATAATTAAATATAATCATAATTTATAGATAAATTTAATATTATCTATGACTTTTATTTATAGATTTGTTATATATGAAAAATTAGATAAGTACTAACCTACGAATTCTATCTATAAAAAATTCGTAAATAATTTACTTAATCTAGATTCATATTCAATTACCTATAATATGGTTATCTATGAACTTTTTTTTTCTAAATAATACTAATAATTAATTTCATAAATATTATTATTAATAATATTATTATTAACATTATTAATATTATTATTAATATTATTAATAATAATAATATTAATATTATTCTTAATAGTATTAATAACAATATGAATGTTATTATTATTTTTAGTGTAAATATTAATAGTATTAATATTATTATTAATAGTATTTTTAATCAAATTAACATAAATGAATCAGAGTAAAAGCTCGTTAAAACATAGATTAATATAGTTAAACCGAAGCATTTAACAGGCTAAGGCTCACTAGCTCGTAGGCTAATAGTTTAATCGGGGATATGACTTATTAACTCATAGGATAGTAATCAACCAGGAGGATCCATAGGCCACTTAGCTCGTAGGCTAATAAATCAAGGTTGATAGGCCTCTTAGTGAATAGGTTAATAAATCAATACTAATAAGTCACTTAGCACATAGGCTAACAAATCAAGATCGATATATAACTTAACACATAAATTAATAAATCAAGGTTGACAGGTCACTTAGCACATAGGTTAATAAATTGAAATCGGTTGTTGTTAGCTTAATTTGCTATGACAACAAGTGTACCAGTCATAATATAACAACTAATAAAAATATTGTTCTCCTAAAAGGATTTGTGCAATATAAGACAATAAGTACAATTATAATAAATTTAAATTCACGAACAATTTCATAATTTGGATGTGAGTGCATAAATTAAAATAATAGATATAGTTTTTATCATCAATTGAAATTGAAAACGTTTTAGGCTGAGTTCAAGAGGGGGTGAATTGAACTTTGAAAGATTTTAACCAATTTCAACCTTTGAAAATAGTTTTCGCAATCTGAAAAACTTTAATGAATCTTGGTATTAAAGATATAGAGTACTGTAAAGAAATAAATTGATTCAAGGC
>Ga0209489_106169_pt1 | contig 19627 bp, 5 predicted proteins | sample SiratrowhiteBW_FD_187527 | JGI IMG/M metagenome (GOLD analysis project Ga0209489, IMG submission 187527) | Root nodule microbial communities of legume samples collected from California, USA - Siratro white BW (SPAdes) (version 2) | ecosystem: Host-associated > Plants > Roots > Nodule | place: USA...
TATATTGATTTATGATTTCCAGCTACTACATGTTAAAACATGGCAGTTGATATCACCGTGTGCATATTAAATGGATATTCCATAGTTTTAAGATGAAATATACACATTTAAATTTGGTTTCTAATATTCAGTTGCAACTTTTTTTTTTTCATTCGCAACTTGTTATACACTGTTCAACTAGTATTACCATATAAGAGAACATAAAGTAATTGTTACCCTGATAAAAAAATAAATAAAGTAATTGTTATGAATAGCGAAGTCACTCGTTTTACCATACAATAATATTCAAATTGAAGTATTTTTATGGATAAAATATAAAGTTGAACTGTTTTATATAAGTTGTAAGTTATTTTTCATAAATTAGCTTAAAAAATTGTTAAAATAAAGTAGTTTCTAAATATGTTAAAAAACACATAAATACTTATATTGTAAAATAATCTAAATAAATTCTTTCAAACTTAACATGTGATAAACATCTTTTGTCCATATGTATAAATATGCAGGTCAAATTATCAACTTTCAAATAACAATAGTAAAGTAAGAGTATTAAATGATAAAATTCAGTAATTCACACCAGTAATCATGCGCTGATTTTTTTTTTTCTCAATTTATTTTCAACCCTCAATTTCCTTTCCATCCACTGCGCCATCGAATTGTCATGTGCTGGATTTTAATGTTGGTTTGAAATTTAAGAAATCTTAATTATAATAACAAATAAAACTATATTTCAATAATGATTTTAGATTATGAATATATTTTTTAATTAAGGTACTGATTAAGTATAGTAAATTTATGTTTGACTATTTTAGCACATTTTTGTATATATATTTTACTGGTAATTTAGTTTTTTGCATTGTCAATAATATATGTTTATTTTAATTAAATGAAATTTATGATAAATAATTATTTTTAAATTTATAACACATATTTTTAGCATATAAATTGTATGTTATTAGATTTATAATAGACAATTTTATTGTAATATAATGTTTTTTATTATTGACAACTTTTTAATAAAAATTTAGTTTTAACTAAAATATTAAAAATGGTGGATTAAAAATAACTCATTTTCTTCGTTGTGTCGTCTAAAATTGGACAATGCATGAAATTATATTTGACTCCATTTATTGCTTCACTTCTCTCATTTGTCGTGTTGCACCAAATAAGTGAAGAATTAAAAATTGAGTTTTTTTTTTCCTTCTCTTCAGAATCTGTTCTACCATTTTCCATCAATGTAAACGTACTGTTCCATGGATCAATGGCAGAGAGACACGAGTTTATTAATGTATAAAACTCTTACAATTAATAAACTAATGAAATTGAATAATATAGTTAATGACATTAAATTTAAAACACAATTTATGTTTAGTTTTAAAATAACTCCTCAAGATTATTGAAACTTTCACTCTTTTTATCCAGTTAATTACTGTATGTTTGCCATCTTCTTTAATCCCACAGAAAAAAAATTATCTTATCTTATTAAATTATAATATTTTTATGTTTATTGATTTCAAATTTTGAAAAACAATTAAGAGTGTTGATTAAAAAACAATAAATTAGTACGGAAGAAATTAAAAATCATCTTATACGGACATATAAATTTCGTTTAAAGAAAGTTGTACTGAAATAATAAGGAAAAGGGTTTAATATTCTCAAACAAATTCTCTTAATATTAGTATTTATATAAATTTAAGATTTAATTAAGTTTTAAATTTTTTTATAATTATATTTTTTAATATAGTTTTTTTCATTTAATTTTTAATTTTTCTTATTAAAGAAGTGATGTGATTGTTATTTTATTGTGATATCTTACTTGCTTGCCTTTAAATGTTAAGAAATATGATATTTTTTTTAATTAATATAACATATTCTTAAAAACAATAAAAGTAATTTGTTATTTTACATCGATAATATTATTTTATATTAATCATACAACTTCACATATCTTAACATGTACAAGATAATGGACAAAAATAATAGTCACATTATTTAATTAATGGACAAATTAAATGATAGTAATTCAATTGAAATATACAAATTCTGGTTTTGAATACTCATTAGAATTTTTTTTTATAGTGACTCAATTGAAAAATACTCTCAAATCAAATCTATGAGGGGTTATAACTTAATTAAGTCTAAGTTAATTGCTAATGGATGAATCATAACAACTTAATTTTTTTTTTAAGAAAGTTAAAACACGAGACTCAATTTTCGAATCACTAGAGATACTTTTTATAATATAACAAAAATGAAAATTTTAAGTTATATTAAATATGTAAATTAAGATATTAAGAATTTAATTATTTATTTTAAAATTTGATCATTTTCTAAATTTTCTATGACTTCTTTATAATTTTTTGAGTTTATTATGATTTTTTTCTTGAATAAAGAATATCAAAAAGTGTTAATGAGACGATAATGAAGTAAAAATCAAATCTCTGAACTATCAAAATTTTAGTTAGAATAACCTTTTCTCTTCATATCTCAATTTTCATTTCTATTGTCGTTTTAATTGTTTACGTGAAATTTTATTATTGTATGTGAGATCAAAGTCAAATATGTAAATCTTTATTAGATTAAGTATACAATAACATGTTTAATTCATAAATCAGACATCTTTAGGAGCACTTTAGTAATTTTCTAGTATTTCGTAATTAAGGTAAAAGAACTTATCTTATCATCCAACCATTTCAACAGTCAGCTTATTTTTTCTTATAAGCTGTCATTTGTAACCATTTCAATAATCAACTTATTCTTCTTACAAGCTCTTCCATCATCAACTGAGGACGTATTCAATTTAAGAAAAAACTACAAAAAAAATAAATAAATTTCTCATGAATAATTATCTACATAATTTTGTTCTTATGTAAATTTATTATACCCTTTTTCATCGTTAATATCATTACGGAAAATAAAAAGAGAACATAAAAAGATGGGTTGACAAATCATTACCTACAATCCTTGAGAAACATGACTTCAAATGGTTGTACTTAGTTGTTAAAAGACTTTGTTGCGTGTTCATCTTTATCGAGTTTCTTGACTTTTTTTATATAAGATTTTGATGATTTTATTGGTTAGGATAATTGTTATATGTACTAAGTTTTTGATATTAGATTTGTAGATTTTTTTATATGTCGTTTAATTTTTTTATTTTTACTCGATCTAAGATTTAGACTAATGTCGTTTTCATTGAATTTTTGAGTTTTATTTCTTAAATTTGTTTAATTTTTTTTATCAATAACAAAGAATATATAAATTGGGGATAATAAAATTATCCTAACTTATTTACAAAAAGGTACGAAGTATCACAAAATAAACCAAATTATCACTACATCAACTTCACATAGTTTTTCAATATAACAACAGATTTACCTCAATGACACAAACACAAATTAATACAACCTCAACCATCCTTTTACCAAGAAAAAAAATAAAAATCAGTACTAACAATATGAGTAACAACATAAACTTCCAAAATAAGAACATACAAACAGTAACCCCAAAATATCCATCCACACTTTATTGCGACAGAAAATTAAAGAGTTAAAATGGTCAACTTATACGTTATTTAATTTGTTTTCCTCAATATGAGATTTAGACTTACACTTGAATTTCTAACATGTACAAAATTGAAGAATACAAGTCATAGATTTGAAAAATAAATTAAGTGAACATATCAACAAGAAACTGAATTGTTTAAAAAATAGTTTTTTTTAATTATTTTATTTAAGAGATAGTAATAAAATTAAACAATGTAAAAGATAGTTATATTTAATTATATTATTCATAATTTAATAAATATTTTTTTAAGAAATAAGTCTGATATATGTCGTTAATAATCTAACAAATGCAATCACAAGAGGAAGTGTCATTTAATATTTTATAAAAATTTGATTGTAAAAGGGAAATGTATATATTTATCTTCTTTTGCATATTGCTTCTTACAAAGAAGATTGAAGGTAGTATATCTTATAATAGTAATTACTTTTATTCTATAAAATATTTTTTAAAAATAATTTGTAAAATAAATTTAAAACATATATTTTATTAAAATTTTAAAATATTTAATTATAAAAATGTTGGATTAAATTTAATCAATTACGTATTAGAAGACAATTGAATTAAAAAACATAAATTATTAATCATCCATTAAATGAGTAACTTTTTTATATATTTTTTGTAATAAATTAATTTGATAAATTTACTTATTGACGTATGATAAATAAAATAATTGTTTAATTATCATCTATAAACATACACATACGTAATATATTTTTTATTAATACAACTTGAATTATACACTAAATATTTTTATGATAATTGATTAATTCTTTTATTGCATTGCCACTCAACATTGATTCATTAGTTTAATTAAATTGTGTACCTAAAAGTAATTTAGTTAATTTAATTGAAAACATTTATTTGATTATCTTAATTGGTAATTTTTAGTTTCTAATGTTAAACTAATTATAACTAAATGAAGATTAAAAACACTAAAAATTATGAATAATCTAAAAACAACAAAATTCTTACAAGAAGTGGATCGGATTTGACCATATTTAAAGATACTTAAGATATACTTAAACCTATTTTAAAACCTGAAACCAGCATCGGGTTGTTTGCAGCCTGCGGCCTATATTCACTATATATGCTCGTTTCTTTGCTTATTAAAAGGAGAATTAAATTTTACAGAAAAATGCTTATAAAGAGAACATTTTAGTTTATTAAATGAAGATTAATCCCACTCCAAAAGTGCCAATAAATTCTTGTGTTAAAGAGTGTTTGATGTAAGTTATAACTAAGTACCACTATATCATGTGATGAAATGAAAGAGAACTACATATATATGAATTCTTGGAGAGACCTTGGGTTTATCAATGTACCATGTTGACCTATATTGGGTTTATCGTTTAACATGTGTCCGTGTTAGATTTACTCCACTGCCATAGTTTCAGATGGCATCCACCAGAAAAAGTAATTCATATTTAATTTGGTTGATGTTCATCAAAGCCATACGTGCATGCATTTGCAACCGTCCAAAGGGGTCCTAGAATTAATTTATATAAAACATGGTTAAGTAAACATAACTGCATTGGTCTAAAGACGTTAAATGATGGTGCATGGAACTGGAAATCCATTAATATTGTTGTTTACATAGAGTTTGTGGAGAATAATTTAGTGGTAAGAAGTAGGAGGCAGAATGGTCCATCCCTGGCATAATGGTGAAGTTTGTGAAATGTGATAGGTAAGTTATTGTCCCCGTGAGTGGGGCTTTGTTCACTTAACTACAAAACTTAATTATGCAAGTCTTCCCCTCTGCGCAAAAACGTACTGCGCTCTGCTCATGCCATGTAGTGTTGCTATCCTTCTTCGTCTCTTTCCCACTTCTTGGAGTCATATTACCACAAAAACGAAATTATAAACATCCACATGCATTTTGTTCCCAGCCCGGAAGCAGTGCAAAGAAAACGATAAATTCAAACTATGCCTTTTCCTTCAATTTATTTTCAAACAGCTAGCCAGCTACCATCCATGCATGGATCCATGCTTTGCTACCCATTCATGTCATATGATAACCTTTTTCTGCAGTTAATGACAATAAAGTCTATCTGCAATATTTAACGTGCTCTTACTTTTCTTTCTTCTTTTTTCAAATTCACAGCTGGAAAAACTAAATAAGTCCAAAATGGAGGCATACACACATATATGTATAATTACTTTTACATTAATTCAATCTCAGTGTGTGCCAACTCAAGCCTTACCATTTTTTTCTACTCATATTTCAAGAAGAGGAAAAAACACACGAGTACCCTGTGCAGATTGCTTCTGCTGAACGTGTATTCATCAGTAACAAACGTGCATGTTACGAAATATGCGGATAATATTTTTTTGAGTTATTAATGCAACTCTTTAAAAAAAACCCTTGATGCGTTTGTTCATTGCCAACAAATTTTTTTAATTTAGAACTTCTTTGTTAGTATTCCTGGCATAATTGAGACTGTTAATATAGATGAAAGTTTGGGATGCTATATTAATAGTATGTTGAATATTTATATATCAATAGAATTGTTAATTAATATAATATATTATACTTTTAGTATTGATGTGGAAATGCATATAGTAACATTCTAATTTGTTTACTCTAGTAACTGCACACACAAATTGTAGTACAAGGTATATATATGGATGACTACAAAAATATGTCGACTTACTTTATTTTTTATTTAGTTCTATAATGCTTACTGTATATACTATTTATAATAATTAAAAGGCCCTAATTTACTAATAAAATGGTCAATTGTGATGGTCAAAAAGTGCTGATTTATCTCTAGTTGTCCACAAATCTCTGTCACTAGGGGTTAAGTCACCAACGAATGTAGATACATAATCAACGGGACAATTCATTGGTGTCGAATTTTGGACTGCAAGAATTTAAGTCGAAGTGAAGACTAATTAAGATAAGCGACTCTGATGGGTGTGAAGAAACTTATGAAAATGAAAAGTAGCTTGAAAGAGCAGAGAAGGGGACAGTTAAGTTATGTTTATACGTCACGCATTCTTTCTGAATTCTGATCCCATTTGCATTATGAATAATAGCTTAGCATTATTGTCGTATAGTGTGTGTTTTTATCGGTACTTTATTCCTCAACCTTTTTCTAATTGACCTTATTCATTGATAAAAATTACATTGTTTCCATTCTCCTTAGTAGTTAAAAAAAATTTGAGGCTAAATTAATGTTCCTCTACTCTTTGAATACGGACGCTAACTTGTTTACATATTTGTTCTCCATATATTAGATGAAGAATGCTTATTTATAAGTCAAAGTCTAATAAGTCCACATTGTACGTTTTTATTCAATGCTCAACAACAATAATTAAAATCCTTAATGATGGTCACCTGCCAAGATCTAGATACATATTTGTGGACAGGTGTCTGATATATATATATATATATATATATATATATATATATATATATATATATATATATATATATATATATATATATTAACATGTTCCATTGGTCTGTAATGTTGTAATATGTGTCGTAGCTGAACAAGTTTTGGACATAAATTATTAATTAATGGCATATAGTCTCCTTATATAATTTAATTCAAGTACCATTTTGATCTCTCTTATTTTAATTGCACACATTTAGGTCCAATTTTTTTGTATAAATTATTCTCATTGCCGTGATAGCATAGTTGATGTTAACAAGTGAAAAGGGTGCTACAAAGATATCTAACCTAATGAAGGCAAGAGCAGAAGCAACAGTGAAGCGTGATGACACTGAAGTAGGAGATATGATATGACTGATATGAAGTGATTGTGCAGAGCATAGTGGTGATATGAAGGTGAGAAGATGATTTGGGTAGAGTTTGAAAAGGAAAGGGTGGCGCAAAACTCTTGGGACATTTATATATGGGACTCAGGACATGTCTGTAAGTCACCCTTATAAAAGGAAATGTTAGGTACGGTTGATGGGGCAGCACATATCCACTTCCCAACCTTACCTCCTGGCCCATGCATGCAAATCTTTAATTACAAAAACGATATAATTATCATTCTTTTTTTGCTGTCACACTCTATTAATTCATCTCAACAATTCATCCCTCAAAATGTCCACTCATTTCACTTCTGTGTCAGCTCTTGTTCATATAAATAATCTGCTACTAATATTAATATGTCTTCAATACTTGTCTGCATATTTGTTTTTTTGGCTATTTCAGTTTTATTCATTTATAAAATCAAAGCTGAGCTCTTAAGAATCATGATTAAGTCGTGTGACTGCGATGAGAGAGCAACTCGTTTATGGTCTTCCAATGGCACAAAACATTTTTTCTTATGTTACGAAAATTGTCATCTTGTATGTCCTTAATTTAGAAAGTTGTGTCCTATGATTAAACTACTTTATATCCTTCATTGTGTCATATTGTATTTGGTAAAGTCTTGTGAAGAAAATTTTGTTTGTTATCAATTTAGAATGATGTTTGTATCTCTTTGAATTTAAAATTTAACTAAAATTGAGTACTTCCATATCATATTATTATCGATTATTAAGTGAAACATAATTTATTTTGATACATGTGACTCTCTAGGTATAAAAGAGAATAAAATGTAAAAATTTACTTGTCACACCCCTTATTTAAGATGTAAAAAGAGAATAAAGCTTGTAGCTTTTAAGATAAAATTTTATCTCTTTTTTTTTAATCTGTTAAAAAATCTAATAAAATAAATAATTTAACAATCAAAAGTTTATCACGGTCTTTACTTTTCTTATCTATGTATATTATAATCTCCTGTGTCTTTTCTTTAATTTATAATTTGGTAGACTTATAATTTATTCATTTAATTATTGATTAAACATGTAAAAATATCTTTATTATTTTTTCATTATAATTTGTCATATATTAATTTCTTTATTTTATTTAACCTATTACTATAAAAAAAAAAAAAATCTAGGATGACGGACCCTCGAAATGATGCCTACACAGTTCGGTCTCTAAGAACAAGGACGAAGATAATTTATAGAAATTAAGCAAGAACAGAATTGAAGGCTTATAGCGTAGCATAGCTAATCATCTAGATATAGTTATCCAGTGGATGATGAGGCAGAAGATCACACCGCAAGCATTAAAAAATATATATACATAGCCAGAAGGAATCTGTGCCACTCTTTGAATATCTCTTATTTGAATAGGTACGTGCAATAAAGGAATTCTTCTCTTTTATTAAGATTATCTTACTGAAGCATACTTGGATTTCGAGCAGATATTCAGGTATTCCACCCTGCACAAAAAGAGGTTCGAAAGCCCAAAACAAACAACTCAATTTGGAGCTACTATCCTGATGAAAGCTGCATCGTGTAAATCTGTCACGCTGCAGAAAATACACACACACACACTAATTTACCCTCTTTGTCTGCTTTGTACGAAAAAATAAACACATACTATTGATTCACCACATTATGTGAGAATGAGAAAGCATGCACTAACCAATCACTTTAATTTGTATCACTTTCTAGATTACACACGTACGTACTATGGTCAAAAAGCATGGCGTATTTAATAACTTTAACTGGTAGCAATTTCTAGATTATACATATATACACACAAGGTTCTTTCCTTAGAGGATTTATTTATAGAAAAGTGAGAAGTGATTTTATACACAGGCGAAGCTATATTGATGACAGTACTAATAGTAGTAGTAACGTGAGCAATGATTGCAGAAAATGAAGTAGGTATAAGATGAAAGAAAAATAATAGAGGGTAGAGATTGTAGGTGAGTAGTAGCATGGAGGTTGGTGAATGTGGGAAGTAGAATTGAAGGGGGAAAGAGCTAGCATGCAGGGGGTAAATGACCCCAAAAACCGAATGATGTGTAGGTATTTTGTTTTTGGGGTGCGAGGGAGACGGTGGGTGGCTTATAAATATTCTGACACACAAAGGGAGGGTTATGCCCCACACCCACTAACTCCCATGCCATTTCTTTCAACAAAAGTCCCTGTGTGATCTTACCTTGTATTTCACAGGGTACTGAGAGGGTATAGGAGTTTGGTATTCCCAAATCCCAAGGCTTTGACTGTCCCTATCTATCGCTTCCCTTCCCTTCCCTTGCCACTCCCAAAACAAAACCCACTGGGCAGTGTGCTCACATGCCCTCCCGATCCTTCTCCCTTTAGGGCCCAACTCATCCAACACCCGGGCCTTCACGTTTTGACGTCTTTGCATGTTTTCTACCACCACAAAACAACAACTTTGTGACAACAGCATGCTTCCCAAACGCTTAGGGCTTCTTCAACACAGATAAGAGAACCTTACTACCCATGCCATATGCCATCATTTACTTATCATCCATGGACCCCTATCACCATCATTGTTTATGTCCTCCCAACTGTTGCTTTCATCTTTCATTCAATCACAAAATGCACCATCTGTTACTTTCTTAATTCACTTCTCACTCACTTTTTTCTTCTTTTTCTCAACAAATCTTCAAAATAACTAAGACATACAAATAAGTTCAGTGGTTTTACACTAACATTAGATGTTAACTCCTTACAGATCATGTATATACATATAACTTGTTTATTGATCACGCTAATTGAGGTATTCGTCGTGAAGCTTATCAAAGTTAAAACTCTTCGCTCCACGAGGGACTTGTTCTGTGACTATGCGCCTTTAATTTAAATTATTGATGTAAAATCGATGATGGATTGTGCATGGATATCCATAATGTTGAAATAACAATGCGCATTCGCAAATGCAAACATGGACAACGCGTATTTGCTCTCCCAACTGAATGACTAGTTTTTAGATTCTCATTTAAGTTCTAACATTTACTTTGTTTTATTCAGGGTTCGACAACAGAACAAATTACTCATAGACTAAAGAGTTATCTTCTGATTCTTTTGACCAGTCAAATATATAAAAATAAATGAGAAGATGTTACTTATTATACTTATAAAATCATTATATTTTCTTCCATTAAAGTTAAAATTTAATTTTTTTTATAGGACGTCTCAAATTTGCATCTTATATACGTAACTGAAAATTTGTATTATTTCCTTATGTAACTATTGAACTATATTTTATGTTGATCGGAGGACTTGTAGAAAAGAAAAATAATAATTAAATGAGCTTCAAAAGATTAAAGTTAGCTTACACGTAACTAATTTATAGAAACTCTTTTATACAACTTCTCTCTCTCTCTCTCTCTTATTTATTTATTTTGTAACTTGGACACAAACTGATTTTAACTTATGAAAAATTTCATTTTTTTTTTCTCCAATGAGTGTTTATGGAGAAGCTTGTCAAAGTATACTCGGAGTAGTTGATATTGACTAAATCCAAGACACCATTAACAAGACTCTATAAAGTTTAAAAACCAAATCTCCTATTTAAATAAACTTACTAACTTATATAAAAAATGTAGAATATATATTTAATATCTTGAAATATTTAAAAATATATAGTAAATATTATTATGTGTTATCCACGTATAGTATAACAAGTTAGCATAAGTGATAACGTTCAAGAAGCACCAAACTGAAACATATTTTTTTAAGTATTAGATTGGCATAATTTCATATTTATGGGAACGTCTTAACTTAACTATTTATCCAAAATGAAAATGGGTAAAAGACTAATGACATTGTTGTAAAATATCTCAAATCACACTAACAACTTTTTTAAGCCGAATCAAATTATGATACCATATTTTTGGTCCACCACTTCTGATCTCTAGACTAGGGCTACGAATACTTTAAGCTTTTATTTGGGGTAAATTCTTCCTGTACCCCATTGTTTTCCTCCTGCACCCCAATATTTCCAATATATATATATATATATATATATATATATATATATATATATATATAATTTCAAAATTTTCAATCCAGAATGTAGAATCTGGCCCTGATTAAATCCATAAGTTTAAATTACAATGATTTGTATTTTGAATTTATAATTAGAATATAAAATTTATATTTTGGAATGCATAATTTAAAATATATAATTTGTGTTCCATAGCAGGATCCAGTCTTCGGCAAAGAGGTACGGATCCGATCTATGACGAAGGGGTGCAAAAATGATTTCCAATGCAAAAATGAAGAAGAGAAGATGAAAGGGGGGTCCAGGATGAAACCATGGGGTGCATGAAGAATTTTCCTTTATTTGGTCCAAAATTATAGCAAATATTTTGAAAAAGCCCAATAACTATCGGAGTTCGTCGGCCAGTTATCAAGAGGCCCATTTTTTGAAAGCCTGGTTGTGAATTGCGTGATGTTCCTGCAACGATAAAAGGTAACCACGTTCCCTGACAAAATGAAAATCTGACCCAAAACAATAAGGTTAATCAATGCATGATTAAGAATAATTTTAAATATTCAAAAACATCTTCTTGTTTTTTTCATTAATGTAAATAATTACATGTTTTGAAAACAATAAATACTTTTACTTTTTTTAATGATTTCTTTGTATATCATCATGTTCTACCTTAGGTAGACAGTCGTATAAAGTAATCTATATACGCCCGAACAAAGAATTAACCTTAATTAATTTTACACACTTTTTTTTCTAACTTAAACATTAAAATCTCAATATTTCTTAATGGAGCTTGACTTGTAGGAAACTATCAAAGACTCAAAACTGAACAGCATATTCCTTGCCAACATAATAATATAATAATAGTTAGTATTTTCTTAAATGTTTTGAAAAAAAAAATAAACTAGGGCTTAAAAAAGGCACGTGTTCAAGTGGTTTATTAACATATAATGAACTGAGTACCATCCTTTATAAATTTATCGTTCAATTTAATACATAAATCTAATAAGCATATTTAAAAATATTTATAAATGTAAATTAAAAACAACTTGGACAAAATTAATTAAATTAGTTTAAAAAAACTGTAATTATGCACAAATATTTCATTGTGGCTATAGGCAAGAGTAATTTAAATTTATTGTACTTTTTAGGGAAAATAGTATTAATTTAATTTTAATATAGCAAGTTTATCGTACAATACACGCGGACAATTAAATTGGACTTTTCAACTTAAGTAGAGATTTCGAGTTTAAAATTATTAGAATGTAAATGCATTAAAAACTAGAAGGAAAAATATCTTTACCTTAACAAGTTGAACGTTTAATCTGACATTCGAATAGAGTCACAAACAATTATATGTATATCAAATTTCATAAAAAAAATATTCATCTTAATAAAATTTTGAAAATATTAATCCCGACAATAAAAATAGTGCTTTAGATATTAATTATTTGAAGCCTTTTTTTCAAATGAAGTCCAAATTATACATATTAATTACTAGTTTCAGATGTTACATAAAATACTCTCATAAATTTTTTTCTGTTAATCTTAAATTTCCAAGAAATCTGATATTAATTATATTTAAAAGTTTATTAAATTAAAATAACCAGTGTTATTGTAACCCGTAACTATTTAATAAACTAAGTGCTATGCATTTAAAGCAAGTTTTAGAAGATAAACCATTGAAAACATAACTGTTCCCTTCGTTAAAGTTTATATAGTCACATATTTGGATCCATATATTTAAATAAAAAAATATGTCACAAATGACGGCATAAAACTAAAGAAAATTTAAAAAATATATATACAAAGGTATGATTGAAAAAATTGTTAATAAGTCTCAAACCTCAAAAGTATCAATCTTATATATAATATTTGAAATTAAACTACAAAGGTCAGTAAGTAGTCCTTAATTCTCAAATAATTTATAATAAGATTGTATAGTAAGAAAACTAAGGAAACCTTGAAAGATAAATAATATTAAATTATTTTAATTTAAAATGGAATGATAACAATTATCTCTAGATAAAAAATATAAAATTAAAATAGCCGATTTGTGTTAAAAACAGAAGGACATTTTTTTCTTATTTATAACATTAATAAACTACATATTATATATAGAATTTAATATAAAAATATATTTTTTATTTCAAAATATGAACTTTAATATTAAAATATTATCTATATAATTTTAAATTCCAAAAAACTTCAGGGCCCCTAGCCCCAGGCCCCCTGGGATTTCGCCTTTGTTTAACGTGATAAAAGTATGAATTAAAAATAAAATTTTATCAAAAAAAGAGTATAATTGATGATGGTGGAGTCAGTAACAAGGAATTACAATAATTTTTCTTTTATTGTAGTATATTCCACAATGTTCCTAAGAATCAAATTTGTCTAAAACCTTCTGATCGTAAAACCCAAAAACGTGTTTCTTAGATAATCGTACTTCCCAGAAAGGTGGTGAAAATCAAATCACGGACGAAACGGCAAGGCAATCAAGGTAGACAACCTTCTCACGTCACGTGTTCCACGCCACGCATATATCAGAGCCACGTGTCCACATCCCAAAGGCCAAAGCCTGAACATGCACGGCTTAAAATGTGCCACGTAGCCGTACACCTACCGAATATTCACATTTCACACCATCCACCAGTTAGAATAATTCCGTTTATTTCGTCACAATTAATTAATCAATAATAAATAAGAATCAGTACTTCATAATAATCAAAACCTCGTCTTATTTACGTAAAAAAAAAAAAAAAAAAAAAAAGAAGGGAGGCGTGTTTTATTTTTTAGGGTTCCATCTACCTATTTAGATAAAACACGAAATCCCAATCGTATTCGGAAACAATTCCTCTCTCTGAGAGAAGCTCTCGAATTCCAACTGATTGTCGTAGAATTTTAATGGCTTGTTCATCATCCGATTCAAAACCAGTGACGTCGCTGTTGTTCTTTCCTTTCCTAATTCCGATACCTTTTGATTCTGTTTCCGCCTTACGCATACTCGATACTTGTTCATCCCTTTCTTTCTCAAATTCCGATTCGTTTTTGTAACACACATACCTTAGCAATCCAACTAGCGAACCAAAGAAACCGTTGTCATGGGAAAGCGTAAGCTCCTAAATTCCTAGGGTTTCTGCGTTTATCGATCCGACTCAATTGGATTTTCTGTTTCTTGAATTAATTAACTAATTATTTGTTTTTGTGTTCTGTGTAGGTAATTCTCAACGTAAAAGTGCTGCGATGTTCGATAGTGACGATGACAGTAGCGTAACCTCGTCGTCAACGGCTCGCTCTGATTTCATGTCGGTGTCTGGGGGTGAAGATGTGCAGTTTGTTCAAGATTCCTTGCTCGACCAAGCTCTCGATGCATTAGATGAGAAAAGGTACTTTGCTTAACGTTATCGAATTAAATTGACATTGTGGATGGAGCTGAAGGAGTTTTGAACATGTTTTTGTTGATTTTATTAGGGGTTCCACGAGGGAGAAAGCTTTTTCATCGATAATTGACGCTTTCAATAGCAACATGCAGCATCAGTTTGTGGAGAAGAAGTAGGTTTTTATGGTTATTTACTTTGAAGTGTGCTGTTGTGTTATTGTTTTTAGAATTTAATTGAAGTGCACTTACACTTCATCCTATCACAACTTGGCAGGAAGTTTGTTGAGTCATATAATAGTAACTCCCATAGAAGTCATTTATAGATGCTTTTAATTGGTTGACAGTGTTAAAAATTATGACTATTTTATTCTTGTTTTTATTGCAAAAGAAATATAAAGATAAGTTTTATAAATGTGCTTTAATAAGCAAGATCATATATTTTGAAAATATGAGATATATGTGTTCCAATGATGATACTTGGTTTTTAGGTTTTTTTTGTTGGTTCTATTTGTAAAGTAACTTGCAATTTCACTTCACAGTCTGTATATAAACTCACTGATATTGATTTTTCACGCTAAAGTGATTATTGTCATAATCTGGAGGTGCTTTCTTTAATCAGGTTTGCTACGTTATTACATCAATGTCTTGCTTCAATAAAAAAGGGATCTAAAAAGGCATCTGCTAAAGAGATAGCTTTGGCATCTCACGCTATTGGTAAGAATTTGATTAACTTAATCATGTTTAATATTGACTTCATTTAATTGAATATTTAATGTCATTCATTTTAAAGGTTGCCTGGCCTTGACTGTTGGATGTGGTGATAATGCCCGCGAAATATTTGAAGAATCCATCCGTCCTTTGGATGAATCTCTCACATCTAAGATAGATGTTTCAAAGATACCACCAGTGAGTAGGAGTTGGAAATATTTCAAATTCTTGTATCCAGACTTCTCCTTTTGGTTCTCTATCTTTGATGCTGAATGTTATCTGCTTGATGGTTTTTATAGTTGCTGGAGTGTTTGGCTATAATCACCTTTATTGGAGGGAATGATCAAGAAGAAACAGAACGATCAATGGACATAATGTGGCGAGTTATTAATCCCAAATTAGGTTCCAATGTAGGTATCTGTTTCAAACATACTAATTTGTTCTATTCAGCAATCACCCCTTTTGAAATTGTCTCTCATGTTTCTAACAGTAGTCGTCTTAAATTAAGTAAAATGACAAACTTTTTCCTGTGTTTAGGTAGTTGCTGTCAAACCTTCTGCTTCATTAATAGCTAACGTGGTGTCTGCGTGGTCGTTTCTTCTCTCCACCGTGAGCAATTTGAAGTTAAATTCAAAAAATTGGCAAAAGTAAGAAGGCTGTCCTTTTGCATCCATTTTTATTTAATTCTACACTACTTCTAGCTAGGTAACATGCTAATTTGCATTTTGTTGGAGGCTTCTGATATCAAAATCATTTTAATGCATGTATGATTTAGTTTATGTAATGTATACTATATGCAAATAAATTCTATTTGTTATGTAGTTTATGTAATGTATACCGTATACAAATAAATTCTCCAAAATGATAAAAAATACTTAAATTAATGTCACTAATTCCTAATTGAAAATATAAATTCATAGATTTCTGAAAAAACATAACAAGTACCCCCGAGAGTCAAATATAAGCTTCCTACATTTTGCCATGACTTAGAACAAGAGGCAGCAATCTGTAACAGAATAATAGTAAACAGAAGTCAGTTGCCTGAGAAACCACAAACCAGTTGCCATAAACCTGTCTATCACCTTAGAAGAGAAAAAAATAGGTAGAGAAAGTGAAAAACTTGACACCAGAAAAGAGAAACCAGTCATTGAAGAAGAGAAATCAATTCTAGAGTGCTGAGTTGAGAGATAAATGAGGGGGTTGAGAAACATTATACTCAGAAATGACGTTGTTGGGTTGAGAGAGAAAGTGAGAAACAACAGCTTTTTTATTGATTTATTTAGCTAAATATTGATCTAGAAATTGGAATTTTGTAAGTAGTCCCCTCCCAAACAAGACCTAACTATAGTTTTCAGAGGCCAATTTTGGAATCAAGAGATAGCACGACTATCCAGTTTGCTGTGGCCACCATTTTGTCTGCATCAGGCTCTACCCTGAACTGCTCCACTACCTGCAGTGGCTCTATTTATAACCAGCTTTTAACTGTTTCCTATACCTCCCCAGCTTGTTGACGCATTTGTTGCTTGTCATTAAGAAAAAGAGCCCACATAAGGAAAAGCCTGCATCCTATTTTTGCACGAGTGAAAGGTCAAAAATGGATTGCGCAAAACGTGCAGAATATCTTTCAATCAAGAACAATGAGGATATTAGTTGATTTTAAATATTTTATGGCTAACCTGGGTTTAAACTATGAGATAAAGCTGTTATTTATTTTGACACATGAAGTGTAATATGTAACGACTTAAAAATCTGATATTTAAATTTTCAAACCCTGGGTATTTTTTATTCTACCTCTTTTTTCATGAATTGTTTTTAGGCATTTCGTTTACTTATTTTCAGTAAGGTAGTTATGATGTGGGTAGAATTGGAGTCCCAGTAGGATAGTATTATGAGTTTGTTTGAATGAACTTTTGTAGAAGGATTTATGGGAGAGAAATATGAAGAAAAAAATGAAATTAACTTCTCCATGTGATAAAATTATTTTATATACAAGTTATAAAAAATTTGGAGAAACTATATGAGAGGTCCTCTATAAATTACTTTATGCATAAATTTTTCTCTCCTAGAAGTTCCAATAATGAAATTTGTAAATTATTTTAGATTTAAATTTCATCTGTTTTATTTGTTATCCAGAGAGAATTGCATGCCTTGGGTCCAACTTAATGTTTTGTTGTTCATGCAGTTCAATATCTTATCTATCCAGTCTTCTAGACAAGGAAGACAGATCTGTACGAATTGCTGCTGGTGAAGCACTTGCTCTGATTTTTGAAATTGGAGTTATAGATAAATTTTCTGCCCAGCCAGACAGTGCAAGTGATACAACTCAAGAAGGGAGCAAACCTCTTGAAAGCTACATATTTTTACAGGGACTGAAAGGAAAGGTGTTGGATCAATGCAAAAAACTTTCCATAGAGGCGGGTGGAAAAGGTTCTGCGAAGAAAGATCTTAATAGTCAAAGGAACTTGTTCCGAGATATCTTGGACTTTTTTGAGGTATGTTAGTTACTACTATTGTTATTATATGAGAATGAAAGATGTTTTGCTTGTGATGGTGAGGATTCGTACTGATCTTACCTTGTGATCCCAGTATGGTTACTCTCCGGATATTTCAATGAAGATTGGGGGTGATTCCCTGCAGACATCATCGTGGTCTGAAATGATACAGGTTTTTCTAATGTGCTTTCTTTGCTCACTTTTTGAAATCTCTTTTCTTTTAGCATTTTGACATTCAGATTTTTGCAGTTGAATTTTATCAAGCATTTTCTTGGAGGAGGATTCGTTAAGCATATGCAGGTAGACTTTCTCAACCTTTTTCTTTGGCAAGCTTCTGGTTATTGTATAATCTGTTTACATCCTTTTTTTTCCTCTTTCCCTTGGCAAACAGGAAAATGAGTTCCTACATGATGTCTTTGGTTTTTCGCCGAAGAGAAAGTATCTTAATAACAATGAACACAAAATGTCTGGTGGTGAGAAGGTCAGTTTGTCTGTAATTGTGCTCAATTATCTTGACTTTCCTTGTGGATGCTTTTCTTCTTATGTTCCCCCCCACACCCCACCCCACTTGTTATCATGCGTTGACCTCCTCCGTTCCCTCTACCCGCAGAGAATGTTTAAATCTCCAAATTCGGTTTTGAACAAGGCTAGGACGCAATTACTTAATAAGCAACGGGTATTATCTGAGGTTGGTATTCTTACCGTATATTAGAACGTTCACTTTTATGTTTCCGTGGGAATTACTTAAATTGATAATATGGCACCTAAACGTAAATTGAAATGTAGACAATGGTGATAACTTGTTCTGTAAAAACCATTGGGTAGAATGTGCCATGTGGATTGTATATCCATGCTTAGTTTTTCCTTTGGTTTCTTTTGTTACATTTACAGGGCAGAAACTTCGGTCACTACGCTGTCGGTATGGTTGACGAGGAAGCATGAATTTGATTGGGAACAACAATAATTATGTCTCGTTTAGAGATTCGATCCTTCATTTGATGTAACATTTCTTATATTTTTATAAGTGTTTAGACTCTAGTCCTGTACTTCTATCAATTACACAGCATATTCCCTTGACGTGAGATTTATGATGTTATAATGTGAATGACAAATAGATATTATGAAGAAGGTTATGTACAAGGTTGAAAGAATTTAAATTAATTTGGAAAAATATTATATATGGTTAATTGTTCTTCTGTTAAAATATCATATATATATATATATATATATATATTATGTACTTGCTTCTTTGTTATACATTTTATTATGTGTGTAGTGGTCATGTTACAAAATTAAAAGTAATAAACTGTAAATAACATTTTCTTCAAGTCTTTAAAGTGACAAAAAATAATCAAAATAATGAAAGACTTGCATCAATCTTGTTTCACTTGATTGTACAGAAGTCAAAGAGGGTTTGTACCATAATGCAGGGATGAATCAATAGGATATACTATAAATTAATTATTTAAATTTAATATTCCCTTTAAAGTTATTGTTTTCGAGTAAGGTAATTCCTACAGGATGATAATTTTCATGAATTTTTTGTTACTTTCATGGTTATTAAATATTTGAATGAAATTTAAATAATTTTTACTAGTGAATTTTATTACGCCAATTCTTTATGGTGATAAGATATGATGGTATAGCATGCAATAACAATGAATTTTTAGTTTCTTTTAAAAAAATTGAGAACGTGATATTTAAGAATTGTATAACATATTATATAT
>Ga0209489_106172_pt1 | contig 19625 bp, 8 predicted proteins | sample SiratrowhiteBW_FD_187527 | JGI IMG/M metagenome (GOLD analysis project Ga0209489, IMG submission 187527) | Root nodule microbial communities of legume samples collected from California, USA - Siratro white BW (SPAdes) (version 2) | ecosystem: Host-associated > Plants > Roots > Nodule | place: USA...
CCTTTCTTTAAGTTTTTTTTTTTTTTTTGGAATAAAAGAATAACAATTTGTGCTACAGTAGTGTGCTTGGGTGTTCCTAAAAATTTGTCCTAACACTGAACTTTTTCCGATGCCTCACATCTTATTTTAGGCATCACAAGTTGTAGATACAGTTAATACTCAATATGGAGCTGAGTACTATAAAAGATGCTTTTGACCGTGTTACTAAGAAGCAAAAGTTATCTTGTTCCAAGACGCAAGAAGCGATCGATCAGATCAGACAGGAAATTGAGAGTGTTTTAGACACAATGCAGTCAGTGAATAACACTGACAGTGAACTTGATTACAAAACTGTCATGAGTGAGCTTAAGGCCAGTTTACTTAAAGCTGCTCCACTTACTCAAATGGAAGGTACACAGAAGGAACTAAATTTAGCACTCAACAAGTATGGAAAACTTCTTGAAAAATATTTCAACCCTGATATATCCAAGGCTTACAGAAATATCGACATTGATTTTCATACATTAAACCAAATAATTGCCAACCATTTTTACCGGCAAGGCCTTTTTGAGATAGGGGACAATTTCATGAATGTGGTTGGGGAGCCTGAATCTGCTGCCATTATGAAATCCCCATTCTTGGAAATGTATCAAATACTTGAAGCCATGCAGAATCATAACCTAGAGCCAGCCCTCAACTGGGCTGCCTCTAATTGTGACAAACTTTCTCAAAGTGGATCTGATATTGTGTTGAAACTTCACACAATGCAATTTGTGAAGGTGCTTCAAAATGGAAGTAGGGAGGAAGCCCTTAGTTATGCTCGAACTCACCTTTCTCCTTTTGCTTCCAGTTACATGACTGAGATTCAGAAGCTTATGGGCTGTCTTCTATGGACTGGAAAGCTTGATCGATCTCCTTACCATGCGCTACTATCACCATCTAACTGGGATAAGTTGGCCGAGGAACTTAAAATGCAGTTCTGCAATCTTCTGGGACAGTCCTACAATAGTCCCTTGAGTGTGACCGTAGCAGCAGGCGTCCAGGTTTTGCCAGCTCTCCTCAAATTTATGAATGTCATGGCAGGGAGGAAGCATGAATGGCAGTCTATGAACCAGTTACCAGTGCCAGTTGAATTGGACAGGGAGTTCCAGTTTCATTCTATTTTTGTTTGTCCTGTCTCAAAGGAACAAGCAACCGAGGATAACCCTCCGATGTTAATGGCCTGTGGCCATGTCCTCTGTAAGCAGTCTATCTTGAAGATGTCAAAGAATAGCACAAAAGTGTTCAAGTGCCCATATTGCCCCTTTGATATTGATGCAGGTCAATGCAGGCAGCTATATTTCTGATGTTGATGGGTTTGTATGAAACTCTTGTATAAACTGAATCTTGTGTTAGCATAGGTGCAACCTTATATGGCGCATGCAAAAAGCCCATGCCTTGTTGTGATGTCTGTATTTGATAAATTTGTTGTAAATAGAAATTCTTTTGAATTTGGATATGTCCAGCAAGTCCTTCATTGTTTAATAATCACTAGCAATCATTTGAATAACCTCTGATACACTCAAGTTGGTTTTTCCTCTCCTAATTGCTTGAACCAATGAAGGGAAGTATTTGATGAAAATATAGAGAAACTTAATGAACAAATAATACCCGTGGTTCAGTAATCTTGTATATAAGATTATTGTGCAGTACCTAAAGAGATAAAAAAATACTAGCAACTAAGAGTAATGAGTAGATTTTTTTCGTGTTAGAAAAGACCCGAAATAATTTGCATTGTAAGCGAATTACTATAAAAAGATTGTGTTTTTCTCTTATATTCCCTTTGTGTGTTTTATTTTCTTCACATATCAACAATGGTCATTTTCCCCTCTTTCTTCTTTGAAGGTTCCGAATGAACTATTTTCGCCACCGTCTCTAGAGTAGTGGCTCTGCTATTGTTTCTACGAGAATATTTCTTTGAGTTAGTACTCCCTTCTCTCTTCTTTTATGACACTTTTAACAATTTCAAGTTAGTTTAGCAATAAAACAAAGGATATTTATTACTCTAACTGAAATTTATATAATGTAATCATGTAATTAAGAGATTATATCTATTGTCATTCTAACAAAATTGTCAAAAGCAAATCTTAGGACGTCAATATTATTTTATTAAAATATTTTTAAAAAATTAGCATAAGAGTTGTAATTCTTTATAATCTCATCATGTTAGAGATCATAAGAGTCAGGTTGAATCTCTTAAATCTTCTTTTGAACTTGTTATCCTTCTTTCGACCAATGTAGAAACATTATTTTTTATACCCATGTTTTGAAAATTATTTAAGAAAAATATTATTTGAATCTCTAAAAATGTAAAATACTGTCATCACATTAGCTCTTGAGACTAAGGAAATTAAAAATAAGTCACTAAAGTGGCAAATAAGTATACAAATAATTACTTTAGCCTCTTTAGCTATTAAATATATGTTAATATAGATTTTGAATTAAAGTGATTCACATAATGCACTCCAATAATTCTTTTACATCTTCTTCATTTAAAGAACTAAGAATTTATTTGATGGTTATGATAGGTTGTTTGGCAACTAGGAAGAATAGTTATATTTTCTTCTTCCATTTCTATTTACTACTTCTATTTCAATAACATTGTTATCGTCATTATAATTAACGCCATTCTCATTATTATCACCACTATTCTTATTATTTATTGTAGTCACTGGCATTACCTTACCATCCGTAGAAGAAATATAATTTTTAAATACTAAGATGATGTTTTTATGTGTAATATGAGAGAAATGTAACTTGTTAAGGGTTTGATAAATAAATAAATGAATAATAAAGGACTAAATTGTAAATGGGTTAAAAAAGAATAGTTTGATAATTCTTATTGGAAGGGAGTAGTATATTTGAAATGGTTAATATCTAATAATATGTGAAATAAGGTCCACTTCCTCAAATCTATGTGCACTTTTTAAACTTTATCCATCACGAAAAAGAAAAAAAAAAAAGTGGAATAAAGAGTCATAACTCTAAAAAATGAACTTGTTTGACTGTTACAGAAAAAGAGAACTCAAGAGTAGTCTATACATATTTTATTTTTTTTTTTGTTTCTGATACATGTTAGAATAATTAATTTCCGGATCTTGTTTTTTATTTTCTGTCTTATATAATTACTAGAAAAATATTACGAGTTAAATATGATATCAAAGCTATGTTATGAAATTATGTGATTTGTCTTATACGATACTTTCCCTTATATGAACTCTAATTATAAAATTTAAATATATTTTTAATTTTCTTTTATATGTGCATATAGAAAATAATTGGATTTAATCTCACTGGTTTATTAGACGATGAAAAGTTACTGTAGTGTGCATGATTTGTATTATAAAGGTTATGTTATAATGCATTGTTTTCTTTCTACCTTGAAAAATGCAGGGGTAAATTCAGTGTGCATGTCTTTAATTGAAAAGGAAAGTTTCGATTGTGAAATTGAATGGGATATGTGCAAGCACATCACAAAGGAGAGAAATGGGTACTCCTTTTGCTGTGCTTGAATAGCAACTAATGTAGATAAGAATTGAATATTATCATTTATTTATTTTATATCATGATGCCTAAATTTATTATAAAAATATATGCGACTTAATCAAACTAGCCAGAAATGTTATGTATGGCTAATAGAAGTAATATATATATATATATATATATAATGAAATTCATTATTATAAACATTTACGTATAGTCCAAAAGTTGATTAATGATTTTCGTAATTATAATCAGTATAACTGTAGATAATTTTTGTGCATCACTGATTTTATTTATATATTCAAGTGGTTTTCTAAATGAAACATTAATGTTATAATTATATAAAATTTATTATGTTTGTATATATTGTGTGTTTATTTAAAGAAAATTATTTCATTTATGATAAAGAAATTTATGTTTGGTTATGTCTTTGCAAAATTATGAACACTATCTTTTATTAAATAAATTTGTGATTCATAGTAATCATGAGTTTCTTAAATAAATTTGTGATTCATAGTAATCATGAGTTTCTTAAACATTTGAAAAGTTAATAAAAACTTAACAAAATACATGTTATATGGGTAAAGTCAATTGAATAATTTCCTTATATAATTAAACACAAGCAAGGTTATAAAAATATTGTTGTTGATATTTTATTTAGAAGACACATCTTGTTTGTCATTTTAGAAACAAAATTTTCGGAGTTTGATCATATTAAGGAATTGTTTCAAAGTGATGATGACTTCTCTTTAATTTAAAAATATTGTTCCAAGGGTGATTGTAGAGGGGTTTTCAGAGATAATGGATTTCTTTTTTGAGATAAAAATCTTTGCATACTCAAGGTGTCTTTACGAAAACTTCTCATCCAAGAAGATCATGAGGAAGGTCTAATAGGACACTTCGATGTTAATAAGACTCTGAAAATTTTAAAAGAACATTTTTATTGGCCTCACTTGAAAAAGCATGTTTTGAATCTTTGTGAAAAAAGCAATATTTGCAAACAATTCAAATCCAAAGTCTTACCTCATGGATTGTACACCCTCTCCTTGTTCCTAATATTCCTTGACAAGATATTTCAATGGATTTTATATTTTGGTTGCCTATATCAAGGAATATGCATGATTTTAAAAAATTGGACATTTTATACTATGCCACAAAATAGATGATACATGTCTCATTGTTGATTTATTCTTCAAAGAGGTGGTTAGATTACATGGACTCTCTAGGAATATTGTATCCAACCGAGACTCTAAGTTCCTTAGTCATTTTTGGAAGACCTTCTGGGATAAACATGGTACAAAATTTATTTTCTCTATATGTCACTCATAAACATATGGTCAAACAAAAGTGTTTAATAGCACTTTAAGTCAACCTTTTGAGATGTAAATTATCTAAAAATCTTAAGGACTGGGAAACACATATACCTCACATAGAGTTTGGCTACAATAGAGTAGTCCATTCTACCCACTTCCCATTTTCCTTTTGAAATTGTTTATGATTTTAATCCTTTAACCCCTCTAGATTTACTTCCATTTCCATCCACAAAAGATATGATGTGTAGTGATGTGATAAGCTTTAATTTACAGTTTAATTTAATGCATTTTTAAGTTGATTTCATCATTAAATTGGTTTGAGTTTAAATTTATTTTCATTTTATGATTCATTTTATTATTTAATAAGTTTTTTCTGGTGTAAGAGCGAGTTTTGTTGAGAATTAGGTCAAAACTGAAATGAAGGGTAAAAGAGAAGCTGAATAAGAGGGAAAATGCAGAGAAAGGGCATAAGTGACTTCTGGCTTAAGCAAAGGATACAACCTGGGCTAAAACTCACTTAAGGAATATTACAGTGTAGCCCTAATTTGAAGACATAAAAGTTGTTGGGGCGAATTTAAATTGAATGCTATGAGATAACGGTCGCATGTTGACCTAATGAAGGAAAAGAAAGTTATAAAAAACCAAAACTAGGTCAAAGAAGGGAATCTCTCATTGACGGCTGCCGCTTGAAGGAGATCATCTTTTCTTTTCTCTTGTATTTTCCATGGCTACCATGAGTAGATAAATTCCTCATTCTTGGGATTGAATTTAATTTCTCAACTTTGAATGCACTCTTGACATTACGTGACATCATTAATCTCAATTGTCATTGTTTTACGTTTTATTCATACGTTGATTTATATTAGAATTCTTATTGTGACTGGAAAACACTTTTTGAATTTAGAACCAAACGTAATACTCATTGCATGTGTAAGTTCAGAGATGAATTATAATGTAATGACTATTTATAGCAACTATGTTTAATGTTGATTAATCTATTCTAGTAACTGGGGACAGAACTAGGTATTTTAATTTATGAATTTAAATACTAGAGAAATCAGGTTGAATGATGTTTATTTACACAAAATGATAATTGAGAGAGATGATGCTCACGGTATGATCAAGAATGTATAAGAAGGAAATTAGTGAAATTCAATCCCAAGATATTCATTAATATAAATTTCATCAATTCAATTGTTAATTACTCCGTTTTAACGTTTTCATACTCATTCAAAATTAATATCTTTCCATTACATATTTTGATTCACAATACATTGATACCAGTTCAATTCTCAATTCTAAATTTTGTTCCCTTGGATACGATACTCTTACTTATTTTCTATATTACTTGAGTACTCAGTACACTTGCTGAACAAGAGGAGTAACATGATGCTAGTGAAAAAGCAAAATTAATTAAGGACTTACATGTTAAGGTTATAAAAGAAAAAAGAGAGGAAGGTGGAAAAATATAAAGACAAAGTAGATAAGGATAAGAAAGAGGTATTTGGGAATTGGGTTTGGATGCACTTAAGAAAAAGCAAATTTCCAAATCAAAGAAAATCCAAGCTCCAGGCTAGGGGAGACGACCCTTTCCAAGTTTTAAGAAAAATAAACAACCATGCTTATGAATTAGATTTTTCCTGGTGATTTTGGTGCTAACCATAGCTTCAATGTTTCTAATCTTTCTCTTTGTGATGCAAGGCTTCAGAATTCATGGACGAATTCTCTCCAGGACAAGGAGGATGATACGTGCAAGGATGGGGCACTAAAGGAACAAGAGGAAGAGGAGCATGAAGGAATAAAAAAATGAGCATGGCTAGAAAACAAAAGAAGAAGAAATAAAGAATCATTTTGAAGGAATAAAAACAAGAGGAATAATTAGAGCTTTAGAAGAAGAAATAAAAAAAATAAAACAAGTGGAGCTCTTAAAAATAGAAAGAAAATTGAGAGAATTGAAGAATTGGAGTGAAGCAACTTGAAAGAAGCTCCTTGACCCTTGGAGCTCTTTAAGTGTCGCATCATGTGCTCCCGTGTACAAGGATTGTCAAGTCATCTTTTGTAATCATTATGTTATATACACATACATAACTACCTAGTGCAACTCCCTAATTTTTAGGAGATTAATTTAGCTTAATTATAGTTAACTTTCGTTAATCTTTTTGACTCTCACACTTCATTTGAGTGTCCCATAGCTCTATATAAAGGAGTTCTTATCAGTGCACAAATCATAAGGAGTTGAATGAGAAATGGACTTTAAGGTTTTCTTGAGAATTTGAGAGTGTCTTTTTTCTATCATTCGTGAGTTGTTATCTCGAAAAAGCAATGACTCTTCATGCACTTATCCTTGGAGATTCATCCTTAAGGTGGCGTGTTCTTCTCATATTCTAATCTTCAATCCATTTTCAATTTCATTTTACATTGTTTAGTTGTTTTTTTCTTGCATTCTTCTCATTGTCACATGCTTATATGTTCTTTAGTTTCCATTGTTGCCCTTATTCTTTCCTTTCATTAGTTGAGTTTTGTTCTACATCTCCTAAGGATTTTATCTAGATCCTACAATCCTTCAAAGAATCATATCAAGAGGTCTTATTTGATTATTGTTATATTTAATAGCTAGCAAAAATAATGTTTAATGTCTGCATGTGTGTTTGATAGTTTAATCTAAAGAAATCTCATTACAATGTTACAAAGAGAATTCTAGAATACTTAAAAGGAACTACAAATGTTAGATTGTGGTATATATGTTAAGTCATTGGATGATATGACATAATTCCTAGACAATAGTTTTATGATAATAAATACTAGAAGACACTGTAAAAATCAAGATATCCACTTCAAAAACTGTTCATTTGACGATGAGCACGTTGCATTCTTTGTTTATGCCTAAGCAAAAATTGGTTCATCAAGATGTCTACTTCAACCACTCGACCAAGTAAGAGAACCAAGTTTGAACATTTCAGTGGGAAAAGGTCTTAACTGGTTGATGAACCTTCAATACCAACATCTTCACCTTCTCAAAGACCAAGACCTAGTAACCTTGAAACATGGTTTCTAGCAAAGAGGAGAAAATGACTATGTTTCTTCAAGAGATCAGTAGAAAAAAATAGTATACTTAAGGCTCTCATGGTTAAAGGAAGAAAAACTCAAAGGTGTGGGGAAATTGTTGCAACTCCAAAAGTTACAAACTTATCTGGAATTGATAGGCCATTGAGTTGGTGAAAGTATTTTTCACAAACTTAACCTTTGAAGGTTTTACTCTGAGATCTCAAGTCAAAGGCATAAACATTGAGATCACTCTTGAGATTTGGAAAGTTGTTTCCACTATGAAGTATGCGGGTGTTCAAGTTAGCAAACGAAACATTGGAGCTGTTAAAAACTCCAATAAAGTTCAATATATTTAAGTGCTACTTGAGGAATCCTTCTACCTCCATCACAAACTTTATGCAAGAGAACTCAAACTAGAGGGAAGGTTGCTTGTTTTTATTGTGGCATGGCAGATTACACCCACGGGGACAATCATGCCATACTGAATGAAAAAGATTTGTTTTGATGTATTGCATTTACAACATAATCAAGAGTTATTTGAGGTGATCAAAGGAATAACCAACATCAACAATGCCACTCTTCATAAAATGTGATTCATCAAGGCTGATGATCACTGGACAAGAAAAATGATGATGATGATCTCATGTACCTCAAGGAAATGGTCAAGATGAAACTGGTTCAAGTAACACTCATGAGCTTGAACCAAGAATTATTGATATCTTTTAACCTATGTTCCTCTTGTTGATCATGGTATTTCTTTGTCTCCATTTGAGAAGTTACTCTTAACAAGAATGGACACTATGATAACTTATTGATGTGACTCCTCACTTATCAAAAGGAACACTATGAATTATGCACTACACACCTTTAGTACTTGGATGATCAAACTGGACTTGTTTAGGATGACCTTGACAAACTCAAGTTTGTAGGGGGGAAATCTAGTTCTTCATGTTAGATTACATCATGTTTTTTTTTTCCATTTCTTAGTTTGAACTTTTGGTTTGTAATCTTGTTTGAAACAATGGTTTTTTTTTGTGTTTTTTGTTCCTTCCCTTTTTAATGAAGTCAAAGGGGGAGAAAATTATGTTAATTGTGTGATGTTGTTGTACCACTATATTCTTATGCTTTTTTTGTATTTTTCATTTTTGTCTTGGTACAGGTTCTTTATCTTCATACAAATCTACACACATCAAATAGATTGTCTTTATAATTGGGAGGAGTTTGTTGGAGTTGTTGCTACTAGCAAGTGTGCCTAAATGTATTTGATGAATCCAACCCCCTTAAAGCATTTCGAACGAAGATTAAAGACTTAGATGTGTCTTAGTGTGTGTTTACATCTTGATTTTTGTATGTAAGTTTCTCTCTTTGAGTTGTTTGATCTTTATTTACTTGAAAGAAAGTTGTTTCCAAAACTGTTTAGAATTTATCTTTGTGGCAAGATAATTTTAACTGATTAAAATTTTAATCCATTGAAATGTTCTTATCTAATGTCTGAAATGGTTGTAGTGAATATTCTAGATTACTTTGTTAAATCAATTTGTTAAAATTACTTAAAAACCTTAAGTAGTTTTGAAATTTTTTTTCAATATGTTAAAAAGAGTTTTTACCATATTAAAACTTTCTTATGCTTTTAAAAGAATGTTATTAGTCTATTTTAACAGGTTAACCGTGCGATTTAATCTACTGTTTTCACTACTAAGTGAAATCAACATATTAAATGTATTTTTAATCTATTAAAACTGACAATATGTTAACAAAATTTACAATGATAGCAAGTGCACCAGTCGTAATGTAACAAGTAATAAAATTATCGTTCTTTGGATTGAATTCATTATTCGCTAAAACCCTAAGTATTGTTTGGATTGTAACCACTTCTGGTTAAAACCCTGAGTATTATTTGATATTTAGCCACCTGACCAACCCATTGAGTATTGTTTGGAACATATTCGCTCCTCACTAAGACCGATTATTATTTGACACACAACTACTCCTTGTTATAAAAGAGTATTATTTGGAGTGCAACCACTCATGGCTAAGATTGAAAGGTTTAAAAAAGAAAGTGATCTAAATATCACTAGATTGGTCATTAAAAGAGAGGTTGCGTTTTATGACGAATACAAGGTTTGATTCACTTTTTTATGTTACTATTTATTATAAAAGAGTATTATTATTTGACACACAACTACTCCTTGTTATAAAAAAAGTATTATTTGGAGTACAACCACTCATAGCAAAGATTGAAAGGTTTTAAAAAGAAAGTGATCTAAATATCACTAGATTGGTCATTAAAAGAGAGATTGTGTTTTATGACGAATATAAGGTTTGATTCACTTTTTTAGGTTACTCTTGAATACGAACATTACAAAGGTTAAGGATAGTTGAAGATCTTGTGCTCGTTCTTGTTGTAAGACTTTTATCAACCTTCCTTTTCCATATAGATCTCGTATATAATAGAGTTTGTGAGAAAAAAAAGATCATGTGTTTCGAATCCTTTGTAGCCATGGTCTTCTTCTGCTACTGCTTCTTCTTCCGTTTGAGCATGCTTTGAAGTTTCAAGATGCATTAAATGCTCTTAACTTAGCATTGAGTAAGTGTGGCATCTTTGGAAACACTTCAAGAACATGACAGAGTTTTACAAATCTAGACATGTAACTTCTCTTCATCTTTTGAGCAAAGCAGAGGGCGTAATAAAGTTGATCGACTCTTAACACTAATATCCACTTTTTTCTATAAAAGTTGTTTAAATGAAGTAGTTTTCAACATGATTTTCAAAAGATATTGGTGTTGACAATATGTTGTGAGATCTTCTTAAAAGAATGAAGAAGTGTACAATCCCTACAAGTATAAAATAAGAATTTAAAACTTCTCTTACCTTCAGCTTCCTTTTAATTAAAACTGTGAACTTATTTCTTATATATATATATATATATATATATATATATATATATATATATATATATATTCTTAATTAAATTTTAAAATATATGCTTACTCTTATTTTTTATGTAAAAACAACTCACACATAAATAAATAAAATAATTAATATAAACTTTATTTATTATCAGTCCTTACAATTAAACGACTAAATGGTAAAAGAGTTAAACATAACAAATATTTTGACGAGAAGAACAATTTTAAAGGGGTTAACGTGAAACAAGGTCCCCTTTACTTTATAACATGTATGTACGCTCTTTGAATTTTATTCATCATGAAAGAGTTAAGGGAACAAAGTTTTTTTATCCTGTGCAAGAAAAATAAGCGGTAACAATCTCATTATGTAGGTATATTTTTTTTTCAATATATGTGAAAATGGTGAATTTCAAGAAGTGGTTTTGATTTTGATTTTCGGAATTGTTAAAAAGATTTTACAGTTTCACCAAAAATATTTAATCGGTTGGCCCCTCCTTGCTAAACATTTATGCTTAGAAGTAAGCAAGGAAATAGTGTCGCTTTATGGGAATTTTGATATTATAATAGCTCCTTTGAGATGCACAATCGAAAAGTAGGAATAAAGGTGCCCAATTGTGAAGGCACTTTAGTTGAGTAAATTAAGGAAATCCTGAGTGTAGTCCCAAAAGTGAAGGGGAAACGGCTCCAAAGGGACCAACCAAAACATAAACTTTAGGCTTAACGTTAATTGTCATTCCCTTTTCTCTCTTTCACATGGATCTACCCTTTCATGAACACCCTTTCTCTCTTCTCCCATCTTTCTACAAATTTTTCTCACTCCATCATTCACCAAACAACCAATCTTCTTACTCACTTCCTACCTTTACTTTGTCAAATTCCTAATAACATATATAAGGACTACCATAGATGGAGATGTTGAGTAAGTCCTTCTCATTAAGGTCGCTTACATTATAGCATCAATAAACTACACCACAAGATTTTGGGTTGATGCTGAAATTTGTACCTTGATCATACTTCAAGATAAAGCGTAAAAAGTAACAACATATGGTGGAATATAATGATTACTATTTCATATTTAGAATCCGAGGGACCAATTATGGAGCGCATTAAAGTAGCTTTTTAGCCAAATCACATGGGGTTGAGCTAAGGTGAGTAGAATTGAAATTCAAGAAGATTGTTATTGTCATTGATATTGACTAATTTGTTGGTGGGTTGAGTTGGATCTGGCTCGTAAGGAAGCTGGGATCCCAAAATTTGCAGCATCGACATGATTTCGTTGGTGAGAGAAAACAAAGTGAATGCGAAATTGGCATTGATGATTTGACGCACCATCTTAAGATTTGTTTGTATTACACACACCACACACTTTTCTTCATAAAGAGCTGACACGTGACACTAGGAAACTCGATAACCAGATAAGCATTTCCAATAAAAGTTAGGGTACAGTTGCATGAATCTCATTATACAAGTACGCACACTTTGAAATAAGACTTTATCATAAAAAAATGTGCATAATGAAAAGAAGGAAGAGAACATGCACGCACCTTATCCCCCCAATTGCATTGTACTTTTAATTTGTAAGGACGATAGAAAACCAGTCCTTCTCATTGGTGTGATAGTCTCTCTCATCATAATTTGAGTTGCTTGCCATCACTTGGCATTTTTGAAGTTATTGTTTGGCACCATGGAAGCAAAACCCCACTACCTAGTGCGCCACACACGAGTAGCACCAAGCAAAATATACAAGATAAGATCTTGGCTTTGGGGCAATTCAAGATGAGGTGTCACAAAAAATCTCACTTACATTGGTTTCAGATAGGATTGGAAAGCCAGCAACCTGCTCCAATTCTTACATTCTTAAAAGAATTTCAAAGTTCAGATACCAATGTCATGTAATGCCAAAAAATTCCAAAGTACTTCTTCACATCGTCCTTTGTCTAAGTCTGAAATCAGACCCACAAAACTAACACCTCATGCCACCATACAAAACAAAACCCATTGGTGCCTGTCACTAGTTTTACACATTTTCCTTGATTAGACCCAATAGTGCCACCTTCAATTAAGAATCAGGTATATTTGAAAACAAAAGGAGCAAAGCTACAACCCCGTTACATTCATTTCATATTTCCATTTGGCTATCACAATCCGTTCCTTTTCTACCAAGGAAAGGCCCTAGCCGTCAACTACTGCTTGTCCCTATTATGCCCACTCTACTACTATTGCCCATCTCCATGTTTTTATTCCCCACACAATTCTCATATTTACCTTTAGCCTTCTTTTCAAATTTTTCGTTGCTTCACAATTTCATCTTTAATTTCTCCTTTCTGGAGTATTCATAACACTTTTTAGACGCTCAAAAGGAAACACTATTTAGGGCAGCTTAAAAATATACAATAAATCAATGATTATATAAATTAGAGAAAGATATAAACTGAACAATTGAGAATAGTAAGAAATATATAACATTGTTGGCATCAAAATACTAAACAACTAAAGTTTATGAGTAAAAAAAGAAGTGCAGAGATTAATGATTAACGCTTTAAAAAAATAGTCTACTGCAATATTATTTTATCAAAAGAGCATTTCGAACTTTCTTAACCATGCATAAATAGGAAAAGAGTATTTTTATTGACACTTAATTTTATTTTATTTTCTATACAAACTACAAAAATAATAAATATATTTAAAAAAGACTTAAAATCTGGCATCCTCGAAGCCATGTAAGTCACTGACTCTGTTCATAGACTTTCTCATAATAGCCACTTTAGCCAGTCTCTCGGCTACTCTCCAAGCTGACATCGGCGTAAGCGGCTCCCCTTTTTCCTCCAACAAATTATTACCCATTCTTGACTTTTGGCTCCTCAAATCGGCTTGTTCGGCTTCGACCCAGCTCAAACACTCGTCATCCTGTTCACGGCTCAGAGAGGCTCGAGCTGATGACAGCAAATGAAGCGCGCCAGACACATCATTGCGAGCCACCAAAAGTCTCGACTCGGCTACGGCGCGGGCACTGACGTGGCAACGCCTCAACCGCGCGATCCTGGGATCGCACGATCGAACAGTGTGGGGTCGTGGAACGATTAACTCACGCTCCTTCGAATTAGCACGCTCTTGAGTGAAGGGGTCAAGGTGGGAACATCGTACGGATATAAAACGATGGTGGGACCCACGAGAACCTGTGCCAGCTGGCACTTTGAACTCCACCAGCAGTTCTCTCTCCTCCGCGGCGTAGAGATCGCCGAGGGCGACGGAATCCGGCGAGAAAGCATCGGTGCAACCCTTGGCCACAGAGTACACGGCAGCGATCTCCGCCGGGGCTGAGCGAAACGCTAGTTTTAGTTCAAGTTTGAAGTCCTCTGCCACCACGCTCAACAAATTCCCAACACGTGTCGCAAAATCGGAGTCATTTTGCGCGTCGTCACACGCGTCTTCATGAGAGTATCTGAGAGAACGCACCGCGAAGCGCGTGGAGGATAACCGCTGATCTTCGTGGCCGTTTGTGAGGAGAATAATTTTGGCAACGGTGTTCTTCTGCCGTCGATCTTCTAGAACCTTCGCCGCTTTCTTTATGGCTTCATTTCTTGCCGGCGTTCCGTCGCGCTGGAGCTCGACGGCCTCAAGCGCGTCGACGATTCGCCGCGCCGCCGTCTGACCGCGGCCTGTCATCCTCCGCAGCGGAAACAGCCTTTTGGAGCCACCAGAGAATGCGACTATGGAGAGACGGTCGGCGGAGCCGAGCGAGGAGATCACAACTTGCATCGAACGTTTCAGCATCGGAAGCTCTTTACCGGAGACAGTGTTTCCGACGTCGAGCACCGTGACGAGGTCCACCGGCGGTCGACTGGCCGCCGCGTTGCGCGGCGTAGCCATCACCTTGAACAGCGCTACATAAGTCTCAGAACTCCGATTGGATGCCACAATCGCAGCCTCTGGAGCGAAGCTGGCGTGGATGGTTCTGGTTTTGAGCGATGAGGAGACATGAAAGGTTTGTGGTTCGTCGTTTGGTTCTTCCTCTTCTTCTTCTTCTTCTTCTTCGTTCTCGTTGGATTCAGGTATGGGGTTGAAACGCGAGAGCGAAGTTGGTGACATGAGTGGCTCGTCGTCGCTGTAGTTGGGTAGCTTAAGGGACTTGGTGGTTTTGATTTGGTGTGGTTTGTTTTCATCTGCAGTTTGAAGTTGTTTCCAGTTAGCGTTGCAGACGGGGCAGGTGTGGATTCGGTGTTTTTTGACGTGAGCTGCTATGCATGGGAAGTGAAAGACGTGAGAGCACTCCGCAGTGAAAATTGCTTTTCCTTCGCCAGTTTTGACAGTGTGTGTGCAGATTCCACAGGAGGTCTGCAGAGAGAAATTAGAAAAAAGGTTAGAAGAAAATTGAAAATGAATATAGAGCGTACGTAGAGCAGAGTTTTGGTTGATTAATTACTTTGAATAAGCGTGACGAGGGTTTGGGTGTTGAAGCGGCGTTGTTGCATTGGTGTCTGGAGAGCGGTGAATTGGTTCGGCAACGGAGGGTGGGGCGAGACTCTGAGTGTGGAATTGATGGTGGAGTGGAGAAGAGTGAGAAAGTGGAAGTGGTTTTGGGAGTTGGATGCTGGTTCTCGTAATCAGAAGTGTTGTTCGATGTGTAAAACGTCCTTCTCCATCCAGAAACCATTCTCACAACACACCCTTCAAAATGGAGAAATGTGGCTAATACAAAGGCAAGAGAAAAGGAAATGGCAGTGAACCAGACCCAGGACGATACCACTCTTTATCCTTCCTATTCTCTTCCTTTCCTCCCCCACCAATCTATTTATAAATAAATATTTACATTCAAAATATCATCCCAACTTCTGTTCTATTTTTTTCTTTTTTTAGTTTTCACTTTTTAGCTTATCTATATACCACCATATTAAAATCTTACTTTATTTATTTTATCATTTGTTTTGTTGAAAATGTATAATAGAATATATTTTTTAGACTTTTCTCTCTGGGGTTCGCACATCTATCTTGAAGTTGACGGCAGTTTTTCACTAGGATTGATAAAATCTGGAAGAATACAAGACTAGAAGATAGTCTATATTTCACAAACTGTTGACTTAAGTCTAAATTTAAATCATAAGTGGTTGTGCATGAAAACGAGGCAAACACAAACACTTGGTAGAGTTTTTGACAAGTAACTTATGATGCTTGGTTTGCATTGGAGAGATGTTGTTAAGAGAATCATGGTTTTGCCTACACAACGCAAGTTTTATATATACTCCCTGTGAATAAAAGTTTAATTGTGAAATTTTAGGTCATAATATAAGGACAGAAAACACATTACAATTAGTGAGTTAGATTCTACTAGATGCATAATAAGTGCACCTCATCTATTTTTGTGCTGGTTAAAAGCCTTAAATAAGGCACCTTTCTTCCCAAGTTATTGTCAACCGGGAATAGTATACAAGTCCATCCTCACCACGAACTTTTTGAACATAAGAATATAAACTTAAACTAAAACAATATCATACTGTGCTTTCTAGTTACCATAATAACTATACTTTGAAAGCATGATTTTCTTTCAAGTCCATACAAATCTTTTACAAAAGAGAATTCAAAAACTATAAAATCACCACCAAAGTATACTAATTATCCACTAAAGAGGTTGCTTCGGAATTAATCAATGTGGTAACCAAAAAAGTGAAGTTGGCTATATATGTGGATGCAAGTCAACACCCCCCACCTCGCAATTGGGATTGTCAATTTTGCATTTTATCCTATTTCATGTTATGGACACTTACCCTTTTAAAGAACAGTGCATGAGATTTAGAACGATTCAACAGGTGGCATAAACCTATCTCCTTCTCTGTTTTCGCTCAGAACGCACATGGGTTGCTCTCTTTCATCACTTTTCCCTTAATCTCTCTCACTTTTCCTTTTTCAACAAAGCTATAATCCCTCTCCCCCATTTCTTTTATTCTTTCTAATTTTCAAACTTTATAAATAATTTAACATACAAAAACTCCAAGTTTCAATGGCCTTTATTGTGGTGCAACATTGATTGATGAATCAAATATTCAACTTTGGCATCTGGTAATATGTTCGTAATTTATGCAGTGATCATTCAGTTAACGCTTAGTGTAACTTAGTTATGGTTACAAAATTTTCAAGCTGAATATACATTAAAAGGGAATTTAAGGTGTAAGATCTTTCATACATTATAATCCTTCTTCCTCATAGTGAATTTGGAGCTGAACTCTTCTGAATTATGTAGGCCTTCTAAGTGGTCAAACTATGTTAGCATTACTCACAAAAAAACCTTTTAGTTTTCTATCTTTTATTCTTTACCTGCTATTATCGGATTTTCTATCATGTACTGGGTTCAATTTTTTTTTTATTTCTTCACACTTGAAAGAAAAAATTAATTTTATATATCTATTTATTTGAATGTTAGACAAAAATCAATTATTATTATTATTATTTTAATTAAATATTTATTATACATGTCTAAAATATTTTACGCAGTATTATAAATGAGAGAGAAAGTAAACTAAGAAATTAGGAATAATTTATTGTAAACAAATATATTTATTACATTTTTAAATTTTGTCTGATGTCTTTCTGAGCGTATAGATGAAAATAGTTTTAATCAGTGTCTTTAAGAAAACAATAATATAAAATTTTATTAAAAAGTAAGAGATATTGAAAGTTGTCATAAAGTATAACAGTATTATTTTTTTTAAAAAGTCTTTAAACAGTATCCATAAAGCACTATGTCAAAAAATGAATATTCATGAACAAAGTGTAAAATTCTTTTTAAAACTTTAAATTTATATTAATAAACTTTTACTTTTGTGATAAGTTTTCATCAAAGCGAAAGAAAGAAGAGACAAAAAGTAGAGGCCATGGAAAGAGATTGATGCATATACAACGAGCAACAAGACCTATGCTTGTGTATCTAGGTTGCTCTTGAAAGTCTATTTGTAAAACTAATTTCGAATAATGAATTTGTAAAATCAATTTTGAACAAATTAAACATAAACAAAAGCAATATAAAGAAAGATTAATCACTATGTATCTTTAAAGATTTTGTCATTTTAAATGCACAAGAGAGAATCTCGGAATGATTCCCATTCTAGAATTATGAAAAAAAAAATGTTTAAATTATGTTTTTGTAGGCTGTGTTTGGATACTAGTTTTGACACTTCAACATAAAAACTTAGTTTGTTATTATGTTTGACAAGTGATTTTTCCATCTACATTTAATACTGAAGTAAAGTTTTAGTTCGAAGCAGAAAATGAGTTGTTTTCGAAAGTTCATTATTTTTTAGTGTTTATTAAACAACAGAATCAAGTAAAAGTAATTTTTATTAATATTCAAAGTAAATTTCATATCAACATATTTCTTAATAAAATATATTGGAACATGTTTTTGAAGAAAAAAATTCCAAACATAAACACATCATAATAAACTCATTTTTATGTTTAATTCAAACTAATTTTGCAAATTTTGAATTCAAAGGCCCACCAATTAGTTAAGGAAATTCTACCCAATTGATGTATTCAAAGGGACTATGCATTTCTGTCATAGATAAAAAAAAAAAAGTTGGGTTGAAAGCAATTCGCTCAACTGAAATATATATCGTATTTGATATTTTATAATATCTATATTATTAATTAAAAAAATATTTTAGATTGGTTTAGTCTTTATCTGAAAATTAACATAAACGTGATTTAACTTTAATTAGATTTTAATTTTAACCGTTCATTAACATTAATCTTAATCTAAAAATTAACATAATATCATTTTTCATCATAAGTCCTTATGGTCAATTATTTTGATATGATTTATACGACTTATAGTTAAAGTAATTATTTTGGTATGATTTTTAAGACTTCTAGTTAAAATTTAGTTTATTTGTTCGTACAGAGAGGTATTTTATAAATTCTTTATTATTTTCCGGATATTAACTATTATTATCTAATTTTTAAGGTTTATACTTTTTTTCATTTGCTTTCAAATATTATTAGTAGATATTCTTGTGATTTTTACCTAAGATTATGGGTAATTCTATTGAATCTTTGTTAATAATTAATATGCTCTTTTTACTATACTATATTTAAGCTTTTTAATGCGAAGAGTCTAATTATATTCGGATTTTCAAGTCAATTAAGCCCTAAAAGTTTGACTAGTTTAAATGAGAAAAAAAGATAAAACTCATTTTTAAGTGACATCATGTTTCAAAACAATGACTGTGCTTTGAGAAAATTAAACATGATTTCTCTATACATAATATATAAGCTTCTCAAAGGACACTTAAATTTGTAATCAAGTAGATTTATGGAAGAACACTGTATCAATATGAATGAATTTAAGTAAAAGCTTATTAAAATATTAACAGAAAATATCAATAACAAAAATCAAATAATTAAACTGCAATGTGACTCTTAATAATACTAACATTTAACCTAAATTACTCCTAGAATGATCTATTTGGTCACTTATCAATAATAGTGTAATATATTTAAAATAGTGATGTGTTTTTTTTTTTTTTTTTTTTTATCGTCACCATATCTCAATCTTTATTTAATTCTCCTTTACTTCTTTCTAGTAGGTCTAACCGTTATCATTCGTAAGTAATCTAATAAATTCACTTGTATTTTGTAAGTGAACTAGTAATATTCTAAAAAATATATTATCATGTTAATTAAGTTAATGCTACCATATTATTGTATTTCTTTTGCTTTAAAAATATTAAATTAAAAAAATAGAATGAAAAAAGAAATTATTCTCCCCTTCTAAAACCTAACTCTAAAGCATACTTTCAAATATATAATATATGTTTGGATATAAATTGGAAGTGTTTTTTTTTTTTTGAGTTTTTTTTACTAAAT
>Ga0209489_106175_pt1 | contig 19616 bp, 16 predicted proteins | sample SiratrowhiteBW_FD_187527 | JGI IMG/M metagenome (GOLD analysis project Ga0209489, IMG submission 187527) | Root nodule microbial communities of legume samples collected from California, USA - Siratro white BW (SPAdes) (version 2) | ecosystem: Host-associated > Plants > Roots > Nodule | place...
GCTTGATTACTGATACCTTTTAAATATTAAAATTTGAATTTAAGAAAATAATAAATCAAAAGAAATAAAATGTTAGGATAAATCTCTAAAAACATTTTGTAGGTTTTTTCATTCTTAAAAGGCATACAGTAAAACAAAATTGATTTATAATTATTATATATAATTATGAAAGGTTGCAGAGGCTATTTGTCGATTATTCATTGCTCCCCATCACTTCCATTCCTTTGTGATGTAGATAATATCACTGAACCACCAAACTCAACACTGTTACAACATTATCTTACTATCTCACCTGCTCTATTTTCATCCCTTTTCACCTTATCTTACTTACTGTCTCACCTGCTCCATTTTCATCCCTTTTCATGCAAACAATTTTTTTATTTCTTAAGTGCTTCGGTTAATCACCCATTTTCAAACAATAAAGAACTACAAATTAAGAGATCCAATTGCAGATTATGATAAAAGGGTATGATGAAAACAATCATGTTATCTCATGTAAAAATCAGAAGGTTTGACGAAGAATGCATTTCATAGTATTCATAGTTAAACCACTTCTATAGTCCAAATGACACAAAAATAACTTAATAAATACAACACTCATCAACAACCAGATAAAAGGGTATGATGAAAACAATCATGTTATCTCATGCAAAAATCAGAAGGTTTGACGAAGATTGCATTTCATAATATTCATAGTTAAACCACTTCTATAGTCAAAATGACACAAAAATAACTTAATAAATACAACACTCATCAACAACTTGGAAAGCTTCACATACCTTTCCGATCAAAGGAGCAACATTGTAACCACCACTTGTCATAAAATCCACAGTAGCATCATTCCACCAAGGCAATAAACAATGCAATCGGCCCACCTATGCAGAACATATGAAGACTGTTACCATTATTCATTCTTCTACATTCAAAATCACAAAGTACAAGAAGCTCATTGTGTGAAGGAACTTCTGTATTATCCTTAGACATTCATGAGATGCCTTGACAAGAGGATAACTATTGAGATACAAGATATGTAATTCTCCCGTGAGATATTTCCAAAACATGAAAATTTATCTTGTTTCATTTAAATGAAAGAGTTTTCTTGATTTATTCAAAGTGAATGGTTTTCTTGATTCATTTAAGATGAAGAATTGTCTTTTCTAGTTTCAAACCAATGGTTATAAATACATATGCTTCATACAACTTAGTTGTAAACATCATTTGAATCTAGAAACATGTTGAGATTTTTTTGTTAGAATAATTACTTTTACAAAAAGAGAAGATATGTTACACAAAGGAGCTTGTTAAACTTTTATTCTTAGTACAAAGTGCTTGACCATTTGATACTGAGTTATCCAAAAGTAAAGTGCTGATAAAAAAATCCAAAAGTAAAGTGCCAACCCACTGTGAAGCAAAGAATACACAGAAAACATGTACACCAGGTTACACTAATAAAACAGTAGTTCTAGAATCAAGCAACTCACATTAGTCCAATCAAGGCTAGTGCTGAAGGAAATGCTTGTGAAGGGCAAATAGGTGGTATATAAGCGTAATGGAAAGCTCTTCAATAAATTAACCTGATCCAAAAGAACCCAATGGTGAATTGTAACTTCAGTAATTAAAATCCTTAACTTCAACCGATTTAAACCAAAATGAAGAAACAAAGATGTCGTTTTCAAAAGTTAAATGTCATATTAAGAAACTTTATATCACAAAGAGCCAAAAGTAACAAGAAGAAAATTTGGTTGATGAACATTTTACATAATTGAATGTACAAATGAACTTTTTCAATAAGGGAAACACACTCCATTAGAGAGAGATGGAACTTGGTTTGTTCTTTTTCTGTTAATCTCTGTCAGAAATAATATACTAAGTTGGAGAGATATTCACCCTAGCATAGGCTACTGCTTTGGGTAAAGTTGTCAACTTTCCAGTTCCCTCTGCATATATACTAGCACCAATCAGAACAAGCTTCTCCACCTGAAAAGATGAACTGCAAATAAATGATGACCACACCAGAGTCATTTGATGAAGAACTCTTTTGCAAATTGGTTCAAAAATTAAATTATTGAATTGCACATACAACTTCAGGATAATTCACCGCAAAGTCAAGGTATCTTTAAGAACTTAGATGAGTTCAGTTCTAAAATTCACATGTCAATACTCATAATACGTTTAAACAAAGTTTGTTTACATATTACTCACTAATGAAGTCTCAAATCAAAACGAGAAATCCATGAAAAATCAAAACAAGCATACATTTAGGGTTAATCGAAGAGAAATAGTAAAGAAAGAAGAGAATGAAGATTTACCGGAAGGAACAGTGAGAGTGTGGCACCGATGGACAATGGCACGACAGTTGCGGTCGGCCAGGCGAGGCGACAACAACCAATATTTGGTTATGGCAGCGGTGGCGGTGCTTGCGGGAACAACCGGTGAGTTTAGGTCAGACCAAGGCAGCGGCGACGGTGCTTGCTGGGGCAACTAGTGAGTTTAGGTCAGAACAAAGCAGCGGCGGCGGTGCTTTGCAGTGAAGGCAGCGACAGTTTTGGCTGAGAAAGTGATGGTGGAGGTCGGACCCACCGTTGCAATGCTTGATGGTGGTCTCCGGTAGTGACAATTTGGGACTGTGAGGGTTTTGGAAACAATAGGTTTGGAGGGCAGGTTTGGAGAGAATGTAAAAAAGTTGAATAAAATGTAAAAAAATGAAAAAAGAAATCCAATCTACGGTAGGTTGGGAGGGAATGTTTGGAGGGAGTGGGATTTGTGAGTAAAAATGTAAAAAAGTGGAATAAAATATTTATAAGTGAAAAATGAAAATCATATGTATTATTTTTATATAAAAAAATTGGTATGTAATGTGTTTTTATATACGAAATTAAATCCGTATGTAAATATTCGTATTTAAAGTATATTTTACATACGAATTGATATTTGTAGGTAATATTTTGTATATAATGGCTATTTTATATACAGATTTACATCTGTATGTAATATTTTGTATGTAATGGTTTATTTTACATACGGATTTACATCTGTATGTAATATTCTATATGTAATTTGCAATTTTTTTGTAGTGTGAAAATGTTTTGACGATGAGAAAACAACTTGTATTATTTTTATAACTTTATATATGCGTGAATAATGCATATGGGGAAAGATTTCATTTAAGACTAAGTAGCATGATGGAAAATTCCATGGAGGATACATGTTCCTAAGTGGTTTTTTCAACCTTGAATTTGTTTTAATTTTCATGGAGAGGTGCCCTGGAATTGATATGTATGTGCAGTGGATTGAAGTTTTATTCGGAGAGATTTGAAGTGATTGAGATGGAACTTGAAAGAATTTCTAACGTGAGGTTGGTCAACACACTAGGAAGAAGAAAAAAAGAGTCGTGAAGAAGATTATTCTTTCGAGAACTCAAGAACAAAAAGATTGGACAAATTTAGAAACATATTCGAACCTAGATCCTAAATATGTATATATATAAGTCATTATTATTACACCAACATTATCTTTGTGTTTACATATTCATTATTCTGATGATTCTTATTATTATTATTACTATTACTATCATTATTAGAAAGAATAAAATTAAAAATAATATTAATCATATTAAAAATAATTTTAATCATATTAATAATAATATTAATGTATTCATCATAATATTAATGATATTAATACCATTAATATTAATAAAAATATTATTATTAATAAAATTAATATAATTAATAATATTAATATAATTAATAATAATAACATTATTATCATTGATAGTAATATTAGTTATAATGATAATGTAGGAACAACTGGCTCTAGAATGAGGGTTGAATGGAGTCTGAACTCAATTCGCTATAAATAGAAACCACCAACCAAGGCAAAAATATATAAGCACAGATAAAACAGTTTTATACTAGTTCACCCTAATATCTTGGGCTACGTCCAGTTCTCCCTTAAACAAATTGTTCAAGAGGTTTCACTATTTAGCAAATAATTACAACGAGTACATAAACTTCTCTAGGTTACAACCAGTACACAAACCTCTCCAGGTTATCACAAGTACACAAACCTCTCCAGGTTATCACGAGTACACAAACCTCTCTAGGTTATACCAGTCTCAATCTCCCCTGAGATCAAGACCACTCAAGTTTGAAATAAACACTCTTAAAAGAGAGAACAATGAAAGATCACAAGGGTTTACTTCACAATGGTGAAGAATTACGCAATGGTTTCACACAACCCAAAACTATAGATGCTCTCAATAGCAGATTGACAATAAACAGTCAGTAGTAGATACTCTATATTTCTTCAATGTATTGTATGATGTATTTCTCTTTTTGCTTCTCACCTTTCAACTTGAAATTGCTCCTCTATATGTAGCTTTTTAGAAACTAGCTGTTAGGATGGTTGAACAGAACAATCTTGACTTTCTGATGTATGGAGCTCAAACTGGAAATATTTCTCTAATATTTTAACTACATTAAACTTGATTAATTTTGTATCAAAAATAACTAATTTAAAATAACATAGAGAAATTATATTTGAGATATGCATCAATAATTTGAATAATGTCCATTATGAAAAAATTTGAACGTTAAAACACAATATGATATAAAATCAACTAATCACATTTAAGTATTTTATAATAATTTGAATAATTTCTATTATAAACAAATATGAACGTTAAAGCACATAATGCTATAAAATCAATTTAAATCAAATCAATTTAAATCAAATTAATAACATAAAAGTAAATAATAGAAAACTTATCTCTTCATGGATCATGGATCAGGTGTCTACTATTTTAATAATAGTAATGTTAATTGCACAATGTATATAAGTCATCAAATATAAATATATACTTGAGTTTTGTTATCATCAAAACTTTATCAAATGATTTGATCCTGAACTTTGGACCGTTTAATGTTCAACAAATAATATAAACAATAATACTAAAACAATAATATTGATAATCTTATTAAAACACTCATACTAATATTAACAATAATAATAATAATAATAATAATAATAATAATAATAATACTAAAAATAGTTATAATAAAAATATTATTGTTGTAATACCCTAGAAAATAGTTATAGAATAAAATTTAATTTTAGAGATAAATTTAATAACAATTAAATATATTTTTTAACAGAAGAGTTGTTTAAGTAAATAAATTTTTTTTATTTAGATTTTATTTTATGACAACCACCAACTCTCCCTCTCTAAAAAGATATTCTCTCTCTAAGAAGATATTTTATCTCTCAAAAAAGATATTTTATTTTTAAATACTATCAACTATCTCTAAGAAAGAAGATATTCTGTTTTATTCTAATAAAAACCACCAAATATCTCTAAAAAGATATTTTGTTTATAAAAACTACCAAATCCCTCTCTTTCTTTAAGAAGATATACAATTTCATTGTTATGAAAACAATCATCTCTCAAACAATTTCTCTTTAAAGTTTTCTACCTTCTCTCTAGATTTGTGATCTCATATGTTATCAGATTGACAATCAGAGGACATCCCTAGATTCCTAGCGTTGTGTAGATCAAGAGTGTCCGATCAGATTCTTGAACAGAGTTAGTTGCTTGTGATTTTAGGGTTTTGAGTATTTATACTCTATAGAGGTAAGGGAAGCTAGTTTGAATGTTTTTAATAAATATTATAATTACTTGTTTTGTGATTTTGGGTAAGGGAAACTAGTTTGAATGTTTTTAATAAATATTATAATTACTTGTTTTGTGAATTTGGGTAAGGAAAGCTAGTTTGAATGTGTTTTAATAAATATTATAATTACTTGTTTTGTGAATTTGGGTAAGAGAAGCTAGTTTGACTGTTTTTTTAATATATATTGTAATTATTTATTTTATTAAATATGAATTGGATGAATATGATGGAATGGAATGGAACGAATGTTTATGTATGGTATGATGTAGTATCAATTTTTGTGAATTATGTGGTGTGTGATCGAGACATAGTATCTTCAGGAAAGGAGATACGCGTGTTGAGATTATTAAGATGTGCATTGGTTGGGGATTCAAGGAGGTATCTTGACTCTAATGGTACATTGGATTCACATGGATGAAGATTTCCAATTCGTGAAGAGTCGAAGGAGGTTCATATGGTCTTATCCGAGGTTTGAAATATGAGCCCGATCGGAATAGGACATATGGATTAACCCTGTGCATACGGGATCCGAGGTTTGAAATATGAGCCTGATCAGAATAGACTGTTCTGAGGTTTGAAATATGAGCCCGATCGGAACAGTTGGGTGGTATATGACAGGTGCACACCTCTGAGTCTAACTCAATGCAGGAGTGTCTTCCGGAAGTAGAGAGTCTAGTGTCTTTGTTTGTGAGTCCGTGTGTATGTATGATGTGAGCTAAATTATAAAGGATTGAATTGTTGTTGTTTTGTTCAGATAGAAATTCAATTTATAAAAAAATATATTTTTTTAAAACTCTCTAGCTTACCCTTCTTTTTTGTGTGTTGTTTGTTTTGTTTTTAAAACTGCGATGATCGTGTATATTAAACGTGAGCAGAGGATTTGACAAGTGGTGTGAGTCCCCAGTAAACTGATGGAGAAGCTTTATTTTATTTTATTTATAATTTTTACAAAGATATTTTTATTAGATCTTTTGCGGAGAATTATATTTTTAAATACATTATGAGTGTATTGATTTTTATATTAAGGTTTATTATATAATTCCTATCCAATAGAGTTCCTATTACATGAAAAATATGGAATGTTACAATTGTTATTGTTATTAATGATACTAATAATAATAGTAACAATATTATGAGTAATAATAATAATAATAATAAAATTAATAAATATAATATTAATAATATTATTAATAATGTAATGTTAATAATAATATTATTATTATTAATAACATCATTATTTACATTAGAAATAATAATGATATTAATATTGTTATTAATATTATTATTATTGATATTAGTAGTAATATTACCAAGGCTAATAATAATAATAATAATAATAATAATAATAATAATAATAATAATAATAATAATAATTTTCATGAAATTAATTATTAATAATGAAAAATCTGTTGATAATGTCAATAGTGACTACAAGAAAAATCATAACTAGTGACCGATTTTTCGGTCACTAAATGACCAAATCGATCATTGGTTAAAATAGTGACCGATTTAGTGATCAAACAATATCAGTCACTATTTTGTTGGTCGCTGATGTATAGTGACCGAATCAGTGACCGAATCAGTGACCAATTTAAATTTTTTTTTTAAATTAGTGAATATTTTTTTTATTATAAAAATTATTAGTATTTTTACTTCTATTATTCTTATTATCATTTATAGTATTTTTATTTATAATTTTACCAATTTAATTACCCACCATCAACCATTTTAATGAAGGTTTGGACAAAGTGGACCAAAGGGGACTTGAACCCAGGACTCTAGGCAGCTTGACAGAATCCATAGCCATTAGACCAAAGCAGCTTTTCTGTTATGTTGCGATTATTATACTTATTATTACAATTACAATTACTATTATTATTATTATTATATTATTATTATTATTATTATTATTATTATTATTATTATTATTATTATTATTATTATTATTATTATTATTATTATTATTATTATTATTATTATTATTATTATTGACTTTGTACGCGTAGTCAGGTAGTCGCTTTTGAACTTTATCATATGGTCTTTCATGAAAAAGGCCCAATTCACCTTCACACAATATATGAAGTAGTGCATCAACATCAAATCTTCTATTTGTCAAGGTTGTGTGATTGTTGCCCTTTGGTGTGAGAATCCACACGATTAAGGAGAAGAATGCATGGGTTCATAGCAAGTTTACCCACTCCAAAGCTTCTAATTTCTACATTAGGATTTTGCAAGCATGACCTATAGAATTCAACTTCGTTGAACTCTTCAATTGCACCTTTGGATACTTTCAGACCTTCACACCTAAGACCCGCAACAACAAAGCAAACTTGAGGAGTGATCTCCATGTCAACACCCTTCACATGGCTCTACATTTTCTCACCATCAAAGGTAAGGTTTGTGTGAAAGACTTTGACAAGATCTGGATAAATGCACCCGTAAAGAGCTAGACATTTCTTTAGCTTTTGATGGTTCACCATGTTTTTAATCTCATGCAACTGCTCCTCTTTAGACCAATCAACCCTGATATACTCTGAGCCAATTATCATTTTTCTGCTACACTCATGTAGATAAGAAAGCATTTCAATTTGTTCACTCGTGAACCACTTTTCAAGGTGGCCACACTCTTCCTCTGGAGTTGAAGTGTTTGCCCTTGATATTCTGTTAGGAGTTGAAGAAGACATGGCTGTGGGTATGAGTGATTCGGGACAAAGCAATGGAGGAGGAGAAAATGATTTCACAAAGTGTAGAATGCAAGTGCAGTGTTGTAACCAAATGTAGTTCTGATTTAAAAAACAAATGCGGTGTAGTGTGCATGTGAGGTGCCCAAGTACAAAATCAAGACAATTATTCACACTTCTAATGAGTTGTTCATTGAAATAACAAGCTACCTGCACAATCAAAGATTCAACCCATCAAAATAACCTGTTAAACTTGACTAGTAAAACCAGTAGAGTTGCTTTTTTGCCCAAATTGTTTTGTCTGTGTAGAGGTGTACAAAATTTTGATTCCTTTGCTTGTTCCAATGCTTTGTCATGGGTTTCAACCCATTGAGACCTTGTAAAAACCATTGGGTAGTCCTTGCACACTCAATTCACAAATTAGCCAATTAATTAGGCACAGAAAACACAAATTAGTAAAACTGTTAGTGAAATTAATCGGTTGTTTTCGGAAAACAATTGGTTAAAATTTTCTAAATTAGTTTTTCTACTAGTTTTTTTTAAATCAATCAATTAATCTGAATGCATCTAATTTTCAATAAGCTATTTTACAAATTCAACCTGTTAAAAATGACAATAACAAATTTCTCAATCTACCATTTTTGAAAAATAATTAGCTGAAGGTTGTAAGCAGTAGGGTTTTAACCCATTGGTTTTTAAAATCAATCAATTAAAATATTTTAACAAATAACAATAGAGGATTAATCAATGGTAGACATTTGAAGCATCCAAAATACCAAGTTCGGTTATCAGAAAGTTAAATCTATCTCTTGCCAAGGGTTTTGTGAAAAAAATCAGCAAGCTGTTTTTCGGTTTCAAAAAATCGAATTTTTCAATCACCTTCGTTCACATGATCCCTTATGAAATGGTGGCAGATTTCAATATGTTTGGTCCGTGAGTGCTGCACAAAGTTTTTAGTCAAATTAATAGCACTTGTATCATCACATTTTTAAGGAATTTTAGAAAGAGTAAGTCCATAATCACTTAAGTGTTGTTTTTACCATAAGATTTAAGCACAACAGCTCCCTGCAACTATATATTTAGCTTCAACAGTTGAAAGGGCAACACAGGCTTGTTTTTTGCTATGTCATGAGATTAAGCTAGATCCAAGTAGGGTGACATGTTCCACTTGTGTTCTTCCTATCTAGCTTGCACCCAGTAAAGGAATCTGAGTAGCCTATCAAACTCAATGGAGCTCCTCTAGGGTACCACAAGCCCACATTGGTAGTTCCCCCTCAAGTATTTAAGAATCCTCCTTCCAGAATTGAAATGTGACTCCTTAGGATTTGACTAAAACCTGACACACATGCAAACACTAAACATAATATCAGGGCTACTAGCAGTTAGATACAATAATGATCCAATAAGACCTTTATATTTAGTTTGATCTATAGAAAGTCTATAGGTGTTGTCGCCTCTTTGAATTTATCCATCTCAAACTTCTTCAAGAGCTCTTTGCAATATTTGGATTGACAAAAAAATCTCCCATTCTTCATTTGCTTCACTTGCTTCACTTGCAAACTAGGGAAGAAATTCAATTCTCCCATCATGGACATCTCAAACTCCCCCTGCATAGCTAACAAAGCTTTCTGCAGTTTGTATACATGGTCTAGATGTCTGTGATCCTCAAAGCCCGGTGTCTGAGAGACATATACTTCTTCATCTATGTAACCACTTAAGAAAAGAACTTTCCACATCCATTTGAAAAAGTTTAAAACCACTCAAACATGCATAGGCAAGTAGTAATCTACCAACTTCTAATATAGCAACAGTAGCATAAGTTTCACTAGAATCAATGCCTTCTTCTTGGTTATACCCCTTAGCTACCAGCCTAGCTTTGTTTTTAACTATTATGCCTTGATAATCTAGTTTATTCCTTAACATCCACTTAGTTCTAATTACATGCATATCTGGTGTCTTAGAAACCAAAACCCATACATTATTCTTAGTGAACTGATTCAATTCATCATGCATTGCCTCTATCCATTTTTCATCATTCAAAGCATCATGTATAGAACTAGGCTAAATATGAGAAGCAAAAGCCATATTTAAAAAAAATGGTTAAGAGTATGGCTAGTAGAAACTCCCTATTCTATCTGGCCAATGATGTTATCCAGAGATAAGTCACGAGGAATTCTCCTTTCTCTCTACAACAACTCACTACTTTCTTCCTCATCTGCATTGTTCTTGGAAACATCTTGCAATTCAAGATTAGGCTTGACTTACTTTATTTTCAAGCCAACTATTTAGTCCCTTAAGTCTATTGTTGGAAAGAGCCAACCGGTTAGCCTTCTCATGAGTTTCTTTAAACACATTAAGTAAAGTACTGTAATTCTCATGAGTCAAGGAAATGCTAGAACTTACTCTACTCTCTGAAGAGTCATCTTTAGCCATCAAGCAGAGGTTTGCTTCTTCTTCTTTTTCTGAAGAAGAGTTAGAGGAAGTACCATTTTCCTCCCAAGCAATGTGTGTCTTTCTTTGCCTTGTACTCTTCCTAAATTTCTTCTCAGGAGCTTTATCTTTATGGGACTAATTTGCATGCTCCACTTTTATGTGACCCTACTTACCACACCCAAAACAAGTAAAATTAGAAGAATTATGAACCTTTTTAGCATACCTCTTACTTTGTTGATTCTTTTCTTTTACTCTCTTCTTTAGAAATTTGCTAAACTTTCTAGTAACCAGTGTCAAGGTCTCTGAGTCACTATAGCTACTTGAACATCTATCATAACTCTCCTCTTTCTTTCACCACAAACTTGAGCGCTATCCCTTTCAGCTTTCTTTCACCACTCTCTCTTGCTCGTTTAGTCTGTTCATTTCCAGTTCATGCTTCGACTTTTCCAAATAAAGTTACAGTGGTCAAGATGGTGAGGTTTCTGGTTTCAGAAATAGCTGTGACCTTCGACTGCCAACTTTTGTCCAAGAATTTTAGAATCTTTATGTTCAACTCTTCCTTGTCAAACACCTTGCCCAGACCTATGAGATGGTTTACAATATGAGTGAATCTCTTTTGTATGTTCGCAATCGTCTCTCCTGGCTTCATTCTAAATAGCCCATATTCTTGTATGAAAGCATGCTTCCTTGCTCGTTTCACATTGCTTGTGCCTTCAGGTGTGACTTCTAAGGTATCCCACATTTCTGTAGATGAACATTGTGAGACCCTGAAAAATTAATCAAGATTAATTGATGAGGTAATTGTATTCTTTGCAATACGATTATACTGAGCTTTCTTGCTCTCACTGTCAATCTAGTCAAACCATGGTTTATCAACATATTGTTCATCAATCACAACTTTAGGAACAAAAGGACCATTTACTACAGCATCCCAAACACCACGATCAATCAATGCAATAAAAATTCTCATTCTTAGTTTTCAAAATTGATAGTTCACACCATAAAACATAGGTGACCTATTGATTGAGGCTCCCTCTGCAAACTGAAGTTTGTTTTCAACCATTTTGGATCAACTTGAGTAATTTTCAAGAACCTGATCTAGATAACAATTGTAAAATAATATGTAGGTTGAAGTTCAAGAGGGGATGAATTGAACTATTAATTCTTTTTGAAAACCAGTTGGAAAGAATATTAATTTTTATTGATCAATGCTCAAGAATCAAAATATATACAAAACAATCAATTAAAATCGCAAAATAGAAAGCTAAAATCCAACTTTTACATGCACCCAGAAAAATAATCAATTAAAATGTCAAAATAGTCGATTAAAATTTTCTAGTAGTGAGTAAATAGAAAAACAAGTTAAAAAAACAATTCAATTGACTGAAATTTTCACATAAATACTTAGACAAAATTCTGTTGTACTGGCAAGAAAATTAAATTCAATCAACTAAAATTTTTAACTGTAACAGTTTTTCAAGATTTAATAGTGATCAACCTTAGAGACTTCTTTCAAAACTATTTTTGATGAAGAAAGATTGAAAAAGATTTTCAAAAGATTTCTATCCAGAAAAATAGTAGGTTGAAATATGAAAACAGTTGATTAAAATTTTCTAGAAAATGATTGAACAGTTTGACACAGTGATGAAGAAAAACAGTGACTTTTCCAATGGTTTTAGTTGATTAGAAATTGATATGATAGATGTTTAGAAACATCTTAAAGATCAATTTCATAAGTAGTTCAGAAAAATAGTTGATTAAATTCAATTTCAGTTGACTGTTTTTATTACCAGAATCAAATCTTAAGTGCTGCCCAAAAAATAATTGGCTATTTCACAATTTTAATTAGCTATTTATACCAGAAAATCAGTTTTGATGTTCAAATGGCACGTGAATCAAATAGAAACAAAATCAAAGAGATTATATAATAATTTTATATTGGTTCACTCTTCCTCAAGAGGTACATCCAGTTCCTCTGCAAATCTTGCAAAGGTTTCGCTAAAAATCGTAAGTTTACAATCAAGTACACAACAAAGACTCAATCTTGAAACCTACAAGATTGATCTAACCCTTGAGCAAAACCCTACTACACAAAATGTAGAACCCTACTACAATGTACAAGGTAAACTCAATCCAAAATGAAACAACAATACAGTACAACACCAATTACACTTAAACACCCTATCTAAGTGTAAAGCAACAACAAGATTAGATTAAAACTAAATTACAAATAATATAAGCACAAAACCAACAGCTAAAACAACTCAAGACAGTGAGAAAATGCTTCCTTGTGAGGAGATTCAACTGTAGGGTGCTCCACTCTTGCAATTCCAAGCAAGAAACCTCCCAAGAATGAGACTCAAGGTATATCTTTATCAAATCTTGATAACCTCTCAATTCTTGAAGCTTTCTCTCCTAATTTCTCTCGAGTGAATGTAAGAATGGTTTCCCAAGTTCAGAAAATGGCAAAGTTGTCTTCACAAGCTGTAGTGTGAATGAATATATAGCTGAATTCATGCTGTTAAGCGAAATCAATCGGTTGATTTTACTTGAGTACAAAATAGTCGATTAATTTCCAGAAACAATCGTTGTAGCAAATTTTTTCACAAATTGTACTTCGAAAATAGTTTTCACCTTGAATATTTTGGAGCTTCTTGCATGCAATTGATAAGATGAAATAAAACAATTGCAAACCACAACTTAAGACCCACTAAACTAACCCAACCTAAGCGTCATAGGATTGCTTCATCAAATCTTCAATCCATGGAGTGTATCCAACATACTTCTCTTAAGTTCCTTTTAAATCTAATAACTACACATGATTATTTTCTTTATTTCTTCCTCCAAAGCTTTGATTATTTTTCTTTCTTTAACTCCTTCGAATTGTTTCTTTATTTCCTCTTCTTTGTCTTTTCTGGTCATGCTCCCTGTCTTGAGTCCATGAAGATCTTCTTCCCCTTGCTCCGTACCTTATCCTTATATGCATTGAATAGGATAAACAATATGAAATGGGTAAATAAATGGAATCAATGTAACACGAGTCAATACCACTAGTAGTTGAAAAAGAAAAAAGGTTTAAATAAGCTCAATAATGTTTGTGAATATTCTTTATTAGAAAAAGTCAAGTCAAGTTTTAGAATACCTACAAACATTAATAAATCCCATAAGAAAGGAATTAGGTTGAAAATCTCACCAATCTATACTCTACCACATATGATCCACAACCTAATTATCATGAAAAACTTATTATACTTATATGTAAGGAACAAAACTATTATGCTTTAGATTTCAAAATAAGGAATGGTGACTTTAAGATTGCTCACACAAAAAAACTGAAAGCATAGACATCCATTTTCAAGTATGATAAACAAATGCAAAACCAAAACTAATCATACATTATCCCACACTTGAATTAAACGTTATCCCCAATATGGAAATAGAATGTTAGCCTATTTCGTAGTAATGACAAGTGCACCAGTCACAATATAGCAAGTAATAAATATATTATTTTTTTCCAAGGGATTTGTGAAATTCACAAACAATAAGTACAATTACAATAAATTCATATTCAAGAATAATTTCATAATTTGGTCTTGATTGAAGAAAAAAAATAATATTTATAACTTTTATCATCAATTGAAATGCAGAAAAAATGATTTAATATCAATATTAAGAACATGCTAGGGTTGGACTTCACCAATCCTCACTCTCATGGACAAAAACGTTTACTTTCTTTCCTATTAGAAATTAATGTCAACTGATAATGCTCAAACCCCAATTCCTCCTCAAAATGAACCTAAAATTATTTATTAAATGTTAATTCCTTGATGAATTATATAAATTAATCTAGCCATATCCACAAGGGTCATAAGACAACAAACAAAATTTGCTTTATTCCTATATATAAGCTTTTGTTTGGTATTTTAATTCAATTCCTAATTACAAAAGATATTTTTCAATATCCTAAGAATCAATTATCAAGTCATTAATCAACACAATAATTGCAAAATCAAAATACTAATTTATTAAAAGAAAATACATAATTATGGAAAGCAAAACAATTACATAAGAGTTCAGCAGGGTTAATCCTAATCCCAAAAATAGAGAATTTAACTCCTCATAGACATGTGAATACTAAACCTTACAAAAGAATAGTGGAATAAGAAAAAGATCCACAGGAAATCCTAAGATAGTGATTTTTAGATCTCCAACATGTTGAAAAGTATGTTGGTCGAAGTTCAAGATGGGGTGGGGGGGGGTGAATTGAACAATTATTCCTTTTTCAAAATCAAGAGAGAAAGAAATGATCACCAAGCAATATATTCAAAAATAATCAATTAAATTGAAAAAATAACAAGTCAAAAGAGATTTCTATATGTGTGAAGTAAAATAGCTACTTAAAGTGGCAAAACAATTTTAAAAATAGAAATCCAGCACTTAGAAAAATTTCAACAATTCCAGCATAAAAATAGTTAGCTGAAATACGATTTTAACCAATTGAAATTATTAACCAGTAACAATATGTAATAAAAACCAGTAATTCAAGTTTGAAAAACTCCTTTGAAACCAGTTTAATAACAAGACAAAATAATAATGATATGATAAAAAATATGCACAAAAAATAGTTAGCCAAAACTAGAAAATAGTTTGCTAAAAATTCTTAAAACATTGTTAAACCAGTATTTAGTGCAATAAGCATAAACCAGTGAACAACTTTCAATTAAGAGCAGAAATTGACTAGATAAATCGTTTAAAATACAATTTGTATAAAGAAGAATCAAAAGGGATTTACCAAAATTGTTAAAAACCAAAAAAACTAGACAATAGATCCTGATATTAGTAAGCTAAAAACTTTTGTAGCAAAGGTTTAAAAACATATTTGATTCAATCTTCACAACGCAGTTTTCGTATTTTAAGTCTTTGCAAAAAATGAACCTTTCAACTAATATAGAACTAATTTATCAAAAGATTTGTATTGAAAATTGTTTAGAACCCAATAAATCATAATTCAAGTTAAAAATACACAAATTGAAGATTCAAAAACAAGTTAAAGTAGTTATGCATAATGCACCACAAAAATAGTCAACAATCCTCTTGTTCTTGAATGAAAACATATTGAATTGATCAATAAACCCGAGTCTTTAACCTAGAAACATGCACAAAATCACTCACACAGGATTTCTAGAAAAGTAGTTGATTAAAATACTATTTCAGCTAGTTGATTGTGCTGCCAAAATTGCATTGTAGGTGTTGTCCACAAAAACAATCGACTGTTTTTCAATTTTAACAAGCTATTTCTATCAATAAAACAAAATTTATGATTAAGTGATTCCTGAATGTAAATGCAACAAGGGAGAATGGATCACAAAAGGATTTTTATACTGGTTTAATCTTCCTCAAGAGTTACATCCAGTCCTTTGCACAACTATGCGAAGATTTCACTAAAATCAACAAGTTACATACTAATACACAACCAAGATTCAATCTTGAACCCTACAAGTTTGATTCTACCCTTATGCAGAACCCTACCACATAAGATGCAACACCCTACTGCTAAATGCATAACCCTTCTGTAGTGTATGATGCAAACTTACAACACAAACAAAATTACAATGTATTACAAACACAAACTATACTCAAACACCCTATTCAAGTATAGTTCTACCAAAGAACATATGATTTTCAAATTGCAATACTCAAGATCACAACATAACAACCAAAAATCTATCTCAATATAGAAAGAATCACTTACCTTGATGAGAACTAGTTGCTGGATGAATCTCCTAATCAAATGCAAGCAATATCCTCTTGAAGAATGAGAATCCATTGTCATCTTTAATGAATCTTGATCAACCTCTCCAAACTTGAAGGGATATCTTCAAGAAACACGAGTCGTGATGCTTTGAAATGTTTTTCAAATTCTTATAAATGAATTTCGTGTTAAAAAACATGCAGGTTTATATAGTGAAACATGCACTGCTAAGTAAAAATAATCGATTGTTTTTGAAAAATAATCGGTTGCTTTTCCTTTAGCATAAAAACAACAAACTATTTTTCAAAACTAGCAAACTATTTTTCAGAAACAGTTGATTGTTTTTTTTCTTTAGCACCTTTTCTCATAAAACCAGTTTTAAAAATGCTTTTTTTAGTTTACCAAAATGGAGTTCATTGCATGCAAATGATTGAAAGATACAAACAAATACAAGTATGAGCTAAAGACACTCTATACTACCCCAACCAAGGTACCAAAGCAATCTTCCATCAAATCTTCTAATGGTTCAAGGATTTTCTTCATCAAATCTCCAAGTCAAGGACATCTCCGTCAACTCCAACAATCTCTTCCAATTTGATGAAGACAATACTGTGGTTGAGAGGTAGTTGTATTTGTGAGCTTCATGCTTTCATCTCCCCCATACTTTGATGCTTGCAAAACTTTTAAGCACAAATTTCCAAACACACAAACACACCTATAGTGCAGTACATAGATAAAAACAATAGGCTAAAATAGAAATATAGCTAGCTAAGTTTAGTTCAGTTTTAGCACACCGTACAACAGTCCAGTGTTTTAGATGCAATGAGTGTAGGAAAAGCATAAGCACAAAAGGTTAAAGTTACAAACCATAACCACACATATTCTCCCCCATTGAATTCATCAATTTGGGAGAAATAAAAACAACATCAAAGGAAAAAAAATAGAATGCAAAAATAGAATGAGAACACGACAAGCAATGATGAAGTTATGCAACAAATTTTATGAAGAGGCAATCTACTCCTCATTTATGAATCCCATTGAGTCCAACTGATCTTGAATTTGCTCAATCTCTCGACGGAGTACCTGGAAATGAGCTGCATAATACTCATGATGCATCATTTGGTTGCCCGAGATGTTGTCTAACCTTCCAAGTAGCATTTGCTTAAATTGAGACAAGTGTTCTCCACATTCAATAGGAGACACATATGGAACTGATGCATTATCTCCAGCAGCAGAATCATCAATTTGTCTAGCTGTTGCGCTTGGACTTGCTTCATCTAATCCTTCCACTTCACATGCCTAAGTTCCATTAGCCTTCTTCAACCCGATTTTGTTGAGCATAGAGTGATTAATCTCACTGGTTGGCTTCAGAGTCTCATAAAGGTCATCTTCAAGATCAACATCAAAGAATTCCAGCATCATTGATATTAAGACATCATAAGACAACTTGTAATTTCAAAGCTTTTTCTATTTTATCATGTGATCTTTCATCACAAACACCCAATTCACTTCCACATGGTTTACGAAGCAATATGTTAGCATCAAATCTTATTCAGTTAGTGTGGCATGGTTGCTTCCTCTTGGTGTAAAAATCCAAAAAATTAACAGTACCAATATGCGTGTGTTCGTCGCCAACTTGCCCACTCCAAAGCTTTTTGTTTCAACACTTGGGTTCCTTAAGCAAGATGTATAGAACTGCATCTTGTTGAACTCTCCTATGGCACCTTTATACACCTTCAATCCTTCATATTTCAATCTAGCCACAACAAACTAGACCTTGGGTGAAATCTCCATATCTACTTCTTTTACATGAATCCATATGTTCTCTCCATCAAAAACAAGATTAGTGTAGAAAACTTTGACCAAATCAGGATAAATGCATCCCTGATACACGCTGTTGAACGCGTCCCAAATTAACTAGGAGACTAGATTTTACAATATAGCGAGCCTAGGACATTCTTCCAAGGACCACTCAACATTCTCAATCATTAAAAATATAAAACAGTAACATAGTGGAGGGGGTTGGCAAGTACGACGCTTAAATATAATAAAAAAAACGATTCAACCAAAATGGAGAAGTTCACGTAATGAAAATCAACCCGGTCTCTCTTCGGTTCTCCCTAATCCCTGACTGGTTCTTAAATATTATCCCAATTACATTCGAGGGTTAAACAGACCAAAATCCATGCATCTATTTAAAGTCCCGAACACTCCACAATCGCGAAGCACTTTATCGAACACCTAGTGTGCCAAACCAATGCAATCGCATGGTGAGCAACATCATCGGTTCGACTTCATTTCGATTCATAGGAACTCCATAATACATTCCAATTGGACTGTACTCATTCATTTACAGATTTAATCCAACCATTAAATTCAAAAATCAAATTAAAAATAGAAAATGAGTAAGAAATTCCGGAAGAACAATACAAAACACGAACCTAGGGATAAACGGAGACGGGAGAACCTCTAGGCACCGGATTGAGTAAAAACTTTAGCCACTCATGGTGGAATGAACATGAACGATAGCCAAAGATAAAAATGCAGAAGTGAATCAACACGTGAATAAAATTGCAGAAACAAAGAACGAGCCAAGAACGAGCCAAGAAGAAACAAGCAGGTCAAACTGCAGTCAAAAATTGTCTCAAAAACATTGTTGGCGACTGCCCTACACTGCTCATTACAGTATTCAAAATTTTTTTTGACCTAAGGTGGCCCAAGCCCACCTGTACGTTGCCCTAATAAACTAAAAATGTACATTTTTTATTCCAACTCGTTTGGGGTGAAATGACCAAGTTGTCCTCAATTGAATATTTCCGCGCAAAGTGTTGTCCAGATTCTGTATGCCAACTTCAAGGCTCATTTAAACACTTTACAGTCTAAATTTGATCTTAGGCCCTCTCACAATGTTTGTATATCTTTGAGTTATCTACAAAACTACATAAAGATCAAGTTAATACATTCCAATCGGACTGTATTCAAACATTCCAATCGGACTGTATTCAAACATTTACAAATTCAATTTAACCATCAAATTCAACAATCAAATTAAAACATAAAATGAGTAGGTAATTGCGAAAA
>Ga0209489_106176_pt1 | contig 19614 bp, 12 predicted proteins | sample SiratrowhiteBW_FD_187527 | JGI IMG/M metagenome (GOLD analysis project Ga0209489, IMG submission 187527) | Root nodule microbial communities of legume samples collected from California, USA - Siratro white BW (SPAdes) (version 2) | ecosystem: Host-associated > Plants > Roots > Nodule | place...
TACACAAATTATAATTTAATAAAAATAATAAAATATTTAAAATAAAAATAAATTATAATATTAATTTTTTTATTATTGTAAAATAATAATAAAATTATTATTTTATATTTTAAAAAATAATCAGTTTCAATTAAATTAATATATTTTATAATAAATTAAATTTTATTTTTAAAATAATTATGTAATTTTATAATGTTTTAAAAATACATTAAATAAATAGATTATATTTTATTTTTAATTATAAAAAATAAATTTATAATTTATATATTAAAAAATATTAAAATATTTATTATACCTATCACATTATTCACAAATTTTTATAAATTTTTCACTCAAATCTTATCATCTTTTTTTTAATCCAAACAATCAAACTTTCCATGCACTCTCATCTCAAATTTACTCTCATCTTAAATTTACTCCCACAAATCTACTCTCCAATCCAAATACATCAATAGAAGGCAAAATGCACAAAAGGATGATTGTTAGACATCATATTGTCTAACACTACAACTACTTTTGATTTACCCATTAATTCAAATTTGTCTATAAAAATATCATTACTGACAAATTAAATTTTATCAATAAATAATTAACGTAAATTTATAAATGAATTTCTCAATATATTCAAATTATCTATTTATAAAATTTGTCAATAAAATATGTTGATAAATTAATCGTTTAATATCTATTAATAAAATTCATACCAATTAGGATAACAATCTTAATAAAAATTAAGTTTTTATTATTAAAGATAATAATTGTATTTACATGGGCGGTTACTATGCGGTATAAATCGAGTAGTAAACGTCCATATCTGCTTAGTTGCCGCCCAGTATGACTATGACAAATGACAGTTCAACAAACTAATGCTGACGGCAGCTGACAAAAGGCTGCCACGGTCAGGGACCTCGACCAATCACAACTAGCCCGTACAGATTTTGACCTCCATAAATACCAAGGTCCAGAGTCACACAGGTACGATTTGATTTTTTAAGAAAATAGTTCCGAGCACCTTTTTGCAGGGATCCTCCCTCTCCCATAGGAGCCACCTGACAAGGACACATATGACATTCAAATCTCGGATAGCAAGAGCGCAAGGAACATAGAAGAAAGACAACCTCCCGGCCTCTATAAGAACAATAATAATAATTATGATAATAATAATATTATTATAAATTAAAATAATAAGAATAATAGTATTATAATTAATAAATATAATAATAATTATGAAAATAATAACAAAAATATTTATAGCAATAATAATTAAGATAATAATAATTATGAAAATAATAACAAAAATATTTATAGCAATAATAATTAAGATAATAGTAATGATTACAATAATCATAATATTATTATTACCAATAATAATAGTATTAATTGAGATAAGAAGAATTTAATAATAATAATTATTATTATTATTAATTATAATAGTAATATAATAAAAAAATTTATTAGTGCTGTACTGTATCTACTAATAGGACGTGGATTCAATTTTATAAAAATTGTTAATAACATTAGAAATAAAATTAATTTTCGTGATATTTATTATGAATCTCTTTACAAAAACTAGGATGTTAGGTACATTCTATTTTATCAGACTGTGTAATCCTTTTATTAGTTTAGATGATCTAATGCCCAGGCATTATCGTTTTGTTTATATGTTTTCTTTTTGTGTTTTGTTTTTTTATATATACACATCTTGTTTTGTTGGTGTTAAGTGAAATAGTTTAATGTTGTGGTAAATTCCATAAACATATCCAATTGCATTTTTCTAAAGAGATGATTCTCGATACCATGTTATTAATTAGTCTTATTTTCTTTCTAAATATTATAAATAATTTTGAAAAATCAAACCAATACTAGTTACCTAATAATCATAATCTTAATCTTAAAATGTGAAAATTTTGCATTGTAGCAAACACATCTTTATTAATTTAAAACAAAGAAATGTATTTCCAATTACTTATATAAACCAAAGTTTAAAATCATATTTCTTTTATTAAAAAAACCATCAAGAAATATAATGTTTTTATCACTTAAACTTTGTTATGTCAGACTAGTCAGAATACTCTAACTAATTTTCAGTTTTTATTAAATATTAGGCTAATACGTTCGATATTTTTTATTAAAAATAAAATTAATCTCAAATTTAAATTGATTTAAAAAAAATTATAATATATGTTTATTTCTAAACTCCAATTAAGTTGAATTTAACCTAATTCCATTGCCTTAACACATACTTAAGTTTCTTAAGAACGAAAAAAGAAAAATAAAAAGAATGATTCGAGTGAGTATATTCTCTAAACCCACCCTTCAACGTTTTGACTGAGTGGCAGCTATGTTTGTCTCACTCTCACTCTCACCTAAATTCTTTCGCTCTTTCCTTTTCCTTTCATCAATTTCTCTAATCTTCACACACTGCTTCAATTCCCACCCCAACCCAATCCATCGAATGCTTAATTTCCCCTTCGAAAACGATTCTTCAGTTTACGCTTTGTGTAAACTGAATTTGTTGGATTTTCCCAACTCTCCCAAGCTGGGTACACTAGAAAAGAGTTTATGAACTCTAATTCAACATGAAGTCAACATTTTTAGTTCATTCATATGCGTCTTCAATTTAACCTTGATTTGTATGTTGCTTCCATATTTGTTCATCTATGAAGGGATAGTATTTTAGTAATAGTTTTCAGTATACATTTTAGGAATGATACATATAGTTGACTCTGTTGATCACTACCTGATCAAACCCTAGTGGCATAGGTTTAGTTTCTTGTTTTTTTGTATGTAAGATTTTGAACAGCATTAAGCATAGCCATTTATGTAATTTATATGAATTATTATTATGCTGTGAAAGATTTGTGGACATGCATAGAACATAGGCATTGATGTCATTTTTGTGTGGGCTTCCTTTCCTTGAGTGTGTTTATTGTCTGGCCTGTGCTCGTTGGGCATGGAAAAAATGTCTGTACAGTGCAGGCTATGAGAGTGAAAATTGGGGGCTGGCTACTACACAAGAATTTGAGCCTGTGCCTCGGATCTGTCGGGTAATCCTAGCTGTCTACGAGGATGATATTCGTAACCCTCAATGGGCTCCCCAAGGAGGTTATGGCATTAATCCTGATTGGGTTATCTTGCGGAAGGACTATGGCAATAACCAAGGCCGTGTTACACCATACATGATATACCTTGATCATGATCATGCTGAAATCATACTGGCTGTTAGTGGACTCAATTTGGGAAAGGAAAGTGACTATTTTGTTTTGCTTGATAATAAGCTGGGGCAGGCGGAATTTCATGGTGGTTATGTTCATAATGGGTTATTGAAGGCAGCTGAATGGGTTTTTGATGCAGAATATGAGGTTCTCAGGAAGCTGGTGGCAGAAAATCCAACTTATATGTTAATATTTACAGGGCATTCTCTAGGGGCTGGGGTGGTGGCGTTGTTGACAATGCTAGCAGTTCATAATAGAGACAACTTGGGTGTACCGAGAAGCAAGATAAGATGCTTTGCAATAGCTTCTCCTCGGTGTATGTCTCTCAACTTGGCTGTAAGATATGCAGATGTGATCAATTCTGTTGTACTTCAGGTTGGACAGTCTCCTTTTGATTTGAACTTAGTACATCAACTTGACTGATTTACTTATTGTAGTCATGTTTATAAAAGGACAAAATTGTTTGTTAATATATGCATGAAATCTGCCGTTTCATTTAGGTTGTGAATGGATCCTCTGGATTCTTGTTTGTACACATGAAAGGATCTACTAAAAAAACAAGGTGATTGGACAACTTTAAGAGTGGTGGAAGTAAAAAGGATTCTCTTGATGATGTAATGACATGAGGGTCTACTTGGATTTCTTTCTGGTGTTAAGTGTTGATGGATTTTATAATACATCTATATTTGCATGTCTAGCAATTAGTAAATGATTTTCCTTAAATTGGTGTTGTGAATTTATTTCATGTTTAGAAGATATGTTGGTGTAACTAGATCCTAGATAATTGATGAACTTGTATTAATTGTTAGGATGATCATACTCTCGCAATGTGATATACTGATTTTGAATGATTAAAGCAGTAATAATAATTTGAGAATGAATACTCATACAATTTGCTATGCAGAATTTGTTTGGGAGAAACGATAAGAAAATTGATGTGCTTCCAGAAAAATATAGTGATTTATGAAAATAATGCTTTGAGAAATTTCGACAATTACATGAATGTGTGCTCCGCAGAACTAATATAATAACTGTTTCCGCCTGGGATAATATTCGATTATTATTTTTATTTATCAATTTCTTAGTTGTGTGCACTAATTTTCCATGCTTTACTTTGACATACCAGGATGATTTTTTACCTCGAACAACTGCTGCTTTGGAAGATGTCTTCAAATCACTTTTATGGTAAAAAATCTTCATATTTTCCTCCTTTCCCTCCCTCCTTACATTGTGTTAGGAATAGAGAATTTATGAAGTTTTCAAGGAAATTAAAATACATTGAATTTGAATTACTTTTAATTCAAATTGCTTCATTTGTTTTTCAAATGTTTTGTTTGGATAAGACAATTGAAATTTGTTGAATTTTAATTGTTGTTTGATTAGAGTATTTTAATTATCACCAAATACAAAATTTTATTGTAATGTTCTTTATCAATGTTGGCCACAAATGTGACATTGGTAAAAGTTAATCTTTTGTTGTTGTTGGTTGAAATTATTTGTTGACCAGCTTTTCAATCGCTATTAGTTGGCATTGGTTGAAAATAGTCCTAGCTAAGATTGATTGAAAGTTTCCTCAATCAACATAGGAATTCTTTTTTTTTTACCAATTTTGGGCTATAAATAACACTATTGTCATTGATGGAGAAACAACTCTTGTTGACATTGATCAAATAATAATCTCAATGAACATCAACTAAGAAAAAAAAAAAAAGAACTAACATCAATCGAAAAATATTCTTGTCAACATTGGTCGAGAAAATGCTAACCAACGTAATTTATATCCTTTTTGAGATCTAGTGAACCCTAAAAGGACATATTTTTGTGACCGAGTAGAAAATTTATCCAAATCAGGACAAATATTGTGAACAAAGCATGTAGACTTAGAAACTTTAAGGGGTAAGGGATGGAGAGGTTCATGAGGAAATAAAAAAGAATGCGGAATTTTGTTCTCTAAAACTAAAGATGACATATGATTAGTGAAATAACATGCACTAAGCACAACATCACCCCAAAAACATTGAGGAACGTCACCGTGAATTAAAAGAGTGTGAGAGATTTCAACAAGATTTCTACTTTTGTGCTCGGTTACCCCCTTTTGTGGAGGTGTATAAGCACATTGTATTGGCCACATCTTGGGTAAGATGATCAACATAACCCTAACTCTTAAGCCATAATGTAATGTCTGAGGCCTAAGTATCATAATTAGTTCCATCCAATTTGTCAATCGTCAGATGAACATTGACATAATTAGTATAGATAGACGGATCGGGCATAGTGGCAACAGACGAGGCCATAGACGAAGGGGAGAGAGAAAAACCCTAAAAAGAACAAACAGGCTCCGATAAGCAAGACAAGGACAAATCTAGAAAAAGGACAACGAGGCGAGTCTACCGATGGTGAGCTCCACCGGTCCAAACAACATCGACTGCGATGGAAAAAGTCACTAATGAATAGTGGGTTCATCAGGAAAGCTAGGATTTAACCTAGCTCTAGATACTATGTTAAATATAGGATTAATCTCCCTTGTGTGAAATACACATAGAATTGTTTATTTATAGATAGGAATAACAACACAAAAAGATGAGTTAAGCCCATTTATAGGATTAATCTCCCTTATGTAAAATACACGCATAGGGTTGTTTATTTATAAATAGGAATAAAAATAGCAAAAATATGGGTTAAGCCCGTTACATCCACCAAAATCACCAAATTTATTGCATGTAGCACACATATCATCAGAGTTGAGGTTGAAGTATGAAGAGAATAGCCACAAATGTGAGACACGAGATAATATGAAGAAATTCAAATTTTTACATTTTAGAAATTCTATAATTTTAAGTAATCAAATTACTCAAAATTTTAGAATTTCAATCTCTTTTAAAATTCTTTATCCAAACAGCATATTTTGTCATTGAGTATTTAAAATTCTCTAAAAAAATGAAGTTAAACTTCTAAAAATTCTCCATCCAAACACACTTTTAGGGTATTTAGATTGTCGTGATATTTATTTAAGACATCAAAGACTAATTTTACAAAGCCAGCAGGGCTAACAGTGTGTAGAGATTCAAATGTGCCTGCAGTTGTGGAATAATTAAAAGTCAAAATTATTTATTCAAATCAGAGAATCAAACACCTGATCTCCTACAATTTTTGGGTTTCCATTATTTACAAGTTTGATATAATCTTTTCGTAGGATAAGTTAGAGGAATGCTTTTTATGAGAGATACAAAACCATTCTTTGGTTTCAAAGCCAAGAGTGCATAATTAAACTAAATTTCAGCACAAGACGTATGGAGCCTATGTTTCATCTGTGCTTCAAGCTGAAAGGCTTATGTGTACAAGGGGGCACTAGAGACGGAAGTCATTCTTGGACTTAAATCTGGTTGGTTTAAGCTCTTTAGAAGTTAGTCCTTAACATTTTGAAACCTCTACTAGTTATTACCTGCTTTTTCAAGATTTTCACTTGTTGCCTATTTTTAAGTTACCCATTGATCATCAGCTGAACACTTCTCTTGCAGGAAAAGCAGTTTTTTCTTCCTGAATTTGTGTCTGATTCCAACCAGTGAGGATATTTATTTTCTCTGATGAATTCTCTGCTCCTGTAATGTATTTATTTAGAGCTTTTGGGACTTGTATGAAGCATGATATAATAAATTCATAATACTGACCAGAACAGTATAAGTTTTTTTAATTTTTCATGCGTATGCATTGGATTAGTGCAATTAAGTTCTTGCTGTTAAAATGAGTTACAGTGGATATTATCTGCTCTTGGCAGTTGGCCCTGTTTATTATGTATAATGTGCTTAAAGGATACCTGCACACTGGAGGAGAAGAAGCTCAGAGATCCAAGACGTCTATATGCACCTGGTCGGCTCTATCACATTGTGGAGCGAAAACCCTTTAGGTAAAGTATGATGCTCTCAAATTGTACCTAACATTTATTTATCTCATAGCTGTGGCATCTTATTGAGCTTCCTCTCTTAAAGGAAGACTTCTTACTGTCCTTACTATGGTCACTATGCAAAGTAAAATCATTCATTTTAACAAAAATGTATCCTATACTCTTCATTTTGAACATTATCCAACATAGTAGTGAGTGAACTAATTTTGGAGGACAAGAGTGATTGTGGTCAAGGGAATTGATTTTATCCTTTAAATTCTATTAATGAGGCATATTGTAATTGGGAAAAAAGAAAAGAACTGAATAACATTCTTCTGTATTATTCTTTAAGAAAGATACAAGAGTTTACATATAGTCAAATAAAAAACTTAACAGATTTCTAGATAACTGAATGTCTTATTACCTAAACAGAATTAGGTAATACGTCATTCAGTTAACAGTCCATATGCATGCAGTTTGGTTTTAGACAGCTGCAAGCAAATTTACCTTATTTTTATTTTGTTCACCTATAAACCATGTGATTTCTGTGCAAATTGGTAATAAAATATTTTGAACTACCAGTAAGTGTCAAGCGCTAGAAGTTTGTAAGGACATACTCCAATAGAATGCCGGCTCAAACATGAAGAAGCTAGGAGGACATTGGATGGATAGTAATGCATGTGTTCCCTCTGATTGAGTTGAGAAGCAGGCCTTTATGGATTAAACCATCCATCTCTCACCCTACTTTCCCTTTGATTTTTTTCTCGTTCCTTGAGAAGTGGACATAATATAATATGAATGTATATTGACAAGGTATATACAAAATTCTACAAAATTTACAAAATCTTGTCACTGTACGTGCGTAAGACAACAAAAGTTGCACTTTAGAATTTTCGTCGAGATAAAAAATAAAGTCGATACTCAATACTCAATATAGTTATTCTGTGTGCATATGTGAGTGTGTCTGCTCATGCTAATATCTCATGTTTCTGAAATATGATTTATTGAATTTGACATTGGAGTCTTTCTAAGTATGACTCATGGTTTGATGGATGCATTTACGTTTAAAAGGTCCTTTTAATCTACATTTATGGATGCTTAAAGGATAAAGTGATCAAATTAGAAGAGCGGAATCTTATTTCTATGCAGCAATAATTAGAATTATAGTCTCTTCTGGTTGCAGGATAGGAAGATTTCCACCTGTTGTTAGGACAGCAGTACCTGTTGATGGGAGGTTTGAGCATTTAGTTCTTTCTTGCAATGCAACTTCTGATCATGCCATCATTTGGATAGAGAGAGAATCCCGACGGGCTCTCAGTGTAAGCAATAAGATTTTTTCAATAATAGCAGAGTTGTCTACCAAAACAGTATATATAAATTACGTAGTTGTCTGCAACTTGTGCTTTAATGATATTCCAAAACCTGGCTTGTATTCAATGATTCATCATAGCTGTGCAACTTTTTCTTAAAATGTGATTCCGGTCCTACTTGTACTGCATAAGCACTCATGATATTGTGAGTTTGTTTGTGCTTATTTTATTTAAAAAAGTTTTTTTTTTTTTACTAAAATAAGCAGATTTCTTCTTTTTTTTGTGTTTGTCTAATCTGATTTTTTAAAAACGAGTAAATTTTTTTAAGAAGCAAATATTTGCTTCTTAAATAAGTGATTTTTTTTAAAAAAAAAACGCTTATTTTTGAAACACTTTATATTTAACAGAACTGGTCCATTCTTAGTTTCTGGTCCTACCATTAATTTTTAATTTTAAAGATAAAATAGTATCCCCGGTCCTTTTTATATCTACTTTCCTTCTAATTCTTGTGTGCAATAATCTCCACTTTCTCCTTTTCTATACTTTCCCTTTGTACCAGAGTTTAAATCCTATAGTTTTTTATTTGTTAGCTCTTTCTCTAACCCTTTTAGTTTCTTATAGACTGATACATGATGTATCATGGTGTCCGCCGCCTCAAAAGACTTGTGAAAGGACATACCAAATTTAATTAGTCACTCTTGGACAACTGAACTAACTTAGTTCCCAATCCAGTCATAGACATATTTTGTTTAATCAAAGGAAAGAATGTTACTGCATCACCTTACAGGCTGCAATCTTAACCAGGTTAGCACTATAACATGTAACAATCATATGCATCATTCTTAATACAATTAAAAAAAAATACAAAAATAGGGGATCTAACCAAAACCCACTAAGAAAATATGTAATGTGGGAGACCAAATCTATCTCTACAAAAATCAGAGACAATAGAAGGAGGTACTCCATCCCACCCAGTAAAAGCTAAAGTTCAAAGACCATAAACAGCTAAACTATCCGCACTCCTATTTCCCTTCCTAAAAGTGTGTGAAAATCTAAACTGTATACCCTTTAATAGAATCCAAACATTATCCCATCTATTCCTTAATTTCCTAGGAACTAAGCAACTATCAGACAAAGCTTTTACAGTATGCAAGGAATCCATCTCCAACCTTTTTGAATAGTGATATCAATAGCCTGAATAAAACCCAGGAGTTCAGCTTCAAAAACTGAATTTGCTTGTATAAATTTTGCAAAAAACCCATGTTCTCAGTTCTTGAATCCTAAAAATTCCCTCCCCCGACCTCTTAGAGCATGCAAAGAAACCATTCAGCCTGAAATTGATCACCAAAGATTATTTAGCAAAATTTAAAATTAAAAGAATCCAATTACAAAAAACGTCATGGAAACCATAGGCTTCTAGAACAACTATTGAAAAGTTTCAATCAAGGGTGTCAAGAGCTTTTCTAATATCAATCTTGAGAGCAATATTTCCAGAAGAGCACTTCCTGTCTAAATTTATAGCCTCTAAAATATACATGTATAGCCTCTGAAAATGTGCCTATGCAGTCAGAGATACTTCTTCCCGGAATGAAACCTCTTTGCTAGTGAGAGATGAGGTTCCCTAATAAGCAAAGCTAATCTATCAGTAAGAATCTTAGAAATAATCTTATATTTGAAATTAGCCAAAGCTATTATTCTAAAATTTCCATTTACATTTGCACCGGGTTCTTTAGGAATTAGGATAATGTGATTGGACTTATAATTAGTAAGCATTCATCAGTCCCTGAAAAACTGTAAAACAGAATTAAGATCATAAGAGTTTCTCTGTTGTGATTTGTGTGTCTAATCACACATGTAAATCCGTTATTTATAATAATTTAAAGTATCATATTGTATATACCAAAATTTTTTATAAAATGCACCGGAAAAGCCATCTAGACCAAGAGCAGTTTCAGATGAGGGATTGAAGACAACTTGTTTTACTTCCAGCAGCGTAGGTTGTTTAACAAGAGCACAACGTTCAACATCAGTTAAAAGCCTGGGTATGACATTAATGATACTATAATGATCAGAACACCTGTTAGAAATGAAAGAAAATTGGTGAAAATGATTGACAACATGTGCCTCAATGTCATTTTTATTAACAAGCAGAGTATCATTGTGCTTTAATAAGGATATATTGATCGTAGTAGCTCTAGTAGTGGCCTTGCAATGAAGGTCTTTAGTGTTCCTATGTCCTTCAGCAAACCATTTTGTTCTTGATTTTTCCCTCCAAAACTCCTCTTGATTGAGTTGTATGTAAATTAGTGGTAGCTTGTTTTTCCTGTTGAATAAGATCGTCATCATAATTTGTTTGCTCGACTTTGGTTTGAATCTGCTGGAGCTTTGTAGATGCTTCTTAAACTTTCTTGTGTACATTGTCAAAAACATTCCTATTCCAAATTTTAATCCTCCTAACTTCCTTGAGCTTTTGATGGCATGGACATAAGTAAACCAGTGCATCTTATATTCCAAGCTTCTTCAATCACTCTTCTGCAATCAGGATGTTTTATTCACATAGAAAGGAACTTAAAGGATGAAAAATGAAAACCTTCCTTACTGACATCTTTAAATAAGGTAGGATGATGTTCAGAACTTGTTATGATAAGCAGACATGTAATCTGTTGCCAAAAATCAAACCATTGTGGATTACAAAGAACTCTATCAGGCCTTTCATCAATCCTATCCTGATGTTTCCTACTATTTGTCCTGGCGAACTGAGCACCAAAGGTAGGTATAGTAACTAATTCAATTCCTTCTATTCACTCATTCAATTCTACTGTGGATCTTCCATAAGGTTGACCTTTTCCTCTATAATCCTATAGACCAGTTATAGTATTAAAATCACCAATGTAACTCCAACGAACGGTAAGCTCCTGCCAAATTCCTTCTTCTATAATCCAAAGAGGCATAAACAGCAGCTACATAGCAATTGACCAGAGCATCATTAAAATAGAAAGATACATGGTTATCCGAAGTCATAATAACAGTAGGATTGATTGCCTTTAAACAAAAGCACCAAATAGATATTAAAGATCAAACATCTTTAAACTAAGTTCCTGCCAAAGGAAAGGAGAAAATTTTTTGGAAATCAGTTTATGTTGTTGACAGATTTTTAAGAGCAATTTGAGATTGCTTCGAGGCAATGCCTCTAATATTCCAATATAAAGAAATCATGGCAAAGTTGAGGAAGAAACAACCCAGGATCTAGTTCGAGGCTTACAAATAATCAGTTTGAGCTTTTTTTTTTTTTTTTTTCTTTTCTTTGATATTATATTTTTTCAATACCACTTCCTGTAAATCCTCCAATTCATCTGGATCCGCCTTGCTTTGAATAAGCTGGATATCTTTCTGCACAACAGCTTACATGGAAACTGTAAAACCCTGATCATCATTGGCATCAGATGAAAGGCATGCTACCGTAATCTATATTATCAGAATCAGCTGAATGCTCTTGTTACGAGCCAAGCTTTTGCAAAGAACAGTTACTCCCTTTTTGAACAACCCGATTTCCTTCAGTCATAGTATCTTACAAGATCAACTCTTGATTGTCAATAGTATGAGCCTCACTGTTATGATAGTCTTTACGATTCAGATTATAGACCAAATCTTGTTGATGAAAAACCTCTTTTTCCTGAGTATTCTGCTCCCATATCTGATTAGAGGATACATGTCCTGGAAAGTCCATATTAACCACTGATGTAGTTAAATTCACCTGTCAGATTGATGATGCTCAACATCAGGACTCATGCTTAAATCAATATTATTTGCCACCCTTGCTCCTTTAATACTACATTCAGGCGCCAATGCAGTGATTATTTCTTATTGATCATTGTACTCAAATCATATAGCATTACTTTCGATTAGCAACCTTTCATCAACGCATAATTTGTCACTAGTGATCCATTTATGGGGTTTCAACAAGTCTTACATCAATTGTTGAGGGCCTAGCACAACCCTCCTACTTTACCCGAGCTTGGTATGAGTCGTGGACCATAGATGGAGTTAAAAATCCTAATTTTATCTATAACTTTTTATTCCTTTGAAACCCTATTGCTTAATTTGACTTTGATTTCCGATTTAAATTTCGAATCTTGATAAACTATATTAAATTGAAGATATCTTTCCTTTTTTAGATAAATTGAATTTTATTGTTATCTTATTCTAGTTAATTTTAATTTGATTTTAAAATTTTTATATATAATATTAAAAAGATGAATTGTCTTTATTGGAATACTTTATTTCTATGAATTATTACTTTATTTTAAAATTTTTATCTATTAATTTATCCTGTTTAATAAAATTGAATATTCAATATAAACAATGTAAACATTTAATCCATCTGTCTAATTTGATTTTATTTATAAATTTTGCTTAAATCGAAAAGTTTCCATACAATGCAAGAAAATTGCTAGTTATATTTGTAAGTTTTTACTTTAACTTGTAGAGATATTATGATGCTGTCAGGCACTTGGTCACATTTTCCACTTACGTTCTTGTGATACCATATGCATTCTAGTGTATTGACATGTAGCCATTGATAAAGAAATTTTAGAAAACCACATTATAAATGTTTGAGTGCAGTCACTCCTGAAGTATCATATCTTGTTCTTGCCCCCAACCTTTAGTAAGCATTTTCCCTTTTGTTAGTGTGGTAAGTGTTTTTCTACAGCTACAGGTGACTGTATTCTTTAGATCTTTGTAAGCTGAACTCTTTGTGCACTAGATTTTTTTTATCAGCTTTTTGAAGGAACTTAAGAAAAAATAATCGATTATTTTCCTAGAATTAATCCCATTTGAACTTGGGCTAATCCTTTTGTTGATGCTTTTATTTGATACATGGTATTTTCTGTGAACTCATCATCTAGCCACATTAAAATGGTAATGTTTCTCATTTAAACCATTGTATTTCTTGCATCAGTTAATGCGAGACAAAGACGAGCACATGGAGATTCCAGCAAAGCAGAGGATGGAGAGGCATGAATCCATAGCTCGAGAACACAGTGAAGAGTACCATGCAGCCCTTCAGAGAGCAGTTGCATTGGATATTCCACAAGCATACTCCCCTTCATCATATGGAACATTTCATGAAATTGATGTTGGAAAGGATTCTGGAAGATCAAGTGAAGGTTCCTCCTTGTCTCATAAGAAACGAACACAAAGTTGGAATGAATTCGTTGGACGTTTGTTTGATGTGGATGATTCAGGTCATATGGTGTTCAAAAAGACACCTCCATGAAATATTTCTCCCTACCTAAGCTTAATAAAGCATTTGTTTCTTCTTTGGTTCATTCTTGGACTATTTCTTCCTCAATCTCAACAATATCAGTCTATACCACTTTTTTAAAAATTTTGGATTAGTCAAAGGAAATGCAAAACCTTCATTACAAATTAATGTCACCTTTTGTAAATTTTGGACTAACAGGTATGAAGGTTTCGCTTTGCTTTCAATATTGCTTTTCCTTAACAAGGGGTATGAGTTTATTTAATAATGATATCATTGGATAAATTTTTTCAATGTGTCTTTCTAAGAAAATTAAGAAGAAAAAATAAATGAGTTTTTTCATAAGCTAGTTTAGAAATAAAAAATAAAAATTTAGAAAATTTATTAGATTTTTAAAAATTAGTAAGTATAAAAACTAGTTTTAATGTATAGAAAAAAATATTTTATTTTCTTTTTTTTAAAAGTGTTTATGGAAAAATTTATCCAACTATACTTTAACTTTATTGCTAAAAAAGAAGAGACTGTAGCAACACACTTTCTCGTAGCACACTGTGAACTTATTGAAGTCTGAGTGACAATCCATAACTGAGATGTATGATTTTGTAGTTTTTCATTGTTTTTAATAAATCTTAATCAATAACAAAGCATGGATTTAGATACATAATTTAATTAAATACTCATTTAACAACAATTTTATTAAGTTGTATGCCTAAATCCACTTAGAGACCAATAAGTATTAATTTATTTGATAGTTGATATTGGTACAAGTGTTGACCAATGGTAAGTTACCAACTACTACATGATAACTCCGCAAATTATTTATTTTTATATTGATACATGGTGATGCACAATATGCTGCATATCACTGAATTGTAGTTTGTACTGAACCAAATTAGTGAGCTAATTCTGCATGTTAACATGATGCAAGAACTAATCTGATTTTTACTTGAGTTTTTTTTTTTTTATTATTATTTACTTAACTACCAACTAGTAATTTAGGGTTTGTTTTAAGTTTATCTTCTTGCACTTAAGAACCCAACTGTAACTAATAGTTCTGTCTTGTTGCACTTAACGGCCGCCAACAATAATAGTTGTGTGTGAAAGCAAATATTTCTTTTCCTGGAAATTTGTTCTTTTAAAGAACTTAAAATATGTCACATTTGTTAAAATTTATGATACTTAAATTATTTTTTAAAAATATAATTAGGCAAATGGTGATTAATGATTTTTTCAAATTTGTAAAATATTTAATACTAGTATATTCAATATTTAGTTAGTGTTTGGATTTAATTTTTTTTATCACATTATGATTTTGGTTTTTATTTTTTTAATCGAATCAGGTGTTTATGAAGTGTTCCGTCTACATACTTCCAAATTGTGCAAATGTTTATTAAAGTGTATATTCAAACACAAGATATTAATATTTTAAGCACATATAAGACAAGTTGTATATAATAAAAAATATTTTAAAAATCTATAAGTTGTTTTCCCAAACAATCCTTAACACTGTTAAATACTTTAAATCCAATTTATAATCACTTAATTTTTCATTCTCATCAAACATGATAACTAAAGATTTTCACCAACCATTTTTAATAAGAAAATGATAACATGTTATAATATTTTATTGATGGTGTATGCTTCTTAGCACTGAATCTTCATCAAAAGTTTTGTGAATTTTCCCCACCAGAAAGATTTCCACGAGGGGCTGCTGGAAGCATTTAATTGGATTCAAAAGTGACTAATAGAAAGGAAACACGTTAGTGGTAAATGCAAATCAAAAAGCACCTTTTTGGATAGTGCAATCATAATAAATCCACTGCAATCTAGTGTAAAGATTCTGTATATCTTACAACTTGTTTGAACATCATGATTATTCAGCAACCATCTTTCTTCCTTAGTCAATTCTTCCATAGTCCTAGAAATAAGTTTCTCACATTGTTTTCTGGTTTTCCAAGTCTTAGAATGTCTTCATGCATCAATCTTGAAGCACACATATCAGAAAGAAAGAAAAAAAAAAAATAATCATCTCCAAACATTTCAGACAAACTATAACATGATTCCTCAAAAAAATACATACACAAACATTCCTTACTGTGTTACAATATACATGTCGGTGTCCATTTTTCAATGGACAATTTTAAAACACAAATATTAAAAACAAGAACAAAAAGGTCATCCCTAGAAACTTAAACTATAATAATACTATAATACAAAAGATACAAAACTTCAAACTTTATGCATCATTTTATTAGTGTTCCATCTTTCCATGTATATACAGAATATGAGCATGGAATGAATGCAATAAACCATATGCATGTCTATTTTGATACATTAATTTCCTCTGTACACATTTTCCAGATGTTTTAGGACAAATATTTTTTGAACATGTGAACACAGATATCTGAATTTGACAAATGTAGAGCCGCTAAAAGCGTCTATGTGGTTTGTACTTTGTTGATATGTTTGTCTTTTACTTAAGCATCTAGATCAACATTTTGACTAAGTATTTAGTCAAATCTTTTCACAGAAGAAAGAGAGTTCCATGCATAACGGAATGTGCAAACTAATTGTGGTTGAGATGCTTGTTTCACAGCCTGTCTTTCTGACTCTGAAGGCATATTATAAAAGTGGCAACTAAACTAATGAAAAAAAGTACCTTCATTCTTCAACATCTTGATTCTTCAACATCTTCATCTTGCACTACTCTTTCTGCTACCCTTTTGTTGTTATTATCCCTTGATCACTTTCTCACTCTCATATATATCCGAATTATACATAAACTATATGAAATAAGGAATTTTCCACTAGAAGGTGAGAAAAAGTGTATGCACTTTCAGCGACAGAATTGGTATCCCTTTATTCTGCCCTTGTAGATGTAGCCTTTTATTTATAGCCTTTTCAACAAGTCATGGTCATAGACACTTGTTAGCATATTACCATTCAGTTTAGACCAATCATTAATTTTCCACAAACTGTCTTTTATAAGACTTAATTTCCATCACAGTATGAAAAAATTAACACTGTCATCAATTAAAAATCTTATAATAAATATGACTTAGCTTTGTGCTCTATATCTTTGTTGGCACTTCTCCACTTGATTGATAAAAATAATAGACTTGTCTCATTTATACTCTGTCTTATACCTGTCTTCTGATTTATAGGTTCTGACCAAACTTCTATATATTAAATATCTCAAGACTTTGGTGGCAGCACACCATATCATTCTCCACATCTTAGACATAATGTCTAAGTCTGAAGATGTTGTTGAGCTTCCTATTTTAGACATTTCTCAGCCATTACAGCCATCTTCTCTAATCTCTCTCTCCAAAGCCTGCAAAGATTGGGGATTTTTCCACATAATCAATCATGGGATCTCCAAAGATCTTTGCAGCCAGATCCATTATTTATCTAAATACCTCTTCAGCCTCCCTTCTGAGGCTAAACTTAAACTTGGTCCTTTCTCCTCTATAAAGTCTTACACCCCTCACTTCATTGCTTCTCCATTCTTTGAGAGCCTCAGAATCAATGGACCAAACTTCTATGTTTCTGCCAAGAGTTCTGAAGACATCCTCTTTGACAAACAGAATTCCAAATTCAGGTAATGCATACCAAACAAGCACATTGCTATGCCTTTCTATGGTGCCTAATCTATTCTTCTCTTCCCACTTAACCAAAGAATAATCTTGTTTCCTTTTATGCTTTTAACAGTGAGACACTGCAAGAATATTGCAGCAAGATGGCTGATTTGTCAGAGAAAATTCTAAAGCTTGTGTTGATGAGCTTAGAGGATGGCTTTGACAACCTCTTTTATGAGTCTGAATTCAACAAGTGTCAGGGCTACTTGAGGATAAACAACTATTCTGCTCCAGAAAGTTTGGAGGACCATGTTGAGGGGCTTGGAATGCACACTGACATGAGCTGCATCACCATCTTGTATCAAGATGAAATAGGAGGGCTTCAAGTGAAATCTCATGAGGGAAAGTGGATAGACATAAGCCCTTCTGAGGGGACCCTAGTGGTGAACATAGGGGACATGATGCAAGCATGGAGCAATGACAAGCTAAGGTCTTCTGAACATAGAGTTGTTCTGAAGCAGCCTGTGAACAGGTTTTCCTTGGCCTTCTTTTGGTGCTTTGAGGATGAGAAGGTGGTGATGGCACCAGAGGAAGTTGTTGGAGAAGGGAACAAGAGGGTGTACAATCCATTTGTGTGCTCAGAATACTTGAAATTCAGAGAGAACAATCAGAGAGGAAGGTTTGAGAAGGTGGGGTACACAGTTAAGGATTTTGCAGGAATCAGGTCTCAGTTGTGAATGGTTATGAAAGTTGAAAATGAATTCATCATGCATAGTAATTTGTGCTTGCTGTGACTTAGAATATTATTGGTGCTCTTGGTATACAAAATAAATAGACAGAAAGAGTTTGATGGTCTTCAAATAATTTGTTCTGTTCTTGCTGTTCTTTGGTTGGTTGTACATAGCATTTATTCAGCAAACAATAATATTAGTCCACTGACAAATACTTGTATCATTGTTATTCAGAAAAACCCTTCCTCTGCATGCACATAAAAATTTTCTTGGTTTTACCAGTGTCCCAATGGCAATGAAGGTAATTGCTTCCTGCACCTCCATCCTTTCTTCCACCACCCTCGTAGGAGAAAGGAAATTACCGTTTTACCCTTAATAAAAAATAAATAAATCATTCTACATCTCTTCTCGTTGGAGAGTACTCTAAAATATAATTTTAAATTTTAAATTAGACTATTCGAAATACAATTTTTATATTCTATTTTATATTACATAATTTAAAATATAAAATTTATATTTTTATTATATAATTTAAAATATAAGTAATTACAAATACTTTTAAAATTATAATAATACAAGAAGAAATCATGAAAAAAGGAGAGAGCTGACAATAGATTTATATTAAGACTATTTATTCTTTTTATTGTACTAAAAGTAAAATATACTAATACTTATTATAATAAATCAATTATTTACCCTTAATTAATTATACTTTAAAAAAAATAAAAATGAACAACTGATGAGAGCTATCACATAAATATATAAACTGATATACTCAATCCAAACATATCATCGTCACATTCATTTTATCCCACTAAATTGTGTCTACTTCAAAAACTATGGTTGAGTTAACTAAAATGTATAGTAAAACAAAAGAGCATAAAATCCATAATACTTCATAAAATATTTTGTTCAATAAAATAATATTTAAGTAAATTTACAAAAGCAAAATCTAAGAAATGAAGCACAAATTCAGTGGACCAACATAATTTTAGACTTGTTGAGTTGATGAGTTATAAATATGAAAAGATCAAATCATTTTTTGAAAGGTTATGTAGTTGATCAGTCAAATTAAAGCCATTTTAACATAACATCTTTCAATATAGGAGTTTTAATATCTTAAATATAAAACTTAGATTTTGTAAAAAGTTTCTACTATTAACATAAATTGATATAATAATTTTGACAAAACAAGAATGAACCAGGTAATTATAAACCATCATTTTGGCCTCCAAAATATATACCACTGTTACATAAATTCAACAAAAAATAGTTTGGCATAAATATCTAAATTTAAAAATTTATTATTTTAGTTTTTTTTTTACTGTAACAGCACTGTATTTTCATAATTAACATTATCTGTCGAACTAATATACATAAATTACAATTTAATTTTAATGTAATAACATTGTATTTTCATAGATTTAAAAAAAATGATGATTTATTCATTTTTTTTTTGTCTTCGAATTTTAAAATCATATTTTATAAACTAAAATTAACTTACAGACAAGTGATTCAAAAAATTATATAAAATACCTACTATAAATTAATTTATGTATAAATTATTTTAAAAATATTATAGATAAGAAAAATGTCTAACAATATATATATATATATATATATATATATATATATAT
>Ga0209489_106177_pt1 | contig 19614 bp, 7 predicted proteins | sample SiratrowhiteBW_FD_187527 | JGI IMG/M metagenome (GOLD analysis project Ga0209489, IMG submission 187527) | Root nodule microbial communities of legume samples collected from California, USA - Siratro white BW (SPAdes) (version 2) | ecosystem: Host-associated > Plants > Roots > Nodule | place: USA...
ATATATATATATATATATATATATATATATATATATATATATATATATATACTCTTTTATTATTAATTGAAACTTATTAAAATCACACTTTATTTTTTTTATGAGTTTCATTCATAAGTCAGGAGTTTATATTTTTTTTTTAGTTTTCTGTATAAAGATTGAAAAATCCTTTATCTATTTTCTATTTTAATATATTTTTGTTGTTAATAAAAAAAATCTATAGGTAAGGACAGAGATTGATCACATGAGAAGCGTGAGACCATTAAAATTGTGATTTTCAATAAATTTTGGTCAACAGTAAGATGAGATCTGAAAAGATAAAATTAACAAATGTCTCAGATTGAATTGGACCAAACTCCCCAACCATTTGACATGGCCTTGAAGTGAAGAAGAAAATTTAAGTTTGATATGGTAATTAATTATGGTAAAATGTGTGAGGAAAAGAAGGGTATAGATGTTAATTTATGAGTGTGCAGTTCTAGGTCTATCTGAGTGGGAGAAACGCATGCAGAGGGTGTACTTGGTGCAGAGTAGAATCCATATACATATATCTTGGATCAGGAGCCTGTTTGGTGGCTTTCATGCTCTTATATAGAGTAAGGAAAAAGAAGATGCATGGCCATGGCTGAGCCACTGCTTATCTCTTTCTGACACCCTTTTTCCAGGAGTTCACTCCTATTGTTTGGTACTTTTGTCTCTATTGCATGGATGAATGCATGCATGCTGCTCTTCTCAGCCTCAATCCCTATGTCTGCTTTTCCATTCATCTGTCATGTTCTTTTCAGAGGCCTCATCAAATCAAACACCGCAGTGCTCACAGGAAAATTCAACTAGTTGAGCAAATTGCTTCATTTCCTCAGTGTCACGCACCAACTTGTTAGAAGTGAATTATATTACGTTGCTTTCATTTAACTTTCTCATTGTGCGACAAGGGATGAGAAGTAAAACGTGTGATGCACTAGGGTTATTTCTGAGGAGAGAAAGAAAATAGGAGAATACTATTATTTAGGTAGAGTGAAATTATATGGATTTTAAAAACATGGACTTACAACACGAAAAACTTTGTCAGAGATAATTTATGAAAAATAGTTTAGACCTTCTCCTCTATCTAACTACCAGTTTATTTAATGGAAATGGTGTAATTTTAGTGAAATTTTATTTCAAATATTTATGTAAATGAATAAATTGTATTTGATAATATATTTTAATATAATTTTAATTTTGTGAAAGTGAAATCGTATCACAATTTTAATATAAGAAGAGAAATTATGTTTGATCCACAAAATTATATAAAAATAACATAATTTTATTAAAAAAACAAAAATTAGATTAAGATCAATCAAAATGGTACGAATCAAACGAAGTTTCTCTTTTTACACTAAAATTATATATGTACGACTTTTTTACATATAAACTTTTTCAAAAATCTATTTATTTTTATTACTTTTGACTAAAATTACATCATTTCCATTAAAAATCCTGTTTTGGTCATGTTCTTGTATTATATTTCATATTTTATTGTATATTGTATTATAATAACTATACTAATAGAAAGAAAGAAAGAAATAAATAAATAATTAATTAATGCAATATTTATCGTATTTTTCTTTTAACATAATGTTAATGGAAATATTTCGTGGATACTTCAACTCTCATCTATGCTTAGAGAGAGAGAAAACTAGAAGGTATAGAAAAGTAATAGATGTAATATGTGAGATAAAAAAATATTAACAAGTGTTAAATTGACTTTTAATAAGTATCGATATATAACACTGTTCTATTATGGATAAAATAATATTAACAGGAAATGTGTTGTAACAATTTAAAGTAAAATATAACATTATCCACAAATAAAAAAACTGACTATAAATATAACAAGAGGACATTTTGCTTCCCCACAATTCCACTATATCGTCCAATTCAATAAGACTAATTTAAAAAAGATTTAAATTTATTTTTAGTTCTAATAAAATTAGTTTTTATTTTATTTTATTTTAGTCTTTATAATTTTTTTATATTTCATTTTAGAAAATTTGATTTTTTTTTTGAATCCTATGAAATGAATAAACAATCACTTTTTTATAATTTTTGCCCAATTTTTTTACAGAGGTTTTAAAAATGAATATTTAAAAAAATCAATTTCAGTTTTTCCCATTGAAAACTAATTAAGGATCTCTTTTATTCAAAAAAAAATATATATTTTAACGCATTTTATAAAACAGGTTCTTTTGTTTGGTTTGGTCCGAGAGAAAGAAAAGGAAGGAAAAAAATGGCCTTATTTGATTTCTAAGATCACATTGAAAATGTGAATAATCTAGATTTTTCTTTTGTAAATAATAATAAAAAATATAAAACGTAAAATAAAATTTCAGAATTTTTAATTTGCCCAAATCAAAAAATTATAAGTCATTTGCTATTCATACACATATTAAGTCTATTTTGCATTTTTTTTTATACTTGTTGTTATGTATGAGTTTCACGACGGAGGCATTTATAGATTAAAAGAAAGGAATTTTCATAAATAAATTTTGGTTTTGATTTTTACCTAATAATTTTTAATCAATCATAAATTAAAAAAATATAAATTTATATTGAAAATACTGTCTGTAATAAAAATAATTTATATAGTAAAATTAATAATAAACTGTAAATTAATAAAAGCATTCATATATTTTATATATTCCATTTTCTTCATATTTAAACGAATCCACGCCCCGCTAGTAAAATAAATTTTTTTCTTGTTATTATAATTCATACTTCGAGTCAATTTCTTCCATAATTTAAAGATAAATAGATTGTTTTTAAGTTTTATTATTTATATAATACTTTTACAATACGTGTTGTCTATCATTATCACATTAATTTCTTATTGATACATTTCATTCATTCGTTGTATATGTAAACCTAATTCATTGTCACAAATTAAACTTGAGTTAATTAGAAGGAGCTATTATTTAATGATATTAGATTCAAAACCTATAGCCGAGCTACATTTTCTAAATGTCAAAATGGCCTCTCTCAATATTAATGAACATTCATTAATTACCAAATAATTAAAATTAATAATGATCAAGGTGTAGGTTAGAATTAGGTAGAGTGAAAGAAAATACATGTCAATTTTAGCTTAGGCATCTAACTAATGTGAAATTAATATACCAAAAAAAAATAATTATAAGTCATTATTTCATTTAAAATGTCCCTAATTTATAGTTGAAAACTAATTCTTTCATAGTAGAGAGATTACCTGTATGTTTCTCTCTTTCTTTTCAGTCTTTTTTTTTTTCTATTCATATTTGCTTATTTGAATAAAGAATTTTCTGTATCCACAGTGAGGGGAAAAAAATATGAAAGAGCTACAAAAGGTCAAGCAATTCTTGCCATACTTAGACAAAAATATGGCATTTCTAATTACGATCCTAGGTAATTTTTTCCATAAATATTTACGAAAAAATATTTAAAATAAACTAAATTTCTTCTATAAATTTAAATTAATTTGTATATAAATATACTTTCAAAAAAGTTCTCATTATTTTTTTATGGATTTCTTTAAATTTATATAAACCACTTTAAACATTGAAAAATATATAAAAACTAATTTTAAATCATTAATTTTCTGAATTATCCTCACATCCTTTGTGTATATATACTTCAATACAAATGTTTTCTCAGAACATACTTTTTTATTTTAAATTTGTAGCATTGCTAATTTTTAAATTAATTAACAAGCATGCTATCAAATAAAGAGATAGAATAATTAAAGCAAAAATAAAAGTAACCAAATTGAAAAAGGACAAGAAAAAAAGTGGTTGTATGTGTTGCTTTGGCATGTTGTGTACCATATGTCTTATCCAACTTTTTATCTCTTCTTCATCATGCTCATCATTCTAGTCAGATCATGTGAATTGACTTAGTTCTAAAGGAACCTGCATTTACCTTTTTCTCATGTAATTTTCTAATTATTACTTTTCACATTAAAGTTATCAATGAATAAAGGGTTATAAAAAATGTAAAGGAGAAACATATAATAAAAGAAAAGGTAGGGTCTTAAAAAAAATAAGCTATCTGTTTAGTCTCTAAATTTATCAGACTATATAAAAGGTGCTATATATATATATATATATATATATATATAGATGTAAAATAAATTTCTAAGTTTAACCAGTAAAATATGTTTTCCATATAATATATATTCTGAATTTTCGTTTTTATGTTTACTGTCAATTTTCATTTTTAATTTAATGGTAAACAGTAATTTAATTTCCATATAATATATATATATATATATATATATATATATATATATTTTTTTTGGATTTTACTTAAGTCAATTAAATATTTACTTAAACATTGTGGCATAGGAAAATAAGGGACATGTTTGGTACTTACATATACAACTACTAGTAATCAAGTAATTTGTTATTACTAATTTTAAATAAACAATTTCTTCAAATATAAAAATATTATTATATTCAACTAACCTTTTCAAAGACTTTTTTTTAGAATATAAATTCTTTTTAAGAATTTTAAATTTGATTAAAAATAAATAATATAACTTACTATTATGTTATTATTAACATTTTATTACCAGAAAATTATTTTATTATTAATAATAACGTTAATTTCATGATTTGTTTTTTATTGTTAACTTAATAAAAAAACAGATTTTTCAAAAAATAAAGAGAAAGAATCAAGGTTTTTAGAAAAGGAATAATAATAAAAAGGACATAGAAGTTGATATAGTAGACAATGATTAGAAGCTTTTCCCAATTTTAAATTTTTATTCACCCTTCAACCCCCAACTATCCCCAGTTATATATCAACTATAGGACCAAACGCGCTTTTAAAATAATCTCTGCTATAACGTGATTTTAGCTCCAAATCAAGGTTTTAAGCCATCCCAACCTATCATGATCGCTTGACTTATTTATCTGAATGTTACAAGACCTTTCTGAAAGTTTAATATAAGCTAATTAAAATGTTATGTAAAAATCTACTTTATAGAATGACATTTCTAATAAAGTAAAAAAAAAAAAAAATACATTGCTTCTCATTAATTATCATTCTTTTACATATATAGAAAATCATGTGAGACATCAATGGAAAAAAAATGTTGAAAACACATTTTCTTGTACACTTTTTTTAATACTCTCTTCTATTGATTAAAATGTATTTGAAATGATAAATTTTTTTGAATCTCACATTATTTAATGACTTCTTCTCCTAATGTTATAATTTGTATTAAAATGAATGTACTGAAAAAATATATATTCTTAATACTAATAAATAAAATTTATGCATAGTCTATATATAGACCACTCGACTAAATTTATGAGATTTGACAATTTCCTAATTTTACCAAATCGATTTATGATAAAAATATATAATGTATAAAGAAACTGTCAAATTTTACTTTTACAAGCCAGTAAATGTAAAAGTCAATTACATCCAATATCTCTATCACTTTTTCTTTTGCACAAAATGAAATTAAGTTATTAATTATTTGAACCAAATTTTGTCAATCATTCATTAGAATATGTTAGAAACATTTTTTAGTATTAAATATTTTCTATTGATTAAAAACATTGCTAAATTGAAAACATAAATGCTAACTAGTGGTCTTATTGGTTAAGAAAAAGTAATATAAAGCTTTTTGTAAGTTATTTCTAATATTAAAAGTACAAAAATAATATAAAAGCATTTTAATACTTGTTTTGGAAATTCCTTAATTGGTTTAATAAGAAGAGAAAATCCATCCATTTAAAAGATTCTATCAGTATTTTTTTTTTTTGACTCTCAATGTTTTTTGCTGTCTTGAACAGACATACAAATGTTCCAACTTTACATTTATTAAGATAACATCTTTAAAATTAATCGTATGATTACAATTTTGATATTTTTTTCTAAAAACTCAGGATGTAATAATTAATTTTAATAATATTATCTTAAGGAAGTTTAACTTAAGGATAACAAGGATAAAATAATTTAAGTCTAATTAAATAATTCACTATTAAATTCTGTCATATAAAATTAACAAACTAAAAAGACTAGGGAGTGATCACATTCTAGCTTTACCATTACCCACCCCAGCTTTCACTGTACATGGTTATGTTACTATACAATTTACATCTATTTTTTTTTTTTTTTTTTTATATAGGCACTCATGTTTGAGTTCTATTATGAACAATAAAACTCTTCTCCTGATTATTTAGCAAAGTTGTATATACATTTATGGTTCGATGTCTAAATTTGAAGTATATTTGTGATTGCATGTAATAAAATTTTTATAGAAGTTGAGTTCCAAAATTAGGAGTGACCCTAATCTCCTCTTGCTATAAATATATAACTAATAAACAAAATAACATAAAAATTAATGGGCATAAAAAATTTGAAAGGCATGTCCTTCTTGTTAGGTCATGAATAAGAGAAAACTGAAAATCAATAGGTTTTACTGGTCAAAATCTTTCTTCTTAGATTGTACTTGTCAACATCCACTTATTCTAATTTGTTTCTCCATTGATATATCCCCACCCTTTGCTCCTGTCTAAAGAAATTATGATTGCAGAATAGTAATACTGATCAATAAAGCACCTCTATAACTCTCTCTCTCTCTCTCTCTCTCTCTCTCTCTCTATATATATATATATATATATATATATATATATATATATATATATATTACAACACTGAGCACTGTGTCACTGAATATTGAACAGTTTCTTTTACTAATTGATAGATAGAAAGAATAGAGGGAAAGTAAGCATGAATCTACATTATGCATCTAGCAATAATTTAATATTTGAATCTGCTAACATGAATAAGAACAAAATAAGTATTATTAATGTCTAACAAGGAAACTAATAATTAAATTATAACATATTTATGATTAATTATGTATATATATATATATACATGTAATGTGTAATTAATTTTCTAATTGATATTTTACCTACCTTCTGAAGTGAATTGATTACTTTGAATAGCTGAATTATCAACTTTACTACATTTCCAGAGTGTAACAAACACTTGTATCTTTTACATTTCACTTTCGATAGAAATTTGTAATTAATTAATATATATTTAGCAGTATAATGTACTGGTAATTAACATAAATTTAGCATAATATACAAATAATAGATTAATATACTAAACTAAATTAAGTTATGTTATATAAAGATTATGTCAGGAAAAACCAACGTCTCATTGTTAATGTTTGACATTTTGGTTGTGACATATTTGCCCTTCATTTGTTTTGTCCATATCTTGTGTTATGTTAAAAGCCTATGTAAAAACTTAAAACATTAAAGGGATTAAATCACAAACAAAATAGTATTAAGAAATAAGAAGTTATTAATTGTATAACTAGAAATAATCTAAACTGTATATTTCTTTCAACACAACTTTTAATTAATTGGTTGTTAACTAATTTTCACATTTAAATAAATACAGTCTTGCTATCCATTAGTTGAGAACAAAGGATAAGAAATCATAAGTAAAATATTAATAAAAAAAGAAATACTGATAAATGTGGAAAGAATAACCACTTAAATATCTATAATGCATGTTTTGTAAGAATGTGAAAAGAACATCACTTAAATGTAAGTGTTCACATATATCATCCCATGTGGCTTTTGGGGTGTCGTGTATAGTTTGGAATAGAATAAACTTAGATAATTGTTGTAAGTATTTATAATATTGTTAAAGTAAAAATAGGAGATAACGTGCATTTGTTTGTGCAGTGAATATATGGAGAAAGTTTTCATAATATGTTACTATGTTGTCTCTTTTCCTTTTTCCTTGCTTTTGTTTCTTTCCCTACTACAAAAAAAGGAACCATCAGGGTGGTTAAATGCATGCGGCCTATTTGAAAACGGGTTTGATTGAGCTATTCTAAGCAAAATTTCCTCTTTGTTGGAAGCATGAACTGAGTTGGTAGAAAATTTGAAGAAGAACTTGATCATAATAATGAGAGTGCATGATAGGGGGGAGAATAAGAGGGTGCATGCAGTTAGTTGTTTTAGAGGAACCACTCATTGCTTAACATAGAGGAAAGGAACCAACAAAAAATGTTACATGTCATCATCAAAGGCTTGGAAAGGCGTGGGTGGAAGAGATGGCCATTGATAGTTACATGTGTATCATTCATGAACTTGATAGTCATAGCTCATCACTAGCAACGTGGGGTTATTACAGTTACCATATAGGTTAAAGGGTACATGCATTACAAGAGAAAGTTGAGGTATCATTATCGTCTGGAATGATTGATAGATAACCGCACCCTTAAAGTATGTGTAGTGTATATGGAAAAATGCATGCTGAGAAGTGTAGATATGGTGTATGAAATAAGGCGTGTTAAGAGAGATTCTTTTTCTAAGTGAATCTGTGTATTTAAAGAGATTAGTTTTTGACTGAAAAGCTAAGCTCCAAAGAGATACATATATAACTGCAAGAGAGCACAGTGACATGGTCTTGCGTTTGTGGGGCTACAAACTACCAAAAGATCTTTAATTTCTTCTCTGACCTGACCCTGCCACGCTTTGCAGAAGCATCGGCAAGCTTTTTCAATAGGCCAAGGTACCTTTTTTCCCCTCTCACTCTCTGTCCATCAATTCCTTGCTGCAAACCTTTTGAGCCATGTGATATACCTCACCTCAAAGTTGAATAAATCAATAGTTGAATGTTCTAGTAGTTTGTGCTTTTACCCTCCTAGTACAACAGCTTCAAGTTGAAAAAACATCTGCGGCGTGTTAATTCTTGTTCAAGATTTGAGTTCCCATGTAGAAGATATCATGAGTTAACTCATCACCAATCTACTGATTTACCCTGTCCTTTTACTCTCTGTAGAAGAAGAGAAGGTAGATAAGATTAGCATAGCTCACATAAAGAAGCATGAGTAATTAAGCTTTTTGTTTGTATATATTCATTCATATGGCTTGGTGAGTGGGTAAAAGGAATCTGAAAGATTGCAATTGCAGGTGTGGGCTTTTGGGACCAGCAGCAGTGGCAGAATTGTCACAATTCAAAGCCTGTGGGCAGCCGCAGCAGATGAAGGACTACAGGCAACTATAGTTAAGAGCAACAGCAAGCAAAGCAAAGTGTGTCTGCCTAAATAAAACCTATGAGAAAACAAACCCTTACAAGAAAAAAGTTAGAGAGCCGCATATAGCAAGAGAAAAGGGAGAGAGATACTAAAAAAAAAAACTGGATTTCAGTGGGAATCAGTATCCACCACCAAGTCCTATACAAAGTCCACATGATTCACAACAACAAAACTTGATCATCACACACACAGCTCATTATCAGATATCTCAAAACCAACCTAGATATGGTGAAGGCATAAAGAGAAGTTCCCACCAAATAGAACCATCTACTCTGAACCAAGCCATAAAACACACAAAGCATAATAGAGGAGGAACATTCACAAGGGGCATGAGGAGCAGTGTAGGAGATATTGTTCAAGTGGAAGGAGGACACATTTTTAGGGCCACAGGTAGAAAAGATCGCCACAGCAAGGTCTATACTTCCAAAGGGCCTCGTGATCGCCGCGTTAGACTCTCAGCACACACAGCCATTGAGTTCTATGACGTTCAAGACAGACTTGGCTATGACAGACCAAGCAAGGCTGTGGACTGGCTCATCAAGAAGGCAAAGTCTTCCATTGACAAGCTTGCGGAGCTTCCTCCATGGCATCCACCTACTCATGTGGGAAAGCAGAAAGATGGTGCAGGATCAAGTGGAATCATGGCACTTGAACAACAACAACAACAAGAACATCATCAACAACAGTCAGAGTCTTGTGGTTACAACTTTCAGCTCCAGAGGCAACTGGGGGCCTTTATTTCAACCCATGTTGACACTGACCCCATCAATTTTCAAACCAACAACTCCTCAGAAGATCTTGGCCTATCTCTCCACTGTTTCCAAGACCACCCTGGCCTCATTCATTGGCCATCACAGCAAGGTGCAAATCAAGCACCTTCTTCAAATGAACACCAAATTCAAACCCTTTTTGCTGGCTCAACCCCAGTTGGGTTTGAGAACCATTATCAAAGAACTGTGACTTGGAACAATGAAGGAACAACCGGGGATAATGTGAGCAGAATGGGGTTCTTTCTCAACTCACAGCCATTTATAGGCCAAGGTTCTGCTTCGGCTTATGCTCAAAGTGAGACCCTTCAGTCCAGTTTTTCATTTCCAATGACTTCCTCTGAGCATCAGAGGCCCCAGCCAGTTCACCAACCTTCCTTCTTTGGCAGCAGGTTTGTGTCTGATGGATTAGCTGGGTTCAGCATTCCTGATAGAATTCAAGTTTTGGAAGAGAACCATGGAGTTGCTTCCAATAGGCCATCTTCTTCTCCTAGTTCCATCCACTGACCCCACAACAAGAACTGAACAATGCTGTAGTCCTCATATCAGGTATTCTACTCATAATAGAGTAATGTTATATCGTCTTACAATCCACCACTTTATAAAGAAAACATTAAATGAAAACACGTTTAATGAAAATGAAGTAGAAGCATTATTAGGAATATGTTGAAAGAAGATTTAGATTTGTTCCTGATAATATTATCACATATTCTGCCTTTTATGGAACAAATATTATAAACTAGGCCGAGCAATATCCCATTCAAAGCTTTAAATCAAGCAACAAAGCTATTTATCACCTTCTCCAATTAACCACTCCTTGTTAAATTTCTCTCATGCATTTTCCTTTTTGGATTGCTAACATATTTTGAGTTTTCTCTAAGGCATTTTATTACATGCAGGAGTGTTCTCTACCAGATTTGGAACCGAGTGAAGATTATTTAGGCACATCGTTATGATCTACAAAGATTTCCTTTCAATTGACTTACCGTTTTTGGTTTTAAATTTAAAGTGAGTTCCCTTAATTTTACCCTGCTATCTATATGTAATTTACATTGATGAAAATGTCCTTGAGCTGAATTTGGTGGTTAAAGTCCTTACCGTATTGTGAATGTTGAGAATAACATATTTCATCTGATATCTAATGAAAATCAGAAGTTACATGTCTATTCTTGGCAAAACCACATCCAAAGAAACAGAATCTGATTTGGCCTTATTCTTTCCCTGTAATAGGAAGAGAATATGGCTTCCCTTTTCCTTGCCCCTCTAGTACGACCTTTAAAGGAACATTTTGGAAGTCAAACATTTCCTTAAACCATATGGTCAGCAACAGCGTATTTGTTTGTCAGCTTCAAGTTCACTGAACAGTACTGTGATTGAAAACTATAAATTTCATAATGTATGCACATTATTTGTTTTTTTTTTTTTGTTTCTGACGTAAAGGGCTGACATCCCTTTGCAGTTTAATGAGATTTGTGGAATAGTTTCAGCAGTTTCATGAAATTCATCTATTTCCTTTTGCACTTCATTTGGTACATTTTTCATGCACGTGGTTGTTGAAACAGCAGAAATAATGGTAAATATCCCTCATGATGAGTACCCCCTAAGGCTAACAGTAGGCTTCAACAGTTTTTCAATCAAACTATGTGAAATCAAATTTAGGAGAAAAGTTAAACACCAATAAATTGAAGATTCAATGTTGCAGCCTATTAGCAACTACCTGTACATTGTTTAGTGTGTTAATGTCACTTTTTTACAAAAACAAGTCAAAGTTGGCATGTTGAGCATACTAGAATATGAATGCTCACCCTAGCTATCTACGACTTTTATTGTGCATACTTGAATTATACAAAAACTTTAAAGGATCATGAGTTTTATATAGAGGATGCTAGATCTAGGAAACAACTTAATTCTCACTCATAAGTATATTTTTTGTTGCATGTTTGGATTGCTTTTAAGATCCTTCTAAAAGTACTTTCAGTCCCAAAAATACAAAGAATATCTTTCTCTAGAAGTATGTTTGACACTAAAGTGCTTTTTAGACGAATACCCAAACATAGTAGGCTAAGGTTGGAATATGGAAAATGGGATTCTGCAACTCTGGTGACCTTTGATAACTCACAGACTTGCCAACGTGATTAGCAATACAATTTCCTTTTTTCCTTGAATCACCTCACAAGTTATAAATGTAGCTTATTCACAAAAGTGAGAATGCATGTTGAAGATCACATAAGTCCAAATTCAATTTCTACATAGGGAAAATAAAGGTACACTGATATTTTTAGTATGGGAGATTGGTGCATCACTTCATCCAAATTAGTGGCAAAACAAAATACATATGCCTCTATATTTTTTAAGAAAAAAATTAATGGTACTTTCATAAAAATAATAGTGGATAACTATTTTTTATAATTTGAAATATAATTAAGGATAAAACATACATATGAAATGTGTATCATAAAATGAAATTTTCTATACTATATTATTACAAATTATTGATTTTTTTTCGTTTTAAATATAGATTTTTTTTTAATTTTAAAATATAATTAAGAGTAAAATAAAATATGAAATGTGTCCACTGAAAAAGAGAATCTCCTTTATATATTATTCTTTAAACATATAATTAAAGATAAAATAAAAATGTGAAATATACACCAAAATAGAGAATCTTTAAGATATAACTTCTAAAAGTGGTTCTACACATGTCAATTAGTGTATTACTATTACTCATAGTTATTAATATAAAGAAATGTTTTATTTAGATTGGCGCATGCGTCCAAGAAGCTAGCACTACTAAAAAGTGAAGCTATTAAGTTCTAGATAAAACTGAAAAATCTAAAGATAACATAAAATTTTGGGAAAATCTGGTTTGGATAGTAGTATTTTAAGATAAAATAGGGACCGATTATAAACTCTTTATCAGTACGATACTCATCTTTATCTATGGCATGACATAATGTGATATGCTGAAGCTATTGGAAAGCATAGTAGCAGAGTAATATCTGCATAAGTTATCCATGTCTGGTTTTGTCAATGCAGTTAGGTCACATGGTTTGCAATTTCGGAAGCAAACAAGAGGCACTATGTGGGAAGGATCCAAGGAGAAAAAAATGACCCTATATCCTGCTCAATGCTTCGTTCGTAGCTGCAATCTGGATTCTATTGTTCCCACCTACGCTAAAACCAAAAAAGGGCCATAATAGCATGCTGTCAGTTTAGGATGCAACTTCGTAGGCATGAACTAATGTTTATGAGGACGAATCTTCAAATATACCATATCTCCCACTTTAATCATAGATGGCTTCATATGTTTATTGAAAATCTTCTTCATCTAGTCTTTGGCACTACTCAAATGAAACTTGAGTTGAATTAAGGCCTCATCTATAGTTAACAAGTCTTGAGGTGTTGTTTCCACAGTGGTCTCTCACGATATAAACTTGGCCACCGAGGGAGGGGTACAGCCATAAACTATTTCAAATTATTTCAAATGGGGTTGGCTTGGCTGAGGCCTGGTAAGTAGTATTGTACCAATATTCAGCTCACAGTATGTTAAATGTGTCGTTTGCAATGATATAATCATACCTTCAAGATTGATAACGGCAACTCTTATGAAAATAATCTAGAGAAGTGGTTATCACACTTGTCATAGTGAGTGTTGAAGATAAAATACAATCCTCGGCTTGTCATAGTAAAAGGAACAACATCAAATGATATTATAATCAAACAAGAATACAAGAAAGTATCATATCAATAAGTATTAATGTTTACATCTAGCTAATATAGTGAAGTAACAAGTTTACAAAATAAAGGTAAAAACTCACTTACTAGAACATTTCGAAAATTATTTTTCTTCGAATAAACGTGTACTCAACTATCCCAACGATCAAACTAAAGAACAATGAGTTTCGAAGCTTCGGTCAAAACTTCAGCTCAATCCAGTGGTGAATGAGGAAGAAGTCATGATTTTACTGAAGCAGGTCGCATAAATCCGAAAATGAAGTTTTGTACTCTTTCTCACTCTTTGGCTATTGTTTTTCAAAAAATGACAACCCTCTCAATGTCCTCCTTGACCCCTACTTTCTAGGTAAAGAGTAAGGTGAACTCTCCTAATTTTGGGCTTTTCTCCACATAGAAAGGGAGCCCAACCCAACAAATCTCCCCCTCACGACTATGTGGAGGTGATTGCCAAACTAGTGATTAAGCAACAAATTTCAAACTTTCATCTTGATAAAGATTTTGTCATAATGTCAGAACCATTCTTATCAGTATGAACCTTTTCAAGTTCTAACAATTTAGCATCCACAACATCACGTATCCAATGATATCTCACATCAATGTGTTTAGATTTTGAATGAAAAGTTGAATTTTTACCAAGATGAATAGCATTTTGACTATCACAAAGGAGCACATACCTCTCTTTAGTAAAGCCAAGTTCTTGCAAGAACTTCTTCAACCATAGCATCTCCTTGCATGCTTTAGTAATAGCAATGAACTCAACCTCTGTAGTAGGTAAAGCAACATACTTTTGCAATTTAGATTGTCATGCAATAACTCCACCTCCAAATATGATCAAATAGCTCGAAATAGATCTTCTAGAGTCAATATCTCCTGCCATGTCAGAGTCTGTGTAGCAAACTAGAACAGGCTTCCCACTTCCAAAACATAGCTTCAAACTTGAAGTACCATAGAGATATCTCATAATCCACTTCACTGTATTCCAATATTCTATTTTCGGGTTTGAAAGAAACCGACTAACACTACCAACAACATGAGCCAAGTCTGGTCTAGTGCACACCATATCATACATCAAACTTTCCACAACGGAAGCATATGGAACTCTATCCATGTCTTTATTCTCTTCTTCATTTGATGGACTTTGATTGTAACTCAATTTGAAATGTGTGCTAAGTAGAGTGTTAATAGCCTTAACCTTCGCCATGTGAAACCGTTGCTATACTCCTTCAATGTAATTCTCATGTGATAGTCAAAGTTTCTTCTCATTTCTATCACAAACGATTCTTATACCAAGAATCTGCTTTGCTGGTCCAAGATCCTTCATTACAAATGATGTCCCAAGTTGCTTCTTCAACCTGTCAATTCTAGAGGCATTTTAACCAATAATAAGAATATCATCATCATATAACAACAGGATAATAAAATCATTACCGGTAAACTGTTTAACAAAGAACAATTATCTAAAGTGGTCTTCTTGTATCCTTACTCTCCCATAACAAACTCAAACTTCTTGTACCATTGCCTTGGAGCTTGCTTCAAGCCATACTTTTTCAGTCTACACACATAATCTTCTTTTGTCTTCACTTGAAAACCTTCAGTTTGCTGCATGTAGATTTTCTCCTCAAGATCACCATGGAGGAAAGCAATTTTTACATCCCCTACTATATCTCTAAATTAAAACTAGCAGCCAAGCTCAAGATGGACCTTATTAAAGACATCTCCACAACCAGAGAAAAAATCTATTCATAATCAATTTCCTTCTTTTGCTTGAAGCCTTTAACCAACAATCTAGCCTTGTACCTCTAAGATGAAGAATTTACTTCATGCTTCAACTTGTATAGCCACCTATTTTGTAAAGGTCTCTTGCCTTTACGTAGTTTCACAAGCTCAAATGTTTGATTATCATACAAAGATTGCATCTCATCTTGCATAGCACCAATCCATTTTTTTGTTGTTTTTGTTGACTATCCATAGGTTCTCATAACATTCAGGTTCACCCTCATCAGTTAAGGTCACGTATTCATCAGATCACCTTGTTGAAGGTAGTCTCTCCCTAGTAGACCTCTTAAGTGCAATTGATGGATCTATAAGTATTTCATGTGGATCATTACCAACATCATCAACAGGAGCATCTGGATGATCTTTTACATGTTGATTATGTTGTTGAACTGGATCTACATTAACCAAGTCACAACTTTATTTGGACTCATCCTTTTCCATCTTCTCAGTATCCTCAATAGAGAATAAGGTAAAAACTTACACTTCTTGGAACATTACGAAACTTATTTCTCCCAGAATACACGTCGAATCAATAATCCCAACGGTCAAACTTAAAAACAATGAGTTTTTAAGCTTCTGTCAAAATTGCAGCTCGATCCAACGATTAACAAAACAGAAGTCGTGATTTTACTGAAGCAAGTCGCACAAATCCGAAAATGGAGTTTTCTACTCTCTCCCACTATTTGGTTGTTGTCTTTCAAAAAATGACAACCCTCTCAACTTCCTCCTTGACCCCTACTTCCTAGGTAAAGAGTAAGGTGGATTCTCCTAATTTTAGGCTTTTCTCAACATAGAAGGGAGCCCAACCCAACACTTGCGTCTGTTAACTAGATTCCAAGCATCATTTGTGCACTCGAGTGGACTTTCAGTAGAGGAGAAGTCTTATCCTCCAATAGTGCTTCCAAGATTCCCCTACTTGCATGTACTATTTCCTCCCTATAAGATGTACTTCTTTCCTTCTTATAAGATGTACTTCTTTCCTTTTCAAACTAATTTCTCATTTTCAATAGTCTTGTCCACTTGTACAATAGTTTTCTATACTAAACCTTAGTTTCAAGATTCTTTTCACTGGAGTGAGAATCATCGTTTGAAGGCTACGTTGGATGTTATCGGTGCTCTTTGGGAACCAGCCCTTCAAGCACATGATAGAGTCATTCAAGAAGCTGATCGATGCAAAGTGATGACTATGTTCTTGCTCAATCTTAGACCAAAGCCTTTCTTACCAACAATTTCTTTTAAACCAACAGTCTTATCATTCGATGATGAAAAGATGGAAGAAGTTTAATAAATTTGATTATTTGAGTTTGTCTTTTGTTGTTGTTTCTTAAAAAAGAAGGAGATCACATGCGCAACACATGAGCTTTTGATACTCTCAAGAAAGCATATGATATAACGAAATAGCGATAGTATAAGCTAACATAGCTTTCATTGAAGGAATACGCACAAACTCATAGGGGGCACTTCAAGCTAATGACTTGAGGATTTTTTTATGTAAGTTTTTGTTGTGAGTATTTAATAGATTATGTTATAAAGTCTGATTTTATATTGAATGTTGTTTTACCTTTTCAAACACTGTAAAATGTACTCAATCATTGATGTAATATGTTTAATGAAAATTTAGTGTTATTGAAAATTTTGAGAACCATCCAACTTATGTGTTATATATTTGCAAGTTTGTTGGTGACAAATTTTTTTGTGAAAACTTGATCTATTTATGTCTCTTTATGAAAACCCTCACATGTTTAAACTTTATTGTTTTAAGCACTATCGAAAAGGGGAAAATTTTTATAGTAAAGTCCAACAATCTTTAGTTTTGATTAAATGTTTGTTGCAACAAAGTGTAAAAATATGGAGATGCTTAGTCTGTAAGACAATGTCTTATGCGAAATAACAAGTCATGTTAGATGCAAGTGCTTCATTTGATAGATGATACAACACCTTGTAATCTTTGCTTCATCTAATAAGTGAAGCCTTCATTAGACGAGTTGTACCTTGGAAGCTTGCTTTGTTGGGGAACCTTGGAAGCACACAATCTTTAAAGCATACATTGTATCATCTAATTGGAAGTTTACGTTGTACCTTAACAGAAAAGTTGTTTTATTTCAACAACCATCCTAACACAAGCTTATGTCAATTCTAGTCTAGCTATCGACTACTTGCACTTTTTACTTTTACTTCATTTTAAGTAATAAGCTCTTTGACCTAGTGTTGATAAATTTTGTTAACTATCGATATGTTGATTAAAGAGAAGATGGACATTTAATGTTACATGGAGCGCAGTTAACGACCACACTTATCAAATGCTAAAATATGTGAAATATGGGTTCAAAGTTCTCAACATCCAAAAAAGGATTTACAACGATTCTTTTGTCCAAACTTTATATAAAGATATCCTTCGAAGAAAAAATATATAAAACAGATTGCTAAGTGCTGAAATACTGCTAAAATATTTGTATGTCCTTAAAAGCTTTGTAAAGAACATTGTTGTGTTCATTAGCAACCTAGTAGAGTGTTTATACTTTGTATACCTTTCTAGTGATCGAACCCTGTGATCATTTAGATCACATCTTTATACAAAATATCTATAATTCAGAACTGAACAAAAATATGTACAAAACAAAAAACAAGGATAGAACATCTTCAATGAATATCAATGGCTTATGTTTCCTCAGCAACAACACCAATTTAATAAACCCTTTAGTCGCATCCGATTTTCAAAATAAAACTAAGTTTCACCTTAATATAGTATGGGATCAACCTAGGCCGAGCCCAAGGAAACACAAGCCCATTGGTTTCATTGAAGGATATTTTTCCTTGACAAATTACAATTACGAGATTAATTTTGTTATGAACTAAAAATGAAAAATGTAAAAATTGATCTAAAAACTCAAAGTAACAGGAATAATAAACCAAATAATGAAAAACTAACTAAACTGAAACTGTAAATGGTAGAAAGAAAATTCAAGAATCGCCAATCGTTAATTTCTACTCTAACCAAACAGAAATCAAAGTGAAATAACTATAAATGAAAACAAGAAGGTGCATAATTGAAATAAGCATATAGAAAGGAAAAAAAAATGCACAAAAGACGAAATCTAATTGAAATTACAAAACCCAAAAAGTATATATTCATCTTAAAACAAAATCGTAACTAGAAACAATAAACAAATTCAAATAAAATAAAGAAGAATGAAAGAAAGCAAAGAACCAAACCAGAGTTGTGTAGAAAGCAAGGAAGATGAAGAACCTTGACTCCTATTTCTACCGAATGCAGTGCGTCAACTAAAACCTAAACTAAAACTTCTAAAACAATAAAATCTAAATTCCTAGGAAGTGTCTCTCTCTATAGATACGTCGTTTTTCAATAATATCCTCCCTATCCAACACTCTCTCATTCCTAGCTCGTTTAATTACTTCTAAACATTTTAAATCCAACAATTAGTAATATGATAAAAGTTTACTAAAACAGCAAAATTAACCAAATTTTATTAAAATGTCTAAATTTACTAAAAATGAAAATTATTTATTTAAAACTAAAAATAACAACAAAATGAATGCTAAAAATATGCAATTAATCCCAAAAGGTGTGAATCAAACAAGTTTTATCATACCCCCACACTTAGACTTTTTGCACTTCCAAGCAAAAACAAGAAAGGAAAGCTAAAAAAATTTACAAAACTACAGAAAAATCAGAAACAAAACAAAACAAAACAGTAAGTACACAACAGTTTCATTAGTTAAAATTTCTAATCTCTTAACCTTCAGGAACGTAGTCACACATCAAATTTTGCATGAATTCCAATCAAACTTAATCTTGGAACAACTCTAATAATCACCTCACTGTAGGTGTTTCACTCATTCTCTCAATTGTTTAGGTATAGTGTTTCAACTTAGAACTTCACAATCATAACCATTACCATAGGCTTGAAATGCCTCTAAATTCCACTACTTATTTCATATGCACTTAAGATTAAAAGGACTCTTTCTAAAGCTTGTAATTTGGCCAAGGTTAGGGTGGGAAAATAGAAAGGATGCACAGCTTAAAACCTGGAAAAAGTTAAGAACTACGGAGAACTAATTTTCAAAGATTAAGTAAAAAACTATCTTAGTCTAGCTCAAACCAAATTCCTTTATTTTATTTTCACTATATATATATATATATATATATATATATATATATATATATATATATATATATGTGTGTGTGTGTGTGTGTGTGTGTGTGTGTGTTTTTTTTTT
>Ga0209489_106178_pt1 | contig 19609 bp, 8 predicted proteins | sample SiratrowhiteBW_FD_187527 | JGI IMG/M metagenome (GOLD analysis project Ga0209489, IMG submission 187527) | Root nodule microbial communities of legume samples collected from California, USA - Siratro white BW (SPAdes) (version 2) | ecosystem: Host-associated > Plants > Roots > Nodule | place: USA...
ATATATATATATATATATATATATATATATATATATATATATATATATATGTCTTAATTTTTTTATTATCTAATTATTTCACATCATATTTATTCTTCCTTCTTTATTTTATTTTGTTTGATATAAGTAATAAAAATAGAAGGAGATGAATGCATCAAATTATTCAAATCTATTCATGTTAGTCATCTAAAGAGTTTTAGTACCAGTTCAAACACAATATATTCACAAACTTTATTACATTTAGAGGAATAAGATTAGCATCCCTAACTTATAATATTTTTCAACACAATATTGAAAAATCAAATTATTATTGAATAATTAAAATATTTTATTATTTTAAAAAGTTCCTAATATGTTATAAAAGTAAAACAACATTAAATAACTATTTAATTGATATAAAAAAAATATAAAAAATTAGAAACATATATAAGTTTACGCACTTGATGGACTTATCCTTTCATGTTTCATGTATATCTCATGCAAATTATCTATCAAAGCCAAATAACAATTATGATAAATCCTTATATAAATATGAGTGTGTGTGCCTTTTCAAAATCAAGAAAATGAAAAAACATATCAAAAAGTAACAAAGGTATTATAAGCGATGAAATTTTATCCTCCAAATATTTAAATGACGAGGAGAAAATATTTATTAATTTTTTTTATACTATATTACTTGCCTATTTCATGTTGTTTTATCGAATGAGATATTCTTAACCTCACGTGGATGATTATAATATTTTAATATGATATCTTTAAATATTATTCTGTTAATATGAATATGATAAATAAGAATTTTCAATTTACTAACATTTATTTTTTCCGAAATAAAAATAATATATAAGATCTACTTTATAAATATATTTATAACTTGTTGGTGAATTATATATATATATATATATATATATATATATATATATATATATATATATATATAATAAGATTTAAATTACAGATATATTTAATAAATAAATTAGAAAAAAATTAATTTCTTTAGTTTATTTAAGTTGTAAGTCAAGAGAGGAAAACTTAATAATAAATCTACACATGTTTAAATTAATTGTAATTAGAGATTTGATATTGAAAATTTAAATAAATAAATATGAAATAATATTCGCACATTTTTTTTATGATGGTGAGCTCTTTTGTCATTGTAAAAATAATTTAAATTTATTATATATATATATATATATATATTAACTTTTTTTTATATAATCTAATATAAGATGACTTCAATATGTATGTCACTTTTATAGAGAATATATAATCAAAACATAACCTTATTGTATTAGTAGAAAAAACATATAGATGTATAATTACGTATGAGAAGTCTTGTATAAAATTTATATACAAATGTTATATAATAACAAGAGTAGTATAGTAAATTAAATCAATGGTTTAAATAATAAAAAAATGGTTATTATTCTAATTTATAAAAAGTAATTTATTAATTTAGTATTTGGGATGTTATAGATGTAATAGTAGTAAAAAAAAGCCGGAATTATGAATAAATATAACTCTTTTCTCTCTTTAGATAATAAAATTATATATATATATATATATTTATTTATTTATTTATTTATTTATGAATGTACTTTTATCTTAATTGTTTTTATCTAAAGTAGATAGGAGGTGGTAAGAAGATAAATATGCGTAAAAAAAAATTAGAAAATTTCAACTTCTTAATTTATCAAAATTTAATTTATATGATATTAATCTCAAAATAATTCACTCACGATCATTAATGGTGCCTTTGGCTTTGAAAAAAATAAGAGTCACATTAACGAAAGACAAAAAAAAAAGAGTTGAATTTTTTATATATAAAATATCAATTAAAAACGAAATCTAAGAATAAGATGCCTGAACAATATTTCTTGAATGGTTTGCAAAGATTTGCGAAGAAACATAAATTTATTCTATTTTTTAATATAATTAATTTAGTAACATATATATATATATATATATATATATATATATATATATATATATATTAATATATATATATATATATATATATATATATATATATATATATATATTATAATAAATAAATATAATTAATTATAAATTAATTAATAATAATAAGAATAAGAATTAAAATAATAATAAATTTAATAAAATATTAATAAAAATAAAAAATTATAAATTATAAAATAATAATAAAGATAAGATAATTATAAAAAAATTATCAACAATATTAATATTAAAAACTATAAATAATAAATTATAAATAATAATTATAATAATAAAAATATAAAATGGTTAAAAAAGAAAAATAATAATAAAATAATATTATTACAATAGTTTAATTTTTATTTTTAATTTAAATTTTAAAATAATTGATACTTTTATAATTTCTTTTTATTTAAAATAATAATAATTTATAAATTTTATTCAATAAATTAATTATATTAATCTTAAATTAATTTTAACTATAATTCCATTTATTAAAAAATAATTTTATTAATTATACCGGTCACATTACTCACAAACTTTTATAAACTTTCTCTTCTTTTCTCACCCTGTTTCTTTTTATCGAAACAACACAATTTTTCAGATACTTTCATCTCAAATCAATTCCCTCAAATCCACTCTCTAATCAAAACATATTCTAAGAATCAATCATACTAAGTTTATCATTCACTTACACTAAACAAAATTCCATAACATCATCAAAATTAAACAAAATTCCATAATATCATCGAAATTAAACATTGAACTTTAAGTTGTCAAAAAGTGTAAATATTAACTATAATAAGAAGAGGTGAAACAGTTTCATATGATGAAAGTGATATTCTCCTATGTTGCTTTCTCATTCCTATCTAATGTGGGACTTCTACTCACACTTGAATATCTAACAATCTCTCCCTCAAGTGTGAGTCCTCCTCCACCACATTGATACACTCTCCCTCGAGCGTAAGCATTTTCAACCTGAGTACATTACTCATGACTTCTCACTTGTACCACCGTTCACACACTTATACGGGACACGCTTGCCTGAAATCACCATCAGAAATACTTTCGATACACGGTCAAACTATACTCGCCCAAGCCACAAACCAACGGCTCTGATACCACTTATTGCTTTCTCGTTCCTATCCAATGTGGGACTTCTACTCATACTTGAATATCTAACATCCTATAAATGTGATATACTCTCATGAAATTTTTAATTAAAAATTAAAACTAATGATTTTGTAAGTACCAATTAAAATGATAAAAATTTAGTATAAAATAATTAACATAAATAATAACATACATATATTAAATTAAAGTTATTAAATTAAAGTGATGTTAATCCATATTGTTTGTGTTGACAATATATTATATTTAATAAACATACATTTAAAAATTTACAAATATAACAGTTTATTTAAAATATATATTGTGTATAATAAATATTTATTAAAAAGCTACAAAAATGGGGATCAAATATTCTTTTAAATGTTTTACTATTTGATAAATATAAAAGAATAACTTTTTTCTTAAACTGTACTACAATTATTAAATATAATAAATTTAGTATATTTGTATGAATATCTAAAAACTGTAGTGTCAGTATAATATGTAAAAAGAGGTAAGTAGAACTTTTGTAATAAAGTATTTATTGGAATTTTGAGATAGAAAAATGTAAAAAATGGATAAGCTAAACCGATAAAAGTAAGTTGTTGGGAGAAAATACGAGACGTAGTCTTAATTTAACTGCGATTCCTACTAATTAATTGTATTGACATAAAATAAAAGGTTTTTATTTGGTATTTATTTATTTGTGAGGAATAAAGAAAGGAAGAAATAGTGACACAATGGTGATGATACTGGGCCCATGTGGAGTAGAAGTGTATCCACAGAGCAGAGCATGAGGTCTATAAATTGTGTATAGTTTCTGTGAAAGGAGACCATGCCACCACACATTCACTTCTCTCATTTCTCTTTTCCATTCACAAAACCCTTCTTCCCTTTCTCCAGGGACTAAAGAGTAAAGGGTGGAAAGTGAGTACAGGGACCAATTTCTACTTGTGTTGAGTGTTGAGTGTTTAGCAAAGCAGAGTTAGGTAAAGATGACCATGGAAGAGGGGAGGGTGGTGAACCAGGACTACACACAAGATGGAACTGTCAACATTAAAGGCAAACCTATTCTTAGATCCAAAAGTGGTGGTTGGAAAGCTTGCTCCTTTGTTGTTGGTAACCTTTTCTATCCTTTTAACAATCCCTCATTAATATAAACCTTTTCCCTCTATCTCTAACGTCCAATGTCGCTACCAAAGCCTCCCCTTCCACCTTTTAACCCTACTCGCTTCTTAGTTTCTCACTAGCCCTTTTTGCTTTCATTTTATCCTACAAATGTACAACTATTTTATTACATAAAAAAGTTCGCACATTTCACTATTTCTCAACAACAACAATCTTCCAAGATTAGTTGAAAGGAACCATTTAACCAGTCTAAGCAAGTATTTTTTTAACATATTAAAAAATTATTAAATTAATTATAATAAAAATATAATAAAATTTATTTTCTTTACAAATCTTATAATCTGTAAAGAAATACGTATCAACTGATATTCGATTTTAATTATTTTTTATTCATTAAAATCATAACTTAATTATTTTTTTATTCATTGAAATCATAACCGTCTCCTCAACCTAACGTACGCTAACTGAGGAGAAGTTTTCCTATTTTCTGCTGCAAGTGGGGGCCTTGCTTAGCTGGGCAACTAAGTGATGGTGTACCTACAGCTTCAGTCATAAATATCTCTTGGCATGACATAAGAAAAAAAGTTGGTCACACACTTTTTCACCATCCCATATTCTCTTTCACTTACTCTATTTCGAACTAATATATTTCCCCATTAACCCACCCTTGTTTCCTTTAGCAGTACACCTTTTCTTTATATATATGTTTTCTATATGTTACGTTATCCATATATGTATTAGTTTTATATACATATTTTGTACTTTTTTAATTTGACGGATGAAGTCGACAAAACATTCATACATACTTAATTTTGTCGAAATAAATATGATGTTGTAGAACAAATATGATGTTGTCGAAATAAATTAATTGAAGTTAGCATATATATAATTTTATTTTTAATAAATTATTTGGCTTTCCTTTACTAAAAGTATATATGTATTCTACTTAGTGCTCCAAACGCAAATTTATTAATAAATATCCATCCAATACGTTATTAGTTTATAAATCAAGTTTAATTTTTGTATACTGTCTTGTCTTTATAAACTAATAAAGAAAAATGGCATTTTAAAGTACTTGTAAAGCTGAATAAATTTATTATACATGACTATATGTATTTATTGAGAAAGTAAGAATCTTTTTTTATTTGTAACATGTATTATTTTGTACTTTTATAAAATAATATGATTTCTGAAAACATTAATCTCGGGGTGAAGAAACCTTTTAGAAGCTAAGACAGGGAATATTTTTGTATAGTGTCCTTGTCGTTGGCCCTTTGTTCACGAGGGTGTGGGTTTTCTTTGTTATTTTAAAATCAATATTAATATACTGACAATTAATATTAGTTATACAACTAATTATTACTATTTATCAAGATTCATTTAAATATTATTATTATTAATACTACAAAAAGTTGTTAATTTAAATATCAATATTAATATACTGACAATTAATATTAGTTATACAACTAATTATTACTATTTATCAAGATTCATTTAAATATTATTATTATTAATACTACAAAAAGTTGTTAATTGAAATAGTTGTGAAAATATAAATTTTGTTTTGTGGATCCAAAAAGGAATGCGTGGAAGTTGGAGTTGTCCCTCTCAGAGTGGTGCTGTCCATGGTAGTGGTTGGTGGGCTCGTGGTGTGAGAGAATCAGAAGCTGTTATTCTGCATTAGTGGAATTGGAATGGATGTTTATCAATCGTACAAAGTAGATTAGGTTTAGGCGTGGAACCGTTTTTCGATTTCGATCGTGCCAAATTTCCAAAATCATCATAATTTTTTTTCAAAACAATTTCTTTTTATTCAAACAATTTTTTCATCTTTCTAAGTTCTTATCTGAAAGCTATTCTTAGACATTAATTTTAAAAAATAAAAACAGAATCAACTAAAAACTTGTAACATTTTCAACTTTTTCCTATTATTGTACGTTAGCTCGATTAAATAATCCGTGATATTTTATTTCCAAACACATCGTACTGTTTGTTTTTATTATAAAAGTAATTGTTTTATCTTAATTATTTTAGGATAGAGTACGATGCGTAGCATCTTAAATTACACAAAACAAGAAATATCTATCCAAGAATATTAAAAAAATATTATTATTAAATTTATTGTTCAAGGATAGTGTCTGGAATTAAACTGTTAAGAAATGGTTCGGAAACAAACCGTTGACGAACACGCACGCTTCTGATTCAACTGTCACGGGTACTAATCCATAAAGTTGTATAGCTAGTGTGATATATTTGACGAGGTGACGTAACTCCTCTTTTTCCGGTTACACGTAACTTAATTTAATTAGCAAAATGAAAAGACGGGTTAAGGCAAAACTGAATTGTTTATAATTTGAAAGATGAAGAAAGGTAATTGAGGTTTGAATTGATGTGTTGATGCAGTGTATGAAGTATTCGAAAGGATGGCTTATTATGGAATATCATCAAATTTGATCCTGTATCTTACAACAAAGCTTCACCAGGGCACAGTAACCTCTGCAAACAATGTCACCAACTGGGTTGGCACCATTTGGATGACACCAATATTAGGTGCCTACGTTGCTGATGCTTTCCTCGGCCGCTATTGGACTTTTGTCATAGCCTCTACCATTTATCTCTCGGTAATTAACTCCTACTTTTTCTCTTTTTCGCCACAGATACACTTTAATATTTTTAATTCATTCATTTGGGGTAATCTCTTACAATAATCTACTACCAACTTGATACCGTCTTTCAACTAGTTTGACTTTTCATCTTAATTATTAGTAGCGGATTCCATTTTCTACGATATGTCACAAATACTTTACTCCGGACATTCAAATCTTGTCAAAAAAACAAAAACATATGTAAAGGTCTAGGTAGGCCTTTGACAAATTAACCTCAATTATTTGGATGTCAAGTGTTCATCCCTTCTAATCTCACATGGAGCGTCTATGTGGGACAGATAAATGTTTGAAGTTAATGTCCACTGTTAAGCTTACATTAGTAGAAATCATACTATATTTGTTTTATAATTAATAGGTGAAGAAACAATTGATTATTCTACAATATGTATTTGAAAATTCTGGAAAGTGAGTGTGAAGCAGATTTAAGTCAAACCATACTCTGTCTGCCTTTGGTGAACCCCATACCATAGGCCTCGGTGGCATTATCACTACCTTTCAACACCCCACTCCCACATGTTAGAAACTTGGAAAAGTGTCGCCCAAGATCCTTGGTGCTTGTTCTTCATAATATAAAAATTATCATAAAGTTATATCTTACATCTTGGTTTTTTAGGCCCGCATATTTTGACCGTAACTCTGATTCTTATATGGGTATATTTCATTATGATTTTATATGAGATTAATTAAAATGATTTAGTATTTTGATACCATATTGCATGTCCCTTGCTGATTACTCTACACAAAAATCTGTCAAGAACCAACCAACCAACCAGATGAAGCTACTATATAGCATAACACTTTCAGCCTTTTGGATCAAAGACTTGACATTTTCTTCCTTTAGCAATATTGCTAGTATGATAAGTGGACAGTAGCTATCGCTGGACCAATAATACACTAACTCTCGAGTTTGATTAGTGATTCTAGATAAACAAAAGAATCTTGCAGCTCAGCCAGTGAATCGGAACTTGACTTTTGAGCATAAACGATTATTGAGATGGCATACTATTTCTATGACTATGATGTTTAATGAATAATAAAATATTTAAATATTACTACTTTTATATTAAGTATTTAAACTATATTAAATATAATTAATAGACGACAAAAATTCTGATCTTTGTATGCAAGAAAAGTTAGAGCAACCGGTGAAAAAGAACAAAGAGAAAAGTTAGAGTAATGTTTATCAATTATCAATAATTCTTTTACATATATATATATGTGATTTAATGTCAGTACGTTTTTACATAGTTAAATAATAACATGTAATTAAACAGTACCGAATAAAATTGAGCTTTTGTGCCCCACTGATTTTTTGATTATTAATGTTGTAAGTGAATCTCTAATAGAATTGAGTTAGGAGATGTTATGATATTGGGGAAGTATTGAAATTTGACCCCATGACAGTATTGTCTAGGAAAAAGACATGAAAGGTAGTAGGAAAGTGTCCCGGTCATTATCTGCTGTCTAGTTTGGTTCAAAGCATGTGGCATTCCTTTCATACTTCTGACGCTAGTGGACCGCGCTTTTCATGGTTGTGTGTCCACCCTTCTAAAGTGTGTATGGTTTTTGTGGTCCACAGTTTATGTTATAGTGTTTTTGTACCCGCATGAAGTAAAAGGGTAGTCATAAACAAGTAAACCACACTAAGTCCAAAACTATTTATCATGCTCAAGTCAGGTACTGGGGCAGGTGCGGTCGTGGGGCTTCGGAGGGAGCCACGAATAAAGACAACTAGCAAGTTGTATAGGAGAATCTAATAACAAGACAAAACTGTCTAAGTAGGACCTGTGCATAAGATGGATGGATAATAATAACAACATTTAAAGTGAAAATCTGACACGTGTTTTTATACCGTCGTATATGTAAGTAATTATATGATAACTTTCATTCTAATCTTATTAATTTTTCACTTAACAAATCCAATCATATATTCAGATAACTTCTTGTTTGCATATAGAAATCTGAATAATAATTTTTAGTTTGGCTCCCTAATTCTTCTTTTAATCTCTACCCCAACTTTACTTCTATAGGCATGCATAAGTAGAAAGGCGATGTAGAATCACCTCACAATTAGTTATGTAGATTGAGACACTAAAGCCAGAATTAGACCCATAAAAAGTAGGGTTTGTAACATCTGAAATTTTTTAATGTGTAGGTTAACTTTTTTGACTAATTTGGTGGTTATGCATACAGTTTAAACTGTCAAATTAGTTAGTTGGGGTTGTCTGATTGGTTCATCTGTATTGGGATTGCTCATGGCAGGGTATGTCTCTGCTTACACTGGCAGTGTCCCTTCCAAGCCTAAAGCCACCTCCATGCTTCGAGAAGGATGTGGCAAAATGCGCGAAAGCCTCCACACTACAGCTAGCAGTGTTCTATGGTGCACTTTATACTCTAGCAGTTGGAACTGGAGGAACCAAGCCCAACATCTCCACCATAGGAGCTGACCAGTTTGATGATTTTCACCCTAAAGAGAAGTTGCATAAGCTTTCTTTCTTCAATTGGTGGATGTTCAGCATCTTCTTTGGAACCCTCTTTGCAAACAGTGTTCTAGTGTATATCCAAGATAATGTGGGCTGGACTCTTGGATATGCTCTTCCAACTCTTGGCCTTTTAGTATCAATCATGATATTCCTGGCAGGCACACCCTTCTATAGGCACAAAGTGCCTGCTGGGAGTACCTTCACTAGAATGGCCAGGGTCATTGTGGCTGCTTTGAGGAAATGGAAAGTGCCTGTCCCTGGTAACTCTAAAGAACTATATGAGCTTGACAAGGAAGAGTATGCAAAAAAAGGGAGCTATAGAATTGATTCCACTCCAACACTGAGGTATAAAATTCTACCCTACCTTCTCCAATTGGTATGACAATCATTAATGATCCAAACCGTGTGAGTCCTACTGATCTCCTTTTGTGTAGGTTCCTTGATAAGGCCTGCGTCAAAACAGATTCAAACATTAGTCCATGGATGCTTTGCACAGTTACACAAGTGGAGGAGACAAAACAAATGCTAAGGATGATTCCTATCTTGGTTGCTACATTTGTTCCTAGTACAATGATGGCTCAGATAAATACCCTTTTTGTGAAGCAAGGAACTACTCTTGACAGACACATCGGAAGCTTCAAAATTCCACCAGCAAGTTTGGCTGCATTTGTTACTGTGTCCTTGCTTGTGTGTGTTGTGCTCTATGACCGTTTCTTTGTGAAGATCATGCAAAGGTTTACCAAGAACCCCAGAGGCATTACCCTTCTTCAGAGGATGGGAATTGGCCTTGTAATCCACACACTGATCATGATCATTGCATCTGGAACTGAAAGCTATAGACTCAAGGTTGCAAGAGAACACGGGGTAGTTGAAAGCGGAGCACAGGTTCCTTTGAGCATATTCATTTTGCTTCCTCAGTTTATACTAATGGGAACTGCTGATGCCTTCCTAGAGGTTGCCAAAATTGAGTTTTTCTACGATCAAGCCCCAGAACATATGAAGAGCATTGGAACTTCATATTCCACAACTACCTTAGGCATTGGTAACTTCATCAGTTCCTTTCTTCTCTCAACAGTGTCACATGTCACCCAGAAAAATGGCCACAAGGGGTGGATTTTGAACAACCTGAATGAGTCTCATCTTGACTACTACTATGCATTTTTCGCAGTACTAAACTTCCTCAACCTCATCTTCTTCGCGTTTGTTACAAGGTTCTATGTATATAGGGTTGAAGTTTCAGATTCGATTGACGTGCTTGCAAAAGAACTGAAGGAAAAGACCGTGTCCAACGTTGTGAATCCCAAAGACTAGTTGATTGGTTATCCAATTAAAGGGAGAAGATTAAGACCCAATAGTTTGAAAACTCCTGTTACGTACGAATTTGGATGGCCAAACAAGTATTTGTGTGTCTGTGGGGTGTGTGCGTGTTGACTTTGGAAAGGTTTTGGTCATTGAAAGCCAAACCTAATCAAGTTATAGTTATTTGGGGTCGTATTAGCATGTGATCATTTTCCCGTATCCTTTGTAACCTTCGAGAAATGTCACATGCATCTTGAAAAACATAATATTGAAAAAGAAATGTAATGTGTTTGATGTTTATCTTTTAGATCTTTTCTGGCCACTCAAGCTTTTCTTTAGTTAGGAAATTGTAAAATAAAGGGTTGAAGAACAAATCTATCAGGTTAGATTTTAATTTTCATTCATCCCATAAGTTTGCTTTTTAATATTAAAGCGATTTCTTTGTCGGTAGCTAAAAATTACAAACTCTTTTTGTTTTTATTCTAATTTGAAAACTTTTTACAGGTAAATGAAAATTAAAATAAAAAACATATATTAAAAAAAGAGCGAATAGGGAAAATAAATTACCATTTTATTTATGATTCCAACACTGAAAAGTGAACTTGCAGAAGTTCCATTTTTTGTTGTGGTTCTGGGAACCATTTGAAGGTGAACGAGGCTACCTAATATTTCGCAACTAAAAGCTTTTAAGTTTTAACCACGTGATCCATATTCCCTTATTCCATCTTCATCCTTTACTTTACACAGTGACTTTGATGACTCCATACACATTCACTGACTACTGCTTTCGCACTTCTCTTATTCTGCACTGCATATCACATATTTTTTCCTTTGCTTCTATAAATAAATTCACTAGGTTGAATTTATTAGATTTTTCTTACTACACCAAGTCAAATTTATTAATATAAACAAGTCGTTTCAAAGCGAAATCATACTCTGTAAACATGAGTTATACGCTTTTACATAATTTTTAACTTTTTATTGAACTATTTTATTTGAAATATTTTTTTATAATTTGATTAATGCATTAAAATTAAAATGTGCTCATATTTTAAAAATATTTATATATGTATTTTTAATAAATAAGAATAATTAAACATAATATTAGTCTAATAAAGTAGTTAATATTTAACATATTTCACATAGAGAATGTAAAAAATCTTTACTATTTTAAATAACTTTATAAAATTGTTTATAATTTTTTAGTAATTAAATTAATTAATTGTTTGTGACAAAATGATAACAAAAAAGAATAATTAAGTGGTACTTTAAACTACAGTAAGATTGAGGTCGTTTAAACTTTAAATAGTTAACACAAAATATTATTAAGTTAAATATTTATTCCTTTATTAAAAGAACGTTCAATATTTTTTATTATGTCGTCATAAAAAGATAAATTTGAATTTATGAGACAAATTATCCAAAACGATTTCAAAATAAAAATTATATTTATATAAATTAAAAAAAAAAACATAACAAATTTGGGAAAGTAAAAAAAATTAATTCATTAATCAAATTATAAAAAAAGCAGCTCAAAATAAAACACATGTTTAAATAAAAAAACATAGAAAATTTTAAAATATTTAAAAACTTTAAAAAGTATAAAATAAAAAAAAGTCATGAGTTCAAAATACAATTTCAATGAAAATATAAATAAAAATAAATAAAAAGAGCTAAATTTTTTTATAAAAGTAATATAAAAGTTATGCATACCAAATTCCTTTTCAATAATGAAAGAAGCAAAGTTATGTATTTAAATCATAACACAAAAAAAATTAGTTTTAGTGACATAAATATTCATCACTATAAACTAAAAATATGTCACTATTAATATATCTTGTAATAATAATTAAATTGTCATTAGTATTTTTCTCAGTGTTATAAATGTCACTAAAATTAAGCTTTATTGTGACAAATAAAATTATCACTAATAATTTTACATAATAGTAATAATAAAAAAATGTTACAAATATAAAATACAATTGTAATAATAAAATATTAAAAATATAAATTAGTTATTATTATTAATTTATTATAATTGATAATATTTTATTATCAAAATTTATATTATAATTAGCTATGAATTGTTTTTAATTGTTAGTAATTTATTATTATTATTATTATTATTATTATTATTATTATTATTATTAAAAGTTATAATAGGTTATAATAAATATCATATCATAATTAACAGGCAATCATATTTAAAATTTTAAAATACATATTAATTAAAATAAATAAACATAGAATATTCATTACATTTAAAAATATAACAAATAAAATATACAAGAATTTGAAATATAAATATATCAAATCAAATTTAATTAATATATATATATATATATATATATATATAACTATTTTAAATAATATCAATTGGATTGACAGTTTAAAATAACTTTGATCTTATTCTCATTGTGGGTATACACTCTTATAAGGAAAGTACAAAGATCCCATTATTCCAACTCTTACATATAGACAAAAACATTCACACTAGTTCAGAATAAACATAATAACAATGGAGCTTAGTTATTTGTAAGTTGTGATTGGGATCCAAAATGAATATTTGTGTGTCTAGTAAAGCTGAAGTTTGGTGGCGTAAGTTGCTCCAGGCTTCCAATTAGAAGGGATAGGGATGTTTGCTATCATCCAATTAACGCCCACTTGAAACTGAAACCTCAAGAGGATTGCACCTCTGGTTGCATTAGCAAAGTCAAACACTGCCTCATAAACCCTGCGTAGTGGTTTCCATCGTTGTTGCCCTTTCTGCATAACATTTCAACAACCCAATTCAACTTGAAACTAACAAACTCAATAACTAAATGTGACAAATTACAACAAAGTGACCATAGAAAAATATACACATGATTTGGTAATGATTCTGTCGGCTTTTTTCTCATTTTGGTGTACTTTTCAATTTTAATTCTCAAAATAGATAGAAAAAAAATTATTTACCAAAATGGGCAAATTTCTGCCAGCTAGACAGACATAATTTCAAACTGGTTAAAATAAAAGTGACATGTTGGCGATTTCAATTAATGATATTAATTAAAATCATTTCTCTCTCTGTAATAATTTTTTAATTATTTTATACTATGATTATTAAGTTTAACAATTAACAAAATAACTAATAATAATAATAATTATATAATAATAATTAACAAACTATAACATGAATATTAAGAGATACAAATTTATTTTAAATTAAAATAAAATAACATAATGATAATAATAATAAAAATAATTTTAATTAAATTCATATGAATTTAATTTAAATAATAATAATAAGAATAATTTCATACAAATTTAATTTAAAAAGTATTTATTATTATTGAATTCACTTATTATTAATTATTATTATTATGTTATTTTATTTTAATTTAAAAATAATAATAATTATTATTAAATTCATATGAATTATTCTTATTATTATTATCATTATCTTATTTTGTTTTAATTTAAAATAAATTTGTATGTCTTAATTTTTTTATTACAGCTTTTTAATTATTATTATTAATTTTTTTGTTAATTGTTAAAGTAACAAACATAGTGCTAAATAATTAAAAAATTATTTGTTAATTATTATTATATAATGATTATTATTTTTTTATTAATTGTTAAACCTAACAATCATAATATCAAATAATTAAAAAAATGAATGGAGAGAGAAATGATTTTAATTAATGTCACTAATTGAAATTACTAGCATGTCACTTTTATTTTGACCAGTTTGAAATTATGTCTGTCTAGTTGGCAGAATTTGCCCATTTTGGTAAATAATTTTTTTCTACTCATTTTAGGAATTAAAATTAAAAAGTACATCAAAATAGGAAAAAAGCCGATTCTGTCTGAAGCTTTATTATTTTGGTCAGCTATGCATGCATGTATATTTGGAAAGTGCTTGCGTAGAAGCTTATTCTTGAACCTTATTTGGAACCCTATTAATTTCACGTTCAGATATAGCGAAAAGCACGTTTGAAAAATAAACTTCTAGCAAGCAGTAACAGTGTAGCAGAAAGAATTTTTGGTAGGTTGGTGAAAGACAAATCGACTCTAGCTAAATCTCCGAGACTAGCGCATGAAATAATGATACGATTGCATGTAAACATTTCAATATATACACACTAACCTGTACGCATGTGTGTAGACATCCCATTCATCAAGAGAAATTTACTACGAGTCAATTTCTATATATAAAAAACATAATTTTAAAAAAGTAAACATAAATAATAAGAATAAGAATTGAAGAATTGAGGGTTCTTTTGGTTGATAAGTTACCGTTCCCATCAGGGCTGCCATAATAGGTTGCTCTTGAGTTCGCAAAATATTCCTTGTAGTGACACAGTGCAGGGAAGAGTCTTGGATACATATTGTACCTGGAATATTGCTGTTGCATTGCCGAATATAAATCCACTATGCCATAAATGTCACTTTTTTTTTAGAATTCGCTTAGGGAATGTACATAAAGTGTGTCTTGGTAACCTCAAAACTGTAATTGTAGAACATGAACATGTCCGCCCCGTTTCTCACAGGCTCACAAGTGGAGATTGCAGCAGCCACTGCCTCTCTTGTTTTAAGATCAACAACACGAAGCATCAAATCTATGTTGGATTCATTTCCAGTTAAAAATACAATAAAAACTATAACCAAAACTTGAAACATAAATATATAAAATCAAACATAATTCTAATTTATTTCAAGAATAGCTTAACCCTTAGACACAAATAACAAATATAAGTTCATAATTGAAAGAAACAACAAAAAAATTATATGCAAAACAATCCTATAACCACAAATGTGTCCTACACTTATAATAGTATTACAACAATAACCTATCTCCATCACAATAGAAAATGACACTACAAGAAGACTAAGACTAATATATACCAAACCTTTAGATACAAATTGACCTTAGAACTACTCTTACTCTTAAGAGCAATAAACATTGTCCATATTATCTTCAAGGATTTTGATCCTGAAAAATAAACAAAATAAATCACAAATATGAATAACAAAATTAATAATATTTTAAAAATGTAAAGATATAGAAATATTAATAAAAAATAAATAATAATACCACAAATGTGTCTTACACCTATAATAGAGTTACAACAATAACCTATCTCCATCACAATAGAAAATGACACTACAAGAAGACTAAGACTAATATATACCAAACCTTCAGATACAAATTGACCTTAGAACTACTCTTACTCTTAAGAGCAATAAACATTGTCCATATTATCTTCAAGGAATTTGATTCTGAAAAATAAACAAAATAAATCACAAATATGAATAACAAAATTAATAATATTTTAAAAATGTAAAGATATAGAAATATTAATAAAAAATAAATAATAATAGAACTTACTTTGTTTGATGAAACAACATTTGAAGTGCTAAACGATAAACTTCCTAATAAAGTAGTCATTTGATGTCTCATCTCACTTTCAATATCTTGCTTCATTTGATCGTGTTGAGTTTTCATAGCAAGCTGGTGGTTTTCAATTAGTTGACGTTGAGACTGCAATTCACTTTGAAGTTGAAGGTTGGTCTCTTCTTGCTTTTGAATAACCTTGGTCAAATTTTGCACTTCTAACTCTAAATCATTTGCTCTCTTTTGTGCATCCTCCATTTGACTTTGAACAAGTTGTCTCTCTACACTTCTTTTCGTCATTGACACACTTCCTATACCTTGTGAGTGATTTGGTTTTGTTCCCAATACAAATTTAAAATGTTTTACCAATGGGACAGGGGCTCTTGAAATTTCTTCTTGATACAATTCACCCACATTTTTTAAATTATCCTATGCAATATCAACACAAAATATTATGACACATGTCAACATACGAAAAACAGTAAAATAACTTTTGATATCTCTCTCTCAACTCCATAATCCAAATTTCTACACTCAAATTGTAAAACTTTAACGAGATAAAAATATAACTTTTAAATCTATTAAAATAGAAGTGAAAGTAATTTTTTTACTTACTATAATTTGTTCTCCATTAGGAATGCATCAAGTCCCATCAGATCTCATTCATGTGGCCTTCCACAAATCTACTGCATTTGGCCATTCATCGCTTTTTAATTCCTCTTTCTATTGAAAATAAATAAAATAAGATAATATGATGCTAGATTAAATAAAAGAAAAAAAAACACACAAACTTGTATATGTGAAACATAAAAAAAATCATATAAAGCCTATATAAAATTTACATAAATTTTTATACTAAAACAAAAGGAACATTACCATTTCAAATGCCTTTTGCACAATTGATTTTGTGCCAATAACTGACTTGATTTCTTGTTTACTTTGGCTAACTTTATTTTTCATACTCATTTCCTATAAATGTAGAAATAATTTAATATTATAATACAAAAATACGTGAAAATATAAAATTCAAACTTGAGATATAAATATATAAAGAATGTAACATACCTTAAATTTAGAATCATTCCATTTATTATTTATTAACCAATTTCAATCTTCAGGACGTATATCATTTGGTCTACCTTTATTTTGGATGTATGTTTGATGTAAATGGTGATATCTGTTTTTGTATTGGTTTTGCAATTGTTTCATTGGATGTTTTCTATCTTCTTCCTTCAAACATAATACATCCTAAAGTCATGAAGTTAAAAGAAATATCAAATAGAACATTGTTAAAATACATTCCATATATAAATAAAAATTAATTGAGTGCACAAATTATACTAACCTTCATATGTTTCCACATTATATCTTGATCATCTTCAGAAAACTCTTTCCAAGTCTTAACTTGTAAAGGAGTTTTTTGCCTTATACACACAATTGCTTCAGCTTTGAAAAATTTTGCATGCTTTCCACAAAGCTTAAAATAAGGAGGAGGAAATTGGATATCAAATGTTTTGTCCATGATCATTAACTTTTCTCTTTTCTTTGGGAGTTTCGCATTGATGGTGTGCCCACGTCGCTTCTTAACATCTTGACCTAAATTAAATTAAGAAAAAATAAATCAACACCAATTTAAGCATTTGAGATTTCTAATTTTAGAAAAAAACATGTTCTTCAAGTACGTGTACTTGTTTCAGGTTGCTCGACATCACTCAACTTAAAGGCATTGACCCTTTTAGAACTTAATGATCTTGTTATCTACAAAATATAAATGTAAATAATCACAAAAGTTAAAGAAAAATATATATTAAAAAAATAAGATAAACTATTAAATGAAGAAGAAGCCAATGTGATGACAGATGAAGAATGAGCAGTAGGACTTGATAGATAAATTGAAGTGAAGTGGAAGCAGTCATAAGCTAAAATACTCAGTAATGTCTACATGTAAGCCAATCCGAACAGATCAAACTATTTCATTTACAAACACATGCAAGATTCAATATACCCAACAAAACCTCATAAAAGAATTATTTTACATATATGAGGAGTAAGTACAAGTATTATCTAGAACTAATGAATAATCAAATCATGTTTCATTATCAATCTAAATTAGATTATATATTAAAATTACACATATTAGACCTAATAATTTACTATCGCTTTACTAAAGTCAAGACCATCTCATATGCGTGGTACGTATTATTTTGTATACTTCAATTTACAAATTAGAAAAGATATCATGTATCTAATAATTAAAACAGCGTATATTAACGTTGCTAAATATTTTTCAGCTTTCTCAAGTAAGTTCTTTTAAAATCAATATCTAAGCATGTGTTCCCTATATATTTAATTTATCTTTGTTGATGAAAAAAAAATCTAGGATAATATGGTGATGCAACAAATACCACCATCAATATCTTAGACAATCTAGTAATGTAGTAAATTTTATTTTGTTATAATTCCATTTGCCAATCAGAAAAATAACAGAGACCTAGTAATCAAAATTGTATATTTCAAAGTTGTTAAAACTTTTTTAGCTTTATTATTTCACATGTATATATATATATATATATATATTACTGGTGCAATTAAACTAAACACAAATATTTCATAAGATCCTCATTATATACCTTTTTTTTTGCTGTATCTTTTACCTTCTTCACTGAGTCTTGAAATTCTTCTACTTCTTTGGGCCTATACTCTTCGTCATGCTTTTCATCTTTTTTCTTTTCCTTTTTATTTTTGGTATTTTGGATTGGAACTTTTAACGAATAAGCCGTATGTGATATTCCCAAAGCCTCTAATCTTGCTTTGTTTTCTGCTATTCTTTGTAATCTTTGTTCTTCATAGCTATGTTAGCACCAAGGCTAAGCATGTGATTTGATGAAGTCAATATAATGAGCACCAAGCCTTAGCATGTGAACCTGATGAAGACTGCCTCATGAAGAATCTGTTGAAACCAACCTGGACCAGAATTATTCAAGAGAAGACGTTGTGCCAACATGAAGATTGTTGGGTGATTAGGTCTTGGTCCTTAGTTGGGTTTGTGTGTTGGTGATTGGCTTAGTCCTTAATCACTAGTGGCATGGATCATCACTTCTGAGGTGCTAAAAAGATTCACAAAGATTTTTATTAAAACTGTTTTTAATAAAAATAACCCAAAACGTTTTTGCTGGAAAAAGGTTTTTCAATCGATTGAATTTCTAAAACAATCGATTGAATGTGACAGTTATTTCTGTTACAACTGAAATACAGTTATGACTGTTACAACTGAAAACTTTGACTCGGTCAAACTAACGGTCAAATTCAATCGATTGAATGGTTTGTTCAATTAATTGAATTTTGACAGCTAAGCAGTTTTTAAAACTGATTTTCGGTATTTAAAGGAATGAGAATCATCACTTTCAGATTTATCAAAACAAAGACTTTCGAAAAGCTTTCCTTGAGATTTTCTAAGAGAGATATTGCCCTTTTGTGCGATCATCATTTTTGCAAAGCTTTTCAAATCAAGAAACCTCCAAGAACGTGAATCTTTGAAGCATCCTTGAAGTGAGGTTCTTGCTACTTTGGTTCTGGACCAAAGCTAAGTCTTC
>Ga0209489_106179_pt1 | contig 19609 bp, 9 predicted proteins | sample SiratrowhiteBW_FD_187527 | JGI IMG/M metagenome (GOLD analysis project Ga0209489, IMG submission 187527) | Root nodule microbial communities of legume samples collected from California, USA - Siratro white BW (SPAdes) (version 2) | ecosystem: Host-associated > Plants > Roots > Nodule | place: USA...
AGGAATAATTTCCAAGGAAACATACCATTACAAATTTGTTACCTACAAAACATTCAACTCTTGGATCTCTCGCTAAACAATTTGTCTGGACAAATTCCTAAATGCATAAAAAATTTCACTTCAATGGCTCGAAAGACATCTTCAAGAGGAAATCATTGGTATGAAGTTAAGACCAAACATTTGTACATCCAATGGTATAGTCTGAATGCATTCTTGATGTGGAAAGGTTCACTACAAATGTTTAAGAATACTGGATTACAACTTCTAAAAAGTATTGATCTCTCAAGTAATTACTTTTCAGAAGAAATTCCAGAAGAATTTGAGATATTATTCGAATTGATTTCCTTAAATTTATCAAGAAACAATTTGACAGGAAAGATTCCTTCAAATATTGGAAAGCTTGCATCACTTGAATTTCTGGATATTTCAAGAAACCAACTAGTTGGTTTAATTCCTGCAAGTCTCACTCAAATTGACAGACTCAGTGTGCTAGATTTGTCCCATAACCATCTAGTGGGTAAAATTCCTGAAAGTACACAATTGCAAAGTTTCAATGCTTCCAGTTATGAAGATAATCTCAATCTTTGTGGCCCACCACTTGAAAAGTTATGTATTTATGAAGTACCACCGAAAGGGCCACAAGATGAAATTCATGATGATGATGATTCCTTTTTCAATCGGGGATTTTTTATCAGCATGACATTTGGATTCATTATAAGTTTTTGGATATCATTTGGCTTAATCTTATTCAGAAGTTCTCGTTCTGAACGATTTATGAGACAAATGTTATCTAAAGTACTGAAGCCGGCAAAAGGTTGAGAGGTAATACTGTAGCCCTTCATTATATAGTTGCTTTTGCTTTTGACATGTTTCCATCACCATACAATTTTTATCTACGTTATATAATATTTTCACACATCCTAATTTATTACTCTTATCCTTATATTTTTCATTGATTAGAATAGAATTTACCAATAATGATCGTTTCAATTATTAGTAAGTGTCGCTATAAATCTTATTTATAAGGTCATCGCATGTAAACTAAAATAGTACCTTAGTTTAAGACCTGACATAACAATTACAATTCCTGTTTCTAAAAAAAAATCCCTTTTAAAAACCAAATAAACAAAAACACTGCTATAAATAATTTTTAAAAGTGTTTAAAAAGGTAATGTTTTTTTAGTTTCAAAACAAAAAATGATATCTCTGATTTATTTTGGTTTACTATTTTTAATCTTCTATTGCTAGTTTTTTCCTTTGCTTTCCATTCTTTTACTCTCTAAATACTAGATTTTTGACAATTAAGTTTTTAAAAACTAATAAAAAAAATTAAAATTCAATCAAATACACTCAATATATTTTTTTTTTCACAATTTTCTTTTGCTCCCGTTAAGTTACTCTCTAAGTTGTATTCTCTCTAATGAACTTAAACTCTCTAATTTGTATGTTTTGAAATGGGCAAATTATCCAGATAAATTATATTTATTTAAAATCAGAATCATGTTAATTTTCACTATTCTAACTATTTTCAAATCATGATGAGTTTTAGAAGCGATTGGAATTTTTTTTAGTGGATGTTGAGATGTGGATCGATTTATCTAAAAGCCTATTGTTAAGAATTTTTAGCTTTTCCGTACATCAATTCTTCTCCCTTGATTTTTTATGTTGATTTCCTTATTATAGTTTATGCCGTTATGCATGTAGATGTTAGTCTCTTAGTTATTAAAAACAAACGTGTTGCTCTTAAGATTGGTGGCTAAATTATATATATAAAAAGAAGATTTTTAATAAAGATAAATTTCAAGTGGACAAAGAGTAGAAAATTTATAAATATAATGTAGATGTTTATTTTTTATTTTATGTACTAAAATTCTAGTTCTTAAAACTCTATTTTTAAGTTTAGAAAATAATCATAATTGTCTCGTACTCTCAGATTTGCATATGAGGAGGTAGAAAAGATGAAACTGAGTCCATCAGAATATTGATTCAAGTAAGTAATTTATTCTCTACCACTGATCCTATCTCTTTTCTTCTCGTCTTGGGTGCTTTGTAAAGGAGAAATGCTATTTTGTGCAGGGCTTATACTTGGAGCATACTAGTTAATATAATATAAAAGAAGAGTTGTAAAGGTACACTACCTCCAAGTAAGGAGATTTTATATCAGCATCTAATGATTGGATAATCATTGGAATAATTGTGTCAAATAATCTAGACTTAATGCAAGAACAATTGAGTGTGTAAATCTGTTAAAAAAAAACTTAATGCATGAACAGTAGTTTCACCGTCCATTTAAAAAGTCTTTTAACTTCATGTTTCTCGTTGCAGCTAGGCGCTAAGTTATCTCCCTTCATCTTGCGATCTTTCTCTTCTTTGCAGACAACGAGTTGTGTTGGTGGTTCTCCGGTGCTTTAGCAACATTTACCTTTCATCTCTATGCTTCATGTTTCGTGTGGGCATTTTTCTCTGATCATATTGGAGCATCTCTTCTTACAAATGTCCAAATACTTTATTGTGAGGTTGGTGTTGTATATCTTTATTCTTTAAAATAAAAGCTGGCTAGGACTAAATCAAGAGGGAAGATGGTATCTGCAAAGTTCTAAGAGATTGTCTAATGGACTCTAAGTTAATAATAAATTCATCATACCTAATGTTTTAATTTTTGTAATTAATATGGACATATTGTATTATTTTTGACCGGATTACCTGGTGGAGCAGAGCTCCCAAGGAAGTTTTGACATCCAAGGAAGACAAGATTATTGACCACAATTATTGGCACAGAAGAACACCTCGGTCGTGTCCGAACTGTTGGGTTTGGTGTGGGCGTGAGACAATATTTTGGATCAGCTTCCCGTTCTAGCTCATCTCAAAATGCAAGCATAATGGAGCACCTAGCTCGAATGAATGAAAGATGGGTTAAGGGATCAATTAAGTGATTAATGAAAATATCAATTAAGAGAAGAGCTAAAATCACAAATAAGAGATGAAATAAGATGAGAATTTGAGCAGCAGTTGGAATGCATGAGCATCTCACAACAGCACATTCCTCTACAGGAACGTGTAGTAATACCTACACTTGAGAGAGCTAGTACAAAGGGGAGTTCTGAGCTGAGGACGAGGAGGAAGACACAAACACTGATATGTCATATCGGTGTAAGTTATTTATTGGAGATCCTCCTCGATTAGTGGCGATTGTGAGAGTATATGACGCATCTTCGACGATCCATACGGTGCCACTTTAAGGTGATTTTGCTAGAGTGATTGTTGAAGAAGTTAGACAACTTGATGTTGAGGTGCCACTGCCCACATTAGAGGTTAGAATTGTGGGGGGAGCACTTGGTACATTTATTGTGTGGCCTACACATCTCTTGTGGGCCATTTCTAAAAAGGCTCAGATATTTTGTCACAATTTATCTTCATGTTATTTAAATTGACACTTAATGTTATTTCAATTGATACATTTTATTTCTATGTTACAGGACGATGATAGGAAAGATAAATCATTAATTATTGGTGGTTTAAGTCCTAAGTCTCAACCACTCCAGAGAGGTGTGAATCGACTTCAAAAGTTGGCTAGGATCTCACACGAGTTATTTGACACGACTTGTGCAATTCCTTGGGATGAAACCATCTGTGGTGTAGACAACGCTGGTGTACCATTGTACATAGCCATGCAAGATGTGCTTGAAATCATCCAAGGAAGCCAGCTACTAAATAATTAATGATGATGATGATTCCTTTTTCAACCGGGGATTTTTTATCAGCATGACATTTGGATTCATTATCAGTTTTTGGATAGCATTTGGCTTAATCTTATTCAGAAGTTCTCGTTATGAACGATTTATCAGACAAATGTTATCTAAAGTACTGAAGGCGGCAAAAGGTTGAGAGGTAATACTGTAGCCCATCATTATATAGTTGCTTTTGCTTTTGACATGTTTCTATCACCATACAATTTTTATCTACGTTATATGATATTTTCACACATCCTAATTTGTTACTCTTATCCATATATCTATCATTGATTAAAATAGTATTTACAAATAATGATTGTTTCAATTGTTAGTGAGTGTAGCTATAAATACTTTTTATAAAGTCATCATCGTATGTAAACTAAAACTGTACCTTAGTTTAAGAACTGATATAACAATTACAATTCCTGTTTTTTTTTAAAAAAAATCCCTTTTAAAAAAACCAAATAAACAAAAAAACTGCTATAAATAATATTTAAAAGTGTTTAAAAAGGTAATGTTTTTTGAGTTTCAAAACAAAAAAAGTGTGTAAATCTTGTATGTTAATTGATTAAGATCCCCTAGTAGAAAAAGAGTTTTTTATGTCACTGAATTTATGTTGATTGTGCCAAAAATTGAATATAAAACTGTTCGATAACAATTTTAAAATAAGTCTAACTTTTCTACGTCAGGTGGCCTAGGTCTGACATAGAAAGTTTATTTTTGTGTAGGCACCCAATATAAAAAGGATGAAGTTAATTTGACATTATTGTTCACAGTATACCTTCGTTTAACCTTAATTATTATTAATAAAATATTATATCTTAACAAAATAATAATATATATAAGTGTTATGTAGAAGATAAACAGTAGTTTCACCATCCATATAAAAATTCTTTTAACTTCATCTTTCTCGTTGTAGCTAGGCGCAAAGTTATCTCCCTTCATCTTGCGATCTTTCTCTACTTTGCAGACAAGGAGTTGTGTTGGTGGTTCTCAGGTGCTTTAGCAACATTTATATTTCATCTCTATGCTTCACTTTTTGTGTGGACATTTTTTCCGATTATATTGGAGCATCTCTTCTTACAAATGTCCAATATACTTTATTATTGCGAGGTTGGTGTTCTATATCTCTATTCTGTTATTCAAATTAAATCTTTGGCTAATTTTGAAGATTTTAATCCGAAGGAACGGAGAAACCTCTCCATTAAATTAACGTAGGGTGTTCATTTTTCATATTGAAATATGAAAAAAAAATTAAAATTGAAAGAAAAAGTTTTATTTTTTTGTGTCGGTTGAAACTTATATGCTTTAAATTAATTTATTCCATGTAAATGAATATTATATGTTATTTAAAATTTTAATATATACTCGTAGTAGATACTTAAAACAATTTAAAATATAAGAACTAATTAATCATTTTAATATGTAGAAGTGACTAAATCATTTTCTTAGAGGAGGATAACGGTTTAAGAAATTGTTTAAAATGAAAGCTGGCTAGGACTAAATCAGGAGGGAAGATGGCATCTGCAAAGTTTTAAGAGATTGTCCAATGGATTGTAAGTTAATAATAAATTCATCATACCTAATATTTTATTTTTTGAAATTAATGTGGACATACTGTATTATTTTTTACCGGATTACCTGGTGGAGCAGAGCTCCCATGGAAGTTTTGACATCTAAGGAAGACAAGATTTATTGACCACAACTATTGGCACCGAAGAACACCTTGGTCGTGTTCGAACTGCTGGGTTTGATGTGGGCGTAAGACAATATTTTGGATCAACTCCCCGTTCTAGCTCATCTCAGAATGCAAACATAATGGAGCAGTTAGCTCGAATGAATGAAAGATGGGTTAAGGGATCAATTAAGTCCAAAGTCTCAACCACTCCAGAGAGCTGTGAATCGACTTCAAAAGTTGGCTAAGATCTCACACGAGTTATTTGACACGACTTGTGCAATTCCTTGGGATGAAACCATCTGTGGTGTGGACAACGTTGGTGTACCATTGTACATAGCCATGCAAGATGTGCTTGAAATCATCCAAGGAAGCCAACTACTAAACAATGTAGTCATTCAATTATTGATGATGTAAGTATACCTTTTTACATGTTATTTTATAAAATATGTTTCACCACTTTTATTGATATTGATATTAACAATGCAGGCATATAAATCAATTAGTTTATACCATAGGGAATTCTAATATTTATGGATTCCTTGAGCCACAAAGTATTCCGAAGTTTAAAAATAAAAGAAATGGACTGCCAAACTTATATACAAAGATGAATTCAAGAATCCAGAAAGAGAATTTACTTTTTTCTTGTTATTCATTTGTAAGTTTCTCATATTTAGATTTGACCTTAAGTAATTTAGATAATATGAAAGTTATGGATTATATTTTAGGTCCCATTGGCAACTCATGCTTATCTATCCCTCGGATAACACTGTGGTTTGGTTCTGTTCATTGCATCGGAAGCTTAGTTCAGATATGAAACAAGCAGCACAGGGGTATAATTTAATTAACAAATAATACATCATGATTGTTTGTATAATATGCAAGTTACTAATCATCTTGGATTTTAATGCAATTAATGTTTATAATGTTCTTGGCAAAAGATCCACATTCACATCCCAGAACCTACGTTAGATATTTCCTAAGGTATTTAATTCTATATTTAATTTATTAAAATTTCTTTTCGACTTATTTCATGATTTTACTTTTATGAAAGTGCAACAAGTAACAAGGAAGTTGGAAATGTAGATGTTATGTGATGTATTGGATGAGGACCATAGTCTGACTTTGTGTAACTGACTCTTGGGACTAGGTATGAACATGTTCAAATTATAGATAAAATGAATTTCAAGTTTCACGTAATGATGATTAATAACACTTGTTTTCTCATTTTAGCTTTTTCAAGACCCGGAGCCATTGGACAACTATACCATAGAAGAAATTCAAAAAGAATGGGAAGACACTTCATTATAATTAGCAGTAATGACTCATAGTTGTACATCTACATTTATATAATTGTTACATATATTTTGTCGAAAAATGTTGTAAATATTGTGTTGTAATTGCTTTAATATTGTATAGAACTATATTTCTGGCTGGAATGGTATATATATTGAATTGTAAATTTGCAGGGTTTGGTTAGACCCTAATTTGAACTGTTTTTTTCTAAAAAAAATAAATTAATAATGTTGAATGGTATATGTCGGTTAATGCCTTAACCGATGTAGTATTCCACATACTATGTTGGTTAAGGCCTTAACCGGCATAATATGTGAATCTTCAGAATAACCACAACATTGTATACAACATCGGTTGTTGGGGCCAACCGATGTTGTATACCCTTATTTCATCGGTTGCTATGTCCAACCGATGTAATAAACACTTCGTTTCTAAAAGATTAAAGGATACTACAATGGTTTTGGGCAGATAATCAATGTAGTATCCTCCCCTAATGCAAAATCTCACCTAATTGGGTTGGGTATTTGACGTCAATTCTTGTTAAACCTCACATTGGTTGTATAACAGACGTAATATGTTCAAGACTTTCTACATCGGCTGCATCTACCTCGGTTCTGGAACCGATGTAAAAGACCATTTTTCTACTAGTGATCAAATCATAGACCAAGTCATACATTACGTGGTTCGATAACAAAATACGGAGGTTCTTTATCAAAATATTTCCAAGCTTCACCATCACATGAATGGCATAATACACCTAAATCTCTTATATTCTCTTAGGGGCATGTCTTTAATCTGCAGTTTATACAAATGCAAACAATTTCTTCAACCTTGGAATTACAGGCAAATAGAACATTGTCTTAATTGGTTTGTTTTTCTTTCTTCTAACTTTTAGGGAATGATACCTTGGCTTATTACAAAATTTACATTGTAGTAGACCTCCATCATTTTTCCATATTCATTATCATAAAAAAGAGTACAACCTTTCACACAATAATAAATCCTCTTAGCTTCTAATCCCAACTTTAACAATAACCTCCTAGCATCATAATAATTTGTTGCCAAATTCTCCTTCGTGGGTGTTACATCCAACAAGATTTTTGTAATAAAATCTAAACATTGATAAGGGACTTTCCAATTAGACTTGCGTGTTAACAATCTCACACAATGATAATTTTGAATTTGTTGCACCTTCAAACAAAGGCTTCTTTGTCTCTAACAACAAATTATAAAATCGTTTATCTTTTTCATTTGGAGACTCATCCATGTTATTTAAATTTGACGATTCAAATGTTTAATATGTCTAAGAGCATCAAACACCATGTTATTCATTGCCATAAAATGTTCACCTTCACCTTCAGGCATATCTAAAACACTACTTGAATGACTTACGCAATTGTATTAACATGTGCTAGTTCTTCCCCATGTTCAATCCAAGCTAGTAGTTAGGCATAAAACCATTTTTGTAAAGATGAAACTTGACCATTTCAATTGTAAAATATGTCTACAATGACATTTATTGCATGGACATCTAATATGTCTTTCATTTAAATAAATTTGTTGTTTATAAACTTTGATGTTAAATTATTCAACCTCATTTACAAAATTTTCTTTCAAACCTTGTTTACCACTATGCATATGTGTACAACCAATCCCAATTGATATGAAACCACTCCATTTTTTATATATTAAAAATATAAAGCATAGTTTAGACTTACTAAATTATTATATTAGAACAAATCCTATTAAAGGTACTTTATCAAAACTTATTTAGAATAAAATGTTTCTAAATATCCTATAACTTTTTTTCCTTAAAAATGTTAGTTTATATATATGTATATATATGGAGTTTTTGTATATCACAAATATCACAAGTTGTGCTTGAAATCATCCACCAGCTGCTAAACATTACAGTCATTCAGTTATTGATGATGTAAGTATTCCTTTTTACATGTTATTTGATAAAATATGTTTCATCAACCACTTTTATTGATATTGATATTAGCAATGTAGGTACATAAATCAATTAGTTTATACCATAGAGAATTTTGATATTTATAGATTCCTTGAGCCACAAAGTATTGAGAAGTCTAAAAAGAAAAAAATGGATTGCTAAACGAGATGGATTCAAGAATTCAGAAAGAGGATTTACTTTTCCCTTGTTATTCATTTGTAAGTTTCTCATCTTTATATTTGATCTTAAGTAATTTAGAGAATATGAAAATAATGAATTATATTTTAAGTAATAGGACTATTGGCAACTCATGCTTATCTATCCTGTGGATAACACTATGGTTTGGTTTTGTTTATTGCATCAAAAGCCAAGTTCAGATATGAAACAAGTGGTACAAGGGTATGATTTAATTAACAAATAATACGTCATAATTGTTTGTATAATATGCAAGTTACTAATCATCTTAGATTTTAGTACAATTAATGTTAGTAATGTTCTTGGCAGAAGATCTACATCCACATCCCAGAGCCTACGTTGGATATTTCCTAAGATATTTAATTCTAAATTTAATTTATTAAAATTTCTTTTCGACTTATTTCATGATTTTATTTTAATGAAAGTGCAAAAAGAAACAAGGAAGTTGGGAATGTGAATACTACGTGATGCATTGGATGAGGATCATAGTTTGAGTTTGTATCACTTACCTTTGGGACCAGGTATGAACATGTTCAAATTGTAGATAAAATGATTTTCAAGTTTCACGTAATGATGATTAATAACACTTGTTTTCTCATTTCAATTTCTTCAAGACCAGGAGCTATTAGACAACATACCACAGAAGAAATTCAAAAAGAATGGGCATGGTACTTCATTATAATTAGAACTAATAACTCATAGTTGTACATCTACATTTATAATTGTTACATATATTGTGTTGTAAAATATTGTAAATATCGTGTTGTAATTGCTTTAATATTGTATAGAATTGTTTTTTTTTTTTTTGGCTGGAATGGTATATATATTGAATTTTAAATTTGTAGGGTTTTGTTAGACCCTAATTTGAAATTCTTTTTTGTAAAAAAAAAAAATGTTCAGTACTACATCGGTTAATGCCTTAACCGACGGTTAATGCCTTAATCGATGTAGTATCCCACATACTATGTCGGTTAAGGCCTTAACTGACGTAGTATGTGGATTTTCAGAAGAACCACAATAGGATATACAACATCGGTTGTTGGGGCCAACCGATGTTGTATACCCCTATTACATCAGTTGCTATGTCCAACCAATGTAATAGACACTTCGTTTCTAAACAATTAAAGGATACTACAATGGTTCCAGGCATATAACCGATGTAGTATCCTCCCTTAATGCAAAATCTCACCTAATTGGGTTAGGTATTTGACGTCAGTTCCTGTTAAAAACCAATGTAGTTTCCCATACATTACATTGGTTGTATAACCGACGTAATATGTCCAAGACTTTCTACATCGGCTGCATCTACCTCGTTCTGGAACCGATGTAGATGGCCAGTTTTCTACTAGTGATCATATCATGGACCAAGTCATACATTATGTGGTTCGACAACAAAATATGGATATCCTTTATCAAAACATTTCCAAACTTTACCATCACATGAATGACATAATACACCCGAATCTCTTCTATTTTCATAAGGCCATGTTATTTGCTCTACAATTTGTACAAATACAAACAATCTCTTCAACCTTGGAATTATAGGAAAATAGAACAATTTTTTAATTGGTTTGTTTTTCTTTCTTCCAACTTTTGGGGAATGATACCTTAGCTTTTTAAAAAATTTACACTATAGTAGGCCTCCATCATTTTTTCCATATTCATTATCATAAAAAAGCGTACAACCTTTCACACAATAATAAATCCTCTTAGCTTCTAATCCCAACTTCAACACTAACCTCTTAGCATCATAATAATTTGTTGGCAAATTCTTCTTCGTTGGTGTTACATCCAACAATATTTTTGTAATAAAATCCGAACATTGATCAGGGACATTCCAATTAGACTTGTAAGCTAGCAATCTCACACACAATGATAATTTTGAATTTGTAGCCCCTTTAAACAAAGACTTATTTGTCTCTAACAACAAATTATAAAATCGTTGATCCTTTTCATTTGGAGGCTCATCTATGTTATTTAAATTTGACGATTCAAATGTTTAATATTGTTTAAGAGCATCAAACACCTTGTTATTCATTGCCATAAAATGTTCACCTTCACCTTCAGGCACATCTGAAACACTACTAGAATGACTTACGCAATTTCATTAACATGTGTTAGTTCTTCCCCATGATCAATCTAAACATAGTAGTTAGGCATAAAACCATTTTTGTGCCATTTCAATTGAAAAGATACGTCTACAATGACATTTATTACATGGATATCTAGTCTGCCTTTCATTCAAGTAAGTTTGTTGTTCACAGACTTTAATAACAAATTGTTAAACCCCATGTACAATAGTTTGTTGTCCTTTGCACGGTGAGTATGTCTCGTAAAGTCAATACTATTAGCATTATTGTTGTTTTATTTATCTTTCTTTATGGGCCCAAAAAGAATTCGCAAAGAGATAATAAAACTACAAAGTAATTTCTTATTGTGATGGAGTTCAAAAGATAGAAAATTGGCTTGATCAAGGGGGAAAGTATTTGTAAATCTAAATATGAACGAGGGCTTGATATAGAAAAACATTAAGATATTTAATGTGACTCTCTTAGAAAAATAGAGATAGAGGTTAGGTGTGAAAAATCAGGGTCTTTGGAATGATATTTTGGAGTCTATGTATAGATTCTGAGATCTTGTGAAATTTATGATTGGTTGTTTTTAAATTATTATTGAACTTACAAAAAGGCCTAGATTTGTCCTTTGTGGTTTATAGTTGTTATAGTATCACATAACAACCAAATATGGTAGAGTGTATAAAAGTAGGAACAACAACATGAAAGTACATGCTTTTAGTTTCAAATATACAATATGGTTATAACACCTAATGTTGGTGAAAAGGAGCAAATATGTATCAGAATGAAAAGCATAGTTTATTAGTTGCACTGGTCGAAGGGTTGTTTTGTATAGTAAAACCAGTTACAGCCAAGTACAGATTTGTATACAATCAAGGTTGGAGGAGCTTATTTGTAGTGTAATTGAAAATGAACATTACATATTTGCTATTCTCCAATCATACACTTACTAAGAAGAAAATTGATTTTTTGTCATATTGGACCTTTCTGCTGCTTATTGATTCTTAATTATTTCGGCATAACTAGATAGGTGTCATGTATTTTGTGGACATAGAAAAAAAAAACATAACACTTTGACAATGGTATTTTGATTAAGGAGTTAAGTGTAAAAGGACTAAACATAAATATTGCCATAGTAGGCATATTCAAAATTATATAGTAGGTGTATTTGAAATTATATGTGAAATGAAATGGTGTAAGAATTATAATACCTTAAGTATTCGTTTTATTAATTTAATTTGTATTTTCGAAAAAAAGAAAAAAGTTAAAACAACTTACCTATGTCACCTCATTTACAAGCTGATCTACATAAAAATGACTTTTTCATAAATAAATTATAAACTCCTATAGCAATTTTGAAGAAGTAAGTCTGATAACCTTGGATATTAAGCGTGAAAAGTTCATGAGAGGAATCATATTTTCATTACCAGCACGAGAAACATTCTTTAGTGATTATGGTAGTTAAATATTCAACATCTTTCTCACTAAGTTTTTCCTTTATGAAAATCAGTTGGTCCTTTAATCCTTTAAGACCATATAAGTTAATAAAAATTTTAAACAACTTTTCTTATAAAACACAAATAAAAATAAAACTTAGTCAAAAAAAATACACACAACTAACTAGTCATTTGAAATATCTCACTATAAGAAAAAATTAAATTACCGACGAAATTTTATCTGTCGGTAAAATATCATTATCAACGATTTTATCAACGGATTTACCGATAGATTTACAGACGGATTTACCGATGGATTTATGCTAAATCTGTTGGTAATTACCGACGGATCCGAATCTGTCAGTAATACCGACGAACTCAGAAATCCGTCGATAAATTTGCATACAATCAATTTACCGGCACATTTTGAATTTTTCCGATGGATTTGTCTCGTCGGTAATTTTTGTTTTTTTTTTGTAATGTTTGTTAAAATGATGTTTTCTAATTTGTGACGATCTAGAACGTACAAATCAAGGATCAGTTTTTAGAATTCGTCCAACTATTCACTAATTTCACTACTCATTTTATAAGAATACAACACTTTCTTCAGATATAGACGGTTCTCTAAAGACTTAGTCATGCATAAGCTCTCAAGCTTCGTCCATAATCCTGTTAATGATCTTATTTTTCAAGACTTGCCTCAATACCTTATCACCAAGGCTTAGAACAATGTGCTACAAGTCTTATCTAATTGTATTTTATTGTCCTTCTCTAATTGTGTTTTATTGTCCTTCTCTTTTTAGGGAATTAGCTCAATAAATTCATTCTGAACGTTTACCACACAAACACAACTGATAATAGATAAAATTTGCAAGTGCTAGATGATAAAAGGTAAACAATAAAAGAGAAATAAGATAGAATCACACATAAAAATGTAACATGGTTCAGTTGAAACATTAATGAAGGTCAACCTGCATCCATAGAAGAATTCATTATAACACAAAGATTACAACATAGTAGTTTCTCTCTGAGTAAACTCTCACTCATAATACAACTCTAACATTTCAACTCTCGATTAGCTTAGCTTTTACTAACAGCATAAGGTCTTATTATAGAACAAATATTGTTATAGTTGACACTCGTGAAACACGTCTAAGACTAACAAGGAAGACATATGAACAATGTTTCTCATATTAAAACAAAGTAGTCACTAGACGGTTTCATCAAATAGTTCAGGTCTCAATAGACATTGAGATTAGATGGTCTATTAAGATAGTCTAACAATGTCAAAGAATCTAAAAATCTTAAAGCTAGGATTTTACTAAATCATTTTTCATACTAACAATATATATCATATATCAATGTAAGCTTATTTTTTAAAAATTAATTTAAAACAATTAATATCTATTTTTAAAACATTAATCATTGCAAAAAGTTATATTATCAAGAAATTAAAATTAAACACACACACACACATATATATATATATATATATATATATATATATATATATATATATATATATATATATATATTACAAACACGTTTTTCAGTAATGTTACTGCAGTAATCTATAGGTATATATAATTATTGTTTAAAAGTGAAAAAAACCAACAATTTTATAAGTGTGGTTTATGGATTATCATAGACCACAATTTATAATATGAATATTTAAGTTAACAATTTTGAAGTGATATCTTTAAAATTAAATAAACTACTTTATTGAAGTGTTGATTAATATATTAAAAACGTGACATTTTTTTTAACTTTAATAATGAAAAGGCAACATTTTTATCAATGTACCTTACGAATATTATAGAGCTCGAATAATAAGTCGTGAGTGTTTTAAGCAACGAATTTTAAATGTTGCCTTTAATTTACTAATAATCAACAGATACAAAAGTTTGGACTAAATTTATAACTTAAAATTAATAACTTTATGCACATACTCCCATAGCGATTGAAAATAAACTTTGTAAAATTTGTTTCCATTTCTACAAGAGATATTTCGTTGTTTAGGTGAAGATAAAACTGAATGTATTCTCTTTTTTTATGGGTTATATCTTTCAATTAAGATACCTCACTCAAATTATATTTTCTTGTTTTATATGATAATTATCTTTGTTTGAATGTGCTTTCAAATTGTTATTATTTGTAGATAATTGTATTTTTATATTAAATTTGTTATGTATTTTGAACTAATAGATGGATTGAGATCGAGATTTAAATGGTAGGATTGGTGTGAATGTTAATTAGTTAAATGGTAAATTGACTTGTTTTAGTATAATATATATATATTCTTATTGTGAATAACCTTTAACAACTAATTTACTTTGTTTTTCGCAATCTTATTTTGTTTATCAAACGTATTTTTGAACACCCATTTCTAAAATGGATTGTCATCTTTTTAATAGTCAGATTCTAACTAACCAAAAATGATCTAGTATAAATTGTTTCAAATATATAAGAATTTGATTTGGAGAAAGTTTTTTTCTTTAATCTAAATTATATCTATGTTTTTTTCCTTCTAATTCTACCAATGAACGTTTTAAAGTTCAGCAAGTTCAATTAACCATGAAAATTGTTTGTTGAAATCCAAACAATCTAAAACCCAAATATATTTTAAGAGAAGTTTTTTAGATAACAAATAATGAGTGTTATGTCTTAACATATACATGTTTATATTATATAATAAACCTTCCTAGTATCTTTTTGTAATGGTCTTTATATATTTTTGTTTTATATATATTTATATATATAGTTATGTAATGTAAATATTTAATATAGACTAAATATGAAAGTCAAGAGGATATTATGTAGTTTATTTTTTATTAAACATAAAATTACATGTTTTTGGACTATTGTAGTTATGATGAATAAAGAATTTCATAATTGGGGTGTTGCATCTATGACCATGGAAGAAGATGCATAAGACGTTTTATACAAGATGCATGAAATATGAAGCTTAGTCGTTTAGTGTAATGAGAGGATCGAATTTTCAAAGTCTTTTTGTTTTATTCGGAGAAAGTGGGATAAGGGACCATCCCACTATACAATTTTCATATTTATCGTTTTACGTAATCATGCTTCCACTCATTTACAAGTATTTTCTAAGTCTTTTTGTTTTTTTTCGTGGAATGTCGTATAAGGGGCCAATGCACTTCATAAATTATCTCTACTTACATAAACTATCTAAATAAAATAAGCTTCACATAAAATAGTACACAAAATAAAACTTGCATGAAATTGAATCTCACTAACAATTGAAAAAAAATTCTAATATTATATTTCTCTTTTTAAGTGATTTGTGTTGTTCACTTTCATTAAAATCTGTATGCTGTTTATAATTTTTTTTCAACATTACACTAAAAAATAATATCTAAAACTGGACTCATCGTGATGGTTTTAGTTCAAACACGCAATAAAAAAAATATTAAAACTTTTGAGTCATAATCAATTTTAATACAGTAAATTACTGAAATAAATTTTGAAGTACAAAATTCCTAGATAATTGTATTAGCCTTTAAACATAATAAAAATAATTTTGAAAGAATTAATATATCTTTGGATATCATTTTTACACTCAGGAAAAGCTTAAAGAATAGAGTCATGATTTTGTTGAGTAAAATTTATGCTTCTTCAATTTAGATATATAGTAAGTTATGCATTTGGGTATTGTTTTTTATATCTTGGCCTAAAAGTTTCATTGTAGAGAATTTGTTTATGAGAAGCAAGAGAAGCCATCATTACTAATATAAGCTTGACTAACTCGTAATTAGTTATGTTTCGGTTGAGAGTATATTTCATGCCTTCTGTTGAGAAATAAAAAATGTGAATTAAATAAATTAATTGAGATTTGTTAACATATATTATTTATTTCATTTAATTTCTTCTTAAATATTGCATTTTTTAAAGTTTTATTATAATTTTATTATTAATAACTTGTAAAACCATTTTAGTCAGAAAATTTCATTTTTTTATAACGAATAAATTATTATTTTTATATAAATATTACTATAATAAAAAATAATTAAATATAAAATTATAGTTAGAATAAAATATGTGTACAAAATAATTATTTATATTTTCCTTATTTATCTATAAAAATTATTTATTGAACTGTAAAACGACATATGTTTAATTTTTTATAAAATAAGATTTAATTTGATGATTACTAGTGAAATGATGTTTAAAAAAAATTGAATTACTTATTATTTATTGTAATAAGTAAAAGTAATTATCACAACTTTTTAGTGTATAATCATAAAAAAATATAAAAAAAACAGTTATAAGTTGTATCTCTGTATTAATTGTTATATTTTTTAAACAAATATACTTATATAATGCTAAATAAAATAAGAGTTTCATAATTACATTAGAAAATTTCACAAAAAAAAATAATAATTTATTATTTATTTTGAAAAGTAAAAAATAGTATCACAATTTCAAAAGACATAAAGAATTATAAATACAATGATGTATTATTTTATATAATATAATGGTATATATAATTTCATTTTTTACAGGTAATCATTTATAAAATAAAAATATAATAAAATTTGTCCCAAACTGTGTCGTCATTCAGTTTCTTCTTTTCTTTCACGCTTACAATAAATATATAACTTCCTTCTGAGAAGAAACAAGTTAGTTATACGGTAATTTATTAGTTTAAATATTGTTATTATTTAAAATTTTATTTGTTTTTATTTTATTGAACTATTAAATTTATTATTATTAATCAAACTATTGGAGGCAAGATACATTCTAACATATATTAACATTAATTTTATATCAGTAATTTCACAAGAAATACAATAAGAAATTTATTAAAATAAAAATTGAAATATATATATATATATATATATATATATATATATATTTAATTATCATATAAACTGGTTGAGAAGTTATTTTCATAAATGTTTCTTTTTAAAAAATTAAGAGTTAAAATTGTGTTTTATGTTGTTTATATAAATTAGAATTTCATCTATTTAATTATATATTTTTAAATATTATTTATCTTTCTAAAATATTTCATTATAATCTTTTTTAACTTCTCTTCGAGATTATAAAATTGATTCTCATAATTTTTTCAATTATGGAGTTTGAGATGTTAAGTAAAATAAAGATGAATTCTAATCGATCAAAATTTCAATTAAAATAACATATTATTTTCTCTCATATATCGACTTGACTCTTTCTAGTAAATTTTGAACTCGCATATAAGATTTAAAGTTGATTACATATGTGCTGATTTAAATTCGTAATAATATAATTGATTTGTAAATCATACAACCTAAAAACAAGTTAAGACATATTTAGCTTTTCTAAGTTATGAAGCACAAAGGAAATTTTTTTGAAGTATAAGTATTATTATACTTTGGATTGCTTAAGAAATAATCTGGTAAAGTTTAGATTAAATTTAAAATTTATTTAAATTAGAAAATTTTATGTATAAATGAGTTTGAGTTTAAGTATTATTTTTTAAAGAGAACTTTAAAAACTATATAATCATATTGGTATGAACTAGTAATTACATGAGAGAACAGAATAAAATTATATTTCGAGGCTTAATTTTTGTAAGAGAATTAAAGTTATATTTTGAAAAAAATAAATTGAAAATTGTTTTTGAAACTTGAATTGTAGTTGGAATAAAAACATTAATTTATGTTATGTTTAGAATTGAATTAAACATACGCAGATGACTAATTTTCTGTATGTGTGATTTATAAAATTGATGATAATTTTGTATGTGTGATGTTGGAATAAAAAGTCATTTTTATTTAGTTTAGTGGAAGAGATGACCAAAATTTTCAAAGTCTATTTGTTTTGATGGGAAAAAGTGGTATAATGGACCAAATTTTTCCACATTTATTGATTTATGTCATCATGCTTCCAGTCTTTTACAACTCTTCTTTCGCATTCTTTCTTTTTTTTTTTTTCGTGGAAAGTCATATAAGGAGCCAACGCATGCACTTCGTAAAATTTTCACGTATGGAAAAGTCTTCTCTTAAGTTTTTATTTTTTTATTTACTTACATGAAACTATCTAAATAAAATAATAGTCACATAAAATAGTATAAACATAATAAAAATTATATGAGAGTGAATACTGACAATTGAAAAAAAAAATCTAGTATTTTATTTTCTAATAACTTGTGTAATTAACTTTTATTAAGATTTTTATGTTGTTTGTACTTTTTTTTTTTCAACATTACACTCAAAAATCATATCTAAAACGTAGTTCAAAGATTACATTTCTTGTTGACGAAGGTATACTCGGACTAACTGAAATATTTTTCTACTAGTAAGGGTTTGAGCTAATTGTGGAAGCTTTTGTTTGTTAGGATACAGTTTTTGGTTTGAGTATGTTTTATATATAGGTTAGGATAATTTCATTATCTCTATTAATATAATTCTTTGTTGTTGATTAAAAAATAATAATTCAAAGATTATACGAAAAAGGATATTTAAAACTTAAGTCATAATCGTCAATTATTAACAAATTATATTCCTTTAGATACAGTAAATTAATTAAATAAATTTTGAAGTCTAGTTAGAAATTTCTATATAATTGTATTAGTTTTTAAACATGATACATTTTTTTTTTTTGATAGAGTTAATATTCCGAAAAGAGTGACATGAGGGTGAGAATAGAACCTGAAAAGCAAAATTATGAGCACAAGACTCTCCCTGGACAACTGTTTTCCAAGCCCTCCTTCAACTGCACTTAATTGAGTGCTTTTAATGGAGGAAAACAATAAATATGATAAAAAAAATTTCATTTATGTTTAATAACATTTAAACAAATGTAAATATAACAAAATTTTTAAAGCTGTAAAAAATGAAATAGAAATTAGTTTGGTGAGTTATGATGAGTGGAGGCATTGAATGTTATAAATGTTAGAGTTATTGCAAAATAACAAGAAGGAGAAATATCTAATAACCTACTGCACAACCTGTTAGTGCCATTTGAGATTTTTTCGGATGCAGTTTCGGAAGCTTCAAACGTGGAGTCATGATCTTTGCCACATTTTGAACGTTATCAACCACCTTGTGAACGTTGGGAGCAACCACTTGGGCGTGGATGGTGGAGGCCGTTTTGCACTACTCCTTCAAAGCCCAAAACCTCTCACTTCCAACTCCTATAAATAGGAGACCTCCCCCATTCCGAAAATCACACAACTCAACATCACTTCCTCTCCTCTTCTCCTTTCTCTCTCTTTCTCTTATTTTCTTCTTTAGAGA
>Ga0209489_106181_pt1 | contig 19607 bp, 9 predicted proteins | sample SiratrowhiteBW_FD_187527 | JGI IMG/M metagenome (GOLD analysis project Ga0209489, IMG submission 187527) | Root nodule microbial communities of legume samples collected from California, USA - Siratro white BW (SPAdes) (version 2) | ecosystem: Host-associated > Plants > Roots > Nodule | place: USA...
ATATATATATATATATATATATATATATATATATATATATATATATATATATATATATATATATATATATATTTAAAATTTTGTGATATAGTTCTAATTATACAAAATGTAAAATCTTATCTTATTAAATAGTAAAGAAGGATTTAAAAATAATACTTAAAATCTATGTTTTCGGTTTATATGAGAGAAATAGACATGCACGTATAAGTACTTTTCGAATTCGTTCGTATGTTATTTTAGTGTATAATATTTGATTTTTAAAAAGAGGACTATATGAGTTTCATTTTCGTATCATAATTGTTTCAATTTTATATTATTAAAACATTTTTTATTTAATATTTTATTTAAAATCAATGTAATTATAATTTGTTCATTGTTATTTGATAATAAAAATTAAAATATATATTCTTTTGTTTTTTAATTCTTGTTTTTATCATGTTCGTTTTGTTTTAATTTTATTCTTTTTAAAAGTATTTAATAAATATTTGGGCAAATGCAAATATATCTCTTACTTGATGATACGCCAAGTACTAAAAATAAAATAAAATATAAAATTTTGCATTAAGAATAAAAATAAGTATAAAGAAATTATCAACTTCCCACGTCATTGTTTGACCTAATTTAAAGTAGAATAATGTAATAATATGAATATCAATGTAACTCAACTAAGTAAGGAATACATAAACAAATTTGGGTGAGATAAAGTTACCAAGAATAGGTGTGGTTCCTCTATGAGCTAAATATGGAGATTATTTACCTTTAACATTATGTAAATAATGAATGTTTAGAAAAAGTTAATCAAAAGAATAACAATTTTATTTTTAAAACAAAACAGGAAAGTCATTGATTATTGCCTTGCTTACTAGTTGGTTAGTGATTGTCTTAAAATAAGTTATAAAAACAAGATTTTCCTCAACTTTAACCATAAGTGCCCCCATCTGTTTTAATAAACAAATCAAATTTTTTTGAGAAAGAATGTCTTTAAAAGATGTTTCTTCACTTTGTGATGATGAATCACCAAGGTTTGTCACCTTGATGTGAATTAGTGCTTCTTTTTCTTTAATATTTATAATTTATGAAAAAAGAATAATAAGTTAATAAATTAATTAAATTGAAAGTCAAATGACTAAAATGAAATTCAAACTTTACTTGAAGGAACACTAATTTATTTATGACTACTGAATAGATTATAATAAAGTCGACAAATAAGATGTGAATAGAAAGAACTTTAGTTAATACAATGAGTTTGTCTTTCTTTATTATGACCTTCCACGTAATAAAATGTAAGAATTTAATTTAATATGGGATAATTGATACATTTTTAGAATTATAATAATAACAACTTATAGCAAGTTTGTTTGATTAAGCTAAAGTTGAAATATTCTTCCTTTCTATCCATTTAGAAACTTTTGGTTTGGACACAGCTGTAAGACTCTCATCAACATCATTTTCCCAATTTCTTATTGATTGAAAACTTTTTTGGATTTAGTTGGTGAATAAAACAAAGTACAAATAAAATTTACCATTCAATTATAATAACTATCGCCCAATTTTTGTTGTCTTTTCCAGGGTTTTAATTTCAGCAGTGAAATTCTTCATCTCCATGTTCATTGACTTCGCACCTACCGTGAGTCATGCTTTGAGTTGAGAGGGTGCACTGTGCAAGTACTGCATCTATTTTTATTCTTTTATTTTATGATGAAATATGTTTTGATTCTTTATTCGCTTAAAAAAAATTTGATTCCAATAATAGTTTTTTAATGAAAGTTTACCGTAGATAAAATACTTTTCGTGGGGAAAAAAAACTTACATCCAATATCTTAAGTATTACATGTTTTTCAATCATATTTAAAATTCCACTAAATATGTAATACATTTAATGAACCATAAACTACTAAAGTAAAACTCTAAAATTGTTTTGTTCTTTTTTTTTTTTTCAGTTCTTTATGTTTAGTAAATTATACTTTGACTCTGTGCAAGTTTTGAATAATTTAAATTTTAGGTTATATTTGATATTCCTAGGCCCATTTAAGACCCCGTCCCCCACGGCCCACATTCCCCACGCAAGGTGAAGAGTCATATTATTTTTGCCCTTCCAACAAGGCAGGGCAATGCCAATATGAATGACAAAGATTGATGCAATAGTTCTTAGAATAAATCCATATGTTACATTAACAGGACAAAATGCACGAAAGAAACTTTTTCACAGAATCCACTTAGAAACTTCTGAGTCTTCAATTACAAATTACAAATTCTATTTTGTTTTCAGTGACACCTTTTAACACGAGTAAAACAAAATCATTTCTTCGTATGTTCAATTTACTTACATGGCATCTTAAGAGCAATAATGGAATTGTATTTATCATCCATTTCAAAAGTCAAAGTAAACTTGGCAAATTTACTATTACGTTTCCACAAGTACAGTCATTGTCCAGTAGAGAAAAAGACAGTCAATATGCAAGTCTACACGTTCAACTTATGCAATGACTATGCGTTTGGAAGCAAACCAGAAATGTAAGAAACCGCGTTTGGAAGTTGCAAAAGCAATAGGGCTGCCAGTAGCTTCCATCAAACAGTTACAAGTGCTTCATCATCCAACATACACAATGGATTACTTAAACATTATTTTAAGGAAACTGGTAGAAAAAACGTAAGATCACATCCTAGTTTATGCAAAACCATGGCTATACTTATATTCGTGTTTCTTCTCGGTGTTGTTTCACAAAACGTATTGTACATGATGCCACGTACAGTTGCTCACGCTTTCAGTTCAGAGAGTGACAAACTGGCTTTACTTGCTTTGAAGAAGAAGCTTACCAATGGAGTGCCTAATGCTCTTTCATCATGGAACAACTCTTTGCATCTCTGTGAGTGGCAGGGTGTTACATGCGGACATCGCCACAAGAGAGTCTCTGTCTTGAACTTGGAAAATCAGAACTGGGGTGGCACTCTTGGACCACCTTTGGCAAATTTAACATTCCTCACAACCCTCGTTCTTTCCAACATCAACTTGCATGGGGAAATTCCCACACAAATTGGTCGACTAAAGAGGTTGGAGGTTCTTGACTTGAGCCACAACAATCTAAATTGTCAGATTCCTATACAACTTACTAACTGCTCTAAACTTGAGGTCATTAACTTGTTGTACAACAAACTCACTGGAAAACTTCCCTCCTGGTTTGGAATGGGATCCATGACGCGGCTTAATAAGTTGCTTCTTGGTGCCAATGACCTAGTTGGTACTATCCCACCTTCCTTGGGGAATCTTTCATCCCTCCAAAAGATCACAGTTGCAAGAAATCATTTGGTGGGAAATATACCACATGTTTTGGGTCGATTATCAAATTTGAAAGAGCTGAATCTTGGTTTAAATAATTTGTTAGGAGAAGTGCCTGAGTCTCTTTATAATCTTTCCAATGTTCAAATTCTTGTTCTCGGGGAAAACCAGTTATCTGGTACTTTTCCATCAAAAATGCAACTTGCTTTTCCAAAGCTTCGAGCATTCTTGGTTGGAGGGAACCGGTTCAGTGGAACTTTCCCGTCTTCAATATCAAACATCACCGGATTACAAGGGTTTGACATCTCCTCAAATCTTTTTAGTGGGCCAATTCCTCCCACTTTGGGAAGCTTAAATAAACTTCATATTTTTCACATTGGTTACAATAGTTTTGGAAGTGGGAGAGCTCGTGATTTAGATTTCCTTTCGTCATTAACCAATTCTACTCGATTGCGCGTACTTCTTTTGGATGGCAATCAATTTGGTGGTGTGTTGCCAGATCTCATCAGCAATTTTTCTACCCACCTCACTTCTCTTAGTATGGGACTTAATCAAATATCCGGAATGATACCCGAAGGAATTGGACAGCTAATCGGTTTAACTGACTTCGAGATGGTTAATAATTATCTAGAGGGAACTATTCCAGATTCAATTGGAAAGCTTAAAAATTTGATAAGATTGTCCTTGGAAGAAAACAAATTTTCTGGTAACATTCCTACAGCCGTTGGCAATCTTACTATGCTGTCTGAACTTTATCTGCACACCAATAATTTCGAAGGAAGCATTCCATTAAGCCTCAAACACTGCACACGCATGCAGTCTTTTGGAGTTTCCAGCAATAACTTAAGTGGTGATATTCCTTCCCAAACATTTGGCAATCTAGAAGGCTTGATAAGGCTTGACTTATCCAACAACTCTTTCACTGGTTCCATTCCTTTAGAGTTTGGAAACTTGAAGCAACTTACCATTTTATATCTAAACGAAAACAAGTTGTCTGGTGAAATTCCCCTAGAACTTGGAGCTTGTTCCGCATTAACAGAACTCATGCTGGACAGAAACTTCTTCCGGGGAACCATACCTTCGCTTTTGGGCTCTTTAGGATCCCTGGAAATCCTAGACCTTTCCAGCAACAACTTCTCAAGCACAATCCCTGCTGAGTTACAAAAGTTGAGTTATTTGAATACTTTGAACTTGTCTTTTAACCATCTTTATGGTGAGGTTCCTACAGGAGGTGTCTTTAATAATATTACAGCAATTTCACTCGTTGGAAATAAGGATCTCTGTGGGGGGATACCTCAACTGAAGCTCCCTGCATGCTCTAGGGTTCCCTCAAAGAAACGCAAGTGGTCTTTTCCAAAGAAACTCATCCTCATCATTGTAATTGTAGTCGGAGTGGGTTTGATCAGTTCCATAGTATCTATCAGCATCTACTACTTCAGGAAAAGGCCCAAATTATTTTGTTCGTCACGGTCTCTGCAAAATATGTATTTGGAGGTTTCTTATGCAGAGCTGCACGAAGCAACCAGCGGATTTTCTCCATCCAATTTAGTAGGTGCTGGAAGCTTCGGTTCCGTGTACCGAGGATCTCTTCTCCAGTTTGAAAAACCTGTTGCTGTAAAGGTGCTGAATCTCGAAGCTTTTGGAGCGCCAAAGAGTTTCACATCCGAATGCAAGGCTCTAGAAAAGATCAAGCACCAGAATGTACTTAAGATCCTAACTTATTTTTCAGGCATTGCTTATAATGGAGATGATTTCAAGGCTATAGTTTTTGAGTTCATGCCTAACGGGAGTCTAGAAAGTTTGCTGCACAGCGACGAAGAGCTCAAGTCTAGAAATCTCAATCCCACCCTTCAACTTAGGCTAAATATTGCTCTTGATGTGGCTAATGCATTGGATTACCTTCACCATGGTTGCGAGAAGACAGTAGTTCACTGTGATATTAAACCAAGCAACGTTCTTCTGGATGATGAGGGAATAGCCCACTTAGGAGATTTTGGGTTAGCAAGTCTCCTTAATGTGGTGACGGGACAAGCAAGTAGAGATCAGTTCAGTTCGTCAGTAATGAAAGGAACCATTGGATATGTTCCCCCAGGTAAAGTGTTTTATTTTCTATATGCTTTTTTACCTTTGTTTTTCAGTGTACTTCATTTGTATGTACATTGTTGTTGTTGTTGCAATGGAACAGAGTACGGGGCAGGTGGTCGAGTATCAGCACGAGGAGATATTTACAGCTACGGAATTCTTGTGTTGGAGATGGTGACGGGAAAGAATCCAACGGATGAGATGTTTGGTGAGAGTCTAAGCCTACGCAAATTCTGTGAGATGGGAATTCCTGAAGGAATCCTTGAGATAGTTGATTCACGTTTGCTTGTGCCATTTGGGGTCGTCGAAACCAACATCAGAGAGTGTTTAACTTCCTTTGCTAGGATTGGAGTTGCATGTTCTGCAGAATTGCCCCGTCGAAGGTTGGGCATAAAAGATGTGATAATGGAGTTGAATGCAATCAAACACAAGTTGTCTTATTAGGAACCATTTTTGGGATAAAAAATTAACTGGGTTTCTCAGTAAACTAGATAAGTTTTCTTCACATGTTACTGTCCCATCCTCTGTTTAATAATGTCTTGTCCTATAAAAGGGAATGACTTAAATTGCTTCTCTCAAACTTAATCACACCGACGAAAATCAAGAACTCTGTTCAGATAACTATTGCTGAAATGCACCTATTGAGAGAAAAAAAATACTTACTTGTTAAAGTCTTTATAGTTATAAATTAGTAAACCGAGATCAATAGTATAATATTTACATATTAATATAGTTATAAGTGAAGATACATAACTATAATTGTACCGTTAAGGAAAATTTGAAGTTGGGAATAAATTACCATAGCATAAATTTTTTTCACCTTATCGGGTGGAGATTTGAAAGTTTAATATCTTGATGGAAAGATTGGACTTCGGGAACTAGATCACCATAACTTAGTTTATGAGCTCGAGATTAAGAGGTTATGTAACTTAAGAAGAAATCTAATTAAAGAGATCAAACACATAAATATTTTTGTCAACATTGACTTATATGGAGATTGATTCCTTAACCTCTTGAACCTAAAACCGACTACCTAAGTTTAATCTTTGTAGAGTCGATATAAAATAAAGTCATTTCTAACAATCACACAAGTCTTAAAATGTATTTATTATGAACGTTCTAATTGAGTTCATTTATTTAGGAGACTATATATATTGTTTCTGGTTGGTGTAATTTCTTATTTTAATACTTATACATATATATTTGTTTTGTTAATGTAATTTTTTATTTTAATTCTTGTAAATAATAGGATGATATAGCATATTATTACGTGAGTATCGCTTATATATGGTACTTTTAATTAAGAAACATGAGATCATGTCATTACCGTTAACGAAAAAAGTCAAGTTAATAATATGAGAAAAAAAAACTAAAAAAGGCCATCAAAATCAAAATCAGAAAAAAAAATTAATTAAAAACCAAAACTTAAACACTTATATTTTTTATTTTGCATGGGACTAATAAAAAATATTTAAGCAACAAATGTCATTATTCTAATGGAGAATGTTAAGCTTAAACAGGAAGCAAATTGTAGATCGACTAAAAACCCTTCGATACTTTTGACTTTTAACATGTAACTTACATTCCCATTATCCTAAAGCTGTATTAACTCACTGTCTTTTTTTTTTTTTTCTCTTTAATTTTTAACGCAGTGACTTCAAACAGTATTATTAGAAGAAGTTCTGATTAATGGCAGGTTTTATTACCCTCATAGTTATGTTAAAAATAATTTATGAAACAAAACATGCAAAGAATAATTAAAATAGTAACGAAGAATAACAAGGAAATGCACTGCTTGAATTATTGTTTAGAAAGAACTACTGAGTCTAACAGATATCGAACTTTATTACACGTGAATGCTTCAGAAATTACAAGCATATCTTCTATCGAAGTGCAATTCAAGAAAGCCAGAAAGAAACTACTCTGCATGCAAAATCAGTTGAGAAGACTAAGCTTCTTCTTTCTTCTGGCTTTAATCTCCATCATTTTATATATCAATGCAATTGGAAGATAATTGTAATTCCGAGGCTTTTTCTTTCTACCTTTCATCCACCAAAACATCTAAACAAAATAAACAAAAGAACTTAAGTCTTGTTTGTTGGATTCTTTCCATTAACTAGAAGATGCCGAAAACTTACGGAATAACAAAAATATGATCCAGGTTGAAATTGAAGATACTGCTTTTCTTTTGTGGAAATGAAAGATTCTTTCTCTGAAGCGTGGGGATCCCAACTCCAGGGAGTAAGAAAGGAGGTATCTTTCTGAAGAAACGACGTTAGTGTGGAATAACATATATCTTCTTCCTCCTTAGCAGCAGCACTTGTCACCTTTTCCTTCGTAGAAGAATCTTGTTCTTCCATTTTTGGGAGTTTTGCTTTCTTGCTCCTCAGCGCTACTTGAGTATTATATGGGAGTATTTTCAAAATGGATAGTATAAATAATAGTTAGGTTTCATCTTATACTTTTCATCTTTTATCCAATTTTTAAGATTTATTTTAATTTTTTCAAAGATTATTTTAGACTTATATATGTTAAATTCAAACGAATATTAAATTTTTAACTATTGATATTTTTTATTTCAAACACTATTTTTAGATTGAATCAAGACTTAAAATTTATTACACTAGATCCACCTATAATATATATATATATATATATATATATATATATATATATATTTAAAATTATTTTAAAATATTTTTTTTTTATTTGTATTTTTTAATAGTTAATGTGGTGATGAAAAAAATTAAAACTTGAAAACTAAATTATAGAAAAGAGACAGCGACCGTGAAAATTTAATCAAGGAATTTATAAGAAAAACTATATTTGTATTAGATACCAACTAAAATGGAATAGATTTCTGAATCCAAAATCAAAGTAAAATATTCGTTCTGAAAACACATCGAAAAAATAAAATCTTATGAGTAAACAAACCAACATTCCAATTTGTGAGGTCCAGAAACAAAAAAAAAAATGTTTTTTATTTAATAAATATAATTTCATATAAAATTGTTCATCCACTATTAATTTCTTCTATTTCATATTATTCTTACCCGATAGAGGGATTCTTCAGCAGTTCTGGTGTAATTTAGTCTGGGTCAGGTTAATGTCCTTTGAGACATATCTGCAAAAAGGTATTTTTGATATTAAGATAGTTTGTTACTTTAAAAATAATAAATGTTACTAAATGAATGTTTCAAACCTATAAAATATCAACCTATTTATTGAAATCATATAAACCTATTTATTGAAATAGATTAGACTTAGGTAATTACATTTTTATTATATTGATAGACTCTGCTTTAGGTAAGTGTATCTGCGTCCCAAGGTTTTTCGATATACCATGCACAAAAGTATAAAGTATATCTATAAGTATGTGTATTAAAATTATTTGAGAATATTTAAAAAGTATATTTATATAAAATTTGAAATAAATAACTTTAAATATCTAAATTATAACTATTAATTTATTAGTTTTACCTTTCACAAAGAGTCATCTTGAACTCATAGTTAACATTGGACTATTCATTAATTATAAAAAAAATTCTATTGGTTGTGTATAAAAAATTAAATATGAATATTGAACTATCTTTTATTACTATAGTAGCAAAGTAAGTATGTTTCATTAGTATGAAATAATAAATAATTTTTAAACTAATTTATAATTAACTCAAACTAAAAAAACATTAATAAAGTCATTTGAATGAAAATGCACATTTATATTATTTAAAAGTGCAACAATAGGTTATAAGATAAAAATGCTACTAAAAGGAAAAATTAGTGATATTAAATTATTCTGTCTACAAAGAAAAAGGATATACATTTCTACAAGGAGAACTTAAAATAGAAAGTAAAATATTTAAAAGAATTACTAATTATATTTAAATAAAAGTATGAAAAATTATTAAATTACTTTAGAAAAAAATAATTAATTCTTAAGTACTATCATTATTCAGTATATTTATTTAATAAAAATAATAACCCTTATATACATTTGTGATGTGTGCTAGGAGTTTTTTTTTTTTCGTATAATTATATTTTATAATCAAATCATAACCCAAAGTTATTGAATACCCGGTTAATAATGTTTATCTCTTCAACAATTTTAAATAAAATTTACTGATGTATTAAATTAAAAGTTGTATTATGTGAATCAATTAACAAGTTTCTATAAAATTTTAAAACTACTTAATATTCATTAAATAAAATCATATTTTCCTATAACATGCTCGGTTTTAGATGGTTGTGGATAAAATGTCCGTTACAACCACATATGTCACCCAGAAACTTTTAAAAAGATACTAAAAAAGTGTCAAATCACATGTTGCTAGCATTTCTCAAAAATACAATGCCAAACACCATTTCTACAGTTTTTGCGTGATATAACACCACTTGATACAAAAAAATGAGTATACAATCTGAGCATATAGGTGATCTATCTAAATTACAAATAGCTTCCCTTAATGTTATATCACTTTCACTTCCGGTAACTTTACATAAATTGAAGCATGGTTAGCTCCATATAAAAATCCAATATGGCTGAAACTCAGGATAAGAATGGTTGAACCATTAAACAGTAGGCAAGAGGATTCATCAAAGTGAGAGGTGTTTACCTACCCCGCACACTGGCAGGAGATTGACCACTTCTCTCACTGCCGATATCATCGTCTATTTCACTATTATCTAAACAAAGACCATTTGGGTGTACACTCACCTCAGAACTAGCATTACTGCTAGTGGCATGAGGAGAGCCCGAGATACTAACAGTTCGGCTACGCGGAGGCCCAGACCTCACACTATACATTGAAGATGCTGGAATGTTCGTCATCAATGACGACCGTAAATTGCCTGGAACCCTTCGCCTTATATCCTGTTCAAAGAGAAAGGAAATTATTAGGAGGAAAAAATACAATTTCATCACTTCCGATTAATTTGTTTTTTAATAATAGGTGCGAGATGAGAAAAACGCCCTAAATGACAAACTCTCCAATATCTAAATAACGTCAACAAATAATGCATCCACAAAGGGAAAAGGCCAACACAGCATTTATAAGTTTCTTTGGATCCAGTGTTTCAGATGCAGGCGCGTTGTAAATTTATTCTCGACTGATAGAACAAATGCAGAAAATGTGCAGAAGATTATTACCATATGCCTAATTGCCATATCCAAGGATTTCTTCGACAGTGATCTTCCAAATCCAGAGGTATCTGGAGAAGATGACTTGCCAGAAAGATTATGGGAAGAGTTCTTGTCATCCAGCCTTGGTGGTGCCAATTTCCGCATATTTATTACCCTCTCAACCATTTTGGTGCCCATCACAACAGGACTGACATTGTCATTTGCTCTGGAGTACCCACGATTAACTGCTGGCATAGAGCTTCCAGTGGGATGAGAAATGCCGTTGGAGGAACGTCCTCTTGAAGGAGAGCAAGATTGCCGCCTTGGTCTACCAATAGAAGCAGGCTCAACAGAAGAGGATCGTGAACCAGGTGCTCCAGGCCTACCCCTAGTTGTTGACAGTGGCCTTTCTGGAAGAGTTGTCCTCAAATTGGGTGGCGCATCAAGTGAAAAGCCAGGCATATCAGACGGCTTCCATGGTCTTGGGCTTGGCTTCACAGTTGCTGAAGTGCCAGGCGATGTTATTGGCTGCCTTGACATCACAGGAGCTGACTTGGAGATTGAAGAAGTCTTAACTGATTGAGAAGATACAGTGGATACATTAGATGGTGTTGTCGGCCGCCTAGTTGGGGTTGATGCCCTTGAAGTAGGTCTCGATGCAGGTAAGGTAGTTTTGGTTGTTGGTGTTGAAGATCTTGTAGTAGATCTTGACAAAGGTGTAGAGGATCTAGATGGAATTGTGGTTTTAGCTGAAGGTGCTGTAGTAGATTTAGCAACAGAAACTGCAGGCTTAGTAGCAGAAACCATGGGCTTGGCTGAGGAAACCGAGGTCTTGGTAGTTGCTACCATAGCCCTAGTTGATGGTGTGGTTGTCCGAGAAGTGGGTGTTGAAGGTCTAGATGATTTTGAAACTGTAGTCAATGTAGGTCGTCTAGTAGGAGTTGCAGATCTAGATACCAAATTCCCTGATGATGAGGACCTCCTAGTTCCCCCAACTGAAGAACTCAACCCAGGGGAAGAGGCTGGTTGTTTAGATACCAAGTTGCTTCTTCCAGCTAGTTCTGACAGACTCCCTGATGATGAGGGCCTTCTAATTCCACCACCTGAAGAGGTCAACCCAGGGGAGGAGGCTGGTTGTTTAGATACGTTGCTCCTTCCAGTATGTTCTGACGGAGGATTTGCTAACTACAATCACAAGGAAACAAATACAAGAAAATTTATTTTCTGACCATTAGCATGAAAGAAAAACAACAAAATCATACTATTATGAACCATATGTTAAAGCACAAATCACGGATTACTTTGGACTCTGGAACTAACAAATAAATGCAGAGCATTACACCTCTACGATCTTACCAATGTAAAAAGTATTATCAATTTACTCAGTGAAACCGACAAATCTGCTTTTATGAAAGAAATTTGTGTACACAGAAAAGGGGTAACAAAACAGAAAAACAAACAATAAAGAAGACAAAATCTAAGTAATATAGCTTCCCTCGTCAACATTAACATATCTAATAGTGGAACCCCCTTCAGTAAGGCCCTGTGTTTCCTACCAAAGGGACTGTGAAGCTTGGGCACCTCTTGTTCGAAGTGTTGCAAATTACAATGTAGTACACATTGCAAATTGCCAAAACTTAGCCTCTTTACTTCAACCTAAAGCATTAAAGTAATTCGTCAATATGGTCTAGGGACCTAGGACTAGAACACACCCAATATTCACCAAAAATGCCAAATATGGAATGCCATGAAGAAACTGCCGAAGGACAATGGAAAAGAGCAAGAGAGGATACTTAAAGCAATGATCGTGTTATTAATAAATAAATTAACCAAAGGACGTCATGGAAAGTTGGAAAACATCCAAAATAATGAGCATGCAGTTTGTAGTCCAGGGATGTCATTGCTACAGGGGGCGGTGTATGCAAAGTAGCTAATTGTAATCAGGCACCAATAACTGAAATTATGCGATAACTCACAAAACATACTTATCCATTCCTAAACCATTTATTTCTGCTTAAGTTCATCAGGCATAATGAATAATAATGATATTGCTAACCAACGAACTTTCATCAAAACCAGGAGTTTTCAAGGAAATGTACAATTTCATTAATGAATTAAAACCATATGTAAAAGACAAAAATCTTCAAATTACCATAAAATTATAAATTATTGGCATAATCCAAAACATTCAATAAAAATTGCTTACTCTAGCTTTTAACGAGGTGGGGCGTAAAGCTGGAGCCCCAAGCTGACTCATAACAGTTTTTGTTGATTCCATCTCCAAAGAAGGAAAAAGGGGAGTCCCAGGTGGGGTTAGAAGCCTGAAAAGGAAAAAAATGCTAAGCCCCAATATGAACATTAATCATCCTGCTCAGGTCACCAAAAATGAATGTAAAGCTATGTCGGATACTAGTGCATGTTAGTTTATTTATTATTTATTCATGCTTCAAACACACAGAGCATCGATGCAAGAACCTAGTTGAAGTCAGCAAACACACAGAGCATCGATGCAAGACCCTACTTACAGTCAGCAATTTCAGATTTAGATGCATAATGAGAATGAGGTTAATAACAAAAAATAGCAACAGTGATACAATCCTACTAATAATTTATGATTGAAAAAATAATTATTATAAAGAAATATCAAAGAAAGGAACTATAAAGACACATTAGTTGTTAAGCTGAATATATTGCCAAATTAATTACAAGGCATTGTGAAGTGGTACTAATTGCTGAATGCAGATGGACCTGTGATTTCTAACAATTTGGCTCTTTTAAGCCTGGGAATAAGAGAAACTAGCCATCAGTTTTACAATATATTAATTAGCCATTATCTTCTAGACTTCCGTTACGGAAAAAGAACATGACACTTTATAAACCTAGTCAGTATCATCATAATGATGATATTCAAACAAGGGAAAAGCTATAAAGTGAGCATGTTTATTATGTGAGGTCAGGAAAAAAATGCAAAGACTCTGGTCACAGATGCCAAATTACCAAAACAGTTAACGTTGTTTTTATGCTCTCATAAATTTTGCCAAAGGTTTATTTAGATTTTTGGTAAGGGAGCGGGTGAATTAACAAATGCTTGTGAAAAAACACAATCAAGTAAGGGCATTCATTTTTACCACAATAAAAAATGATTATGTAATTGAGTCCACCATAAAAAAGCAATTATAATCTCATCTGTCTAACTCAACTCAATTTAGACACTTCTCCCCACATTTTGGTTTTTCACCCTTCAAATTTGACTCAATTGTCCATTTCATATTAGCAATTGCAAAGGATAGTTATTGCTCCAAAGTTGAAGTGATATTCATTACAATTGCTTCCTCCGTGGGATTTGGATTGTAGAGCAGATCAATTGCTCCATAATTAGAGCTGATATCAAGTAGAAAGAGTTGTTATCTTCCTAGTTTCACAAGAATATCTAGAAACAACATTCTACAAGTTTTATCCAACAAAAAGAAGGAAGGAAAAAAAGAAAACTACTCAAATGACATAGTTGCACTGAACTAATTACAGTAAACACAAAGGTTAAGCATAAAAAGACGGTTAGAAAGACAAACAAAATATACCAGTCATAATCATTCTTATCATTCTCCGAATTGAGAAAATCATCAGCACCAGTCTTTCGCACCAGCGCCGCCATGGAAGACGGAACGTTAAACAAGGGAGAATTGCCCGGATTTGAGCCTGAAACACGAAACACATAGCGAGTGACAAAGTGAGACACAACATGTCACACCGCGCAAACGACACAACCGTTCCGCAGCTGTTGGCGCTAAAATTAACAAAACGACAAAAAAAAAAAGTGTTGTCGACGGTGTTCATACCCAACGCGGCTGCAGCGTCAAAATCCTCCGCGGCGCGAAGCACGAGATCGCCGCGCTCCTTCTCGCGGTTCCTCATTTCGAGGAACAAGGCGAGTTCGTCGTCCCTGTCATTGGCGCGCACAGAGGACTTGAGAGCCCCCAATTGCTGTTGCCTCTGCTTGAAGGCGTCTTGCATTTTGGATTCCGGCGCTATGAAGCTCCGATTCATCTCGGAAACGGCAACGACAATTAGGGATCGATGGAGCGAAGAAAAGAAAGAAGAGGAAAAAAAGAAGAAGAAAAGGCGGAAACAGGAGAAGAACCTAACTGAGTTCCCTGGTTCACCTCAACAACCGCACACCAACCGAATGCATCCTCGTGAACCAAAAATAGAAATTAAATTAAAACTTAAAAAAGGTAAATTAAATAAAAGGGGCTTTGGTTGGAAATAGTTGCGGAAAAAACAAAGCGGCTCGGCGTTGGGGTAGGTGGAACGCAAAGGCATGGAGAGTGGAGGGAGGAAAGGAGTGAGGGCATTGGGCTTCCAGAAACTTCGATTGAGACTGATAGTGAAGGCAAGGGAGTGGCATTCAAAGGTAATAAAAGCCAAGTTTGAAGATGGAGGGAGAGAAGAACAGATGCTTCTGCTGCTGTTGTTTCCTTCTTTTTAATTTCTATCACTTAAAGCCTACGTTACAATGCTGATGGATTGGATGAGTTGGGTGAGTGATCACCGTTATGCCCTCTTTTTTATTATAATATGTTTCTCTTTTTCAATCTTTTCCCAACGGTGACTTCGCAACTATGCACTCATCATTCATGTAACCTCTTCTCTCTGCGGGACAAAATTTTAGTTGTCAATTAAATTAAACGATTTGCAGTTTCCAAAATAAGTTTCTTGTTACCATATTAATTGTAAGATGCTTATTCCACTCTGACACCCGAAAATCTTTAGCAGTTACTTCCTTGTGGTTAACGTCTTCAGTTGGTAACTTTTTTCTGTTAAAGCAAGAAAAGGAAAAACGCACAAAGGTAAAGTCTAGAAAGAGAAAAGGAGAGGACGGAATTTAATAAATGATGTGCGAAATTTAGGCGCTTAGTTAGTTAGTTAGTGTAGTAAAAGCCAGCCACGCCAACCCTGCTCCATCACGAATGAGATTATGATTGGAGCAGTTAACTTGGATAACAAAAACAGGCAATAATCATGCGACGTGTTTAAGCAACTATTGTTTCTCTATTGGTATATCAGAATTTGGTTTATCAGAACGTGTTTAATCAATTACCGTCTGTTCTTAATCTGTATTGGGTAGTCTGCTTCATTAAACGTTTGTATAAAAGCTTGTCTCATAAACACTGGCTGAGATTTATTTTGATAAATAACAAGATAAACTTTAGTAAAATTGTAAGACCGTTATGGATCACATTCGTAAGTTTAACTAAACACCTTCCACTTTTAATTTGAGTATTTGCATGATTAGAACAAAAAAAACTTCCAAATACCCCGAAAGTACTTGAGTTTGACGCTACACGCCAACTCCTGGCAGATGGTAATGGCGAATGGAGTTCAATATACAACAAGAAAAACATAGTTGATTAGAACTTGAAGTTTCAACATTAGTTTTTTTACAACAATCAAATGTATTTAAATAGTCTTTTGGGCAATATGCAGATTTTGCAAACTGCCCGAATAAAATCCACATTTGTTGAAGAACAGGGGGAGAGGATTAAAGAATGTACAATTAAATTGTCAATGGCAGATGACTAAGCGTCATCTGCATCACTTCCACCATGAGCTTCATGGCCGACCCAATAGTTGCAGCTATCAGGACCTGACACCTTGTACCTGGCCAGAAGTAAAAACATGTTAAATCCACCATATATTTTTGTCCTCCAAAGAACTTCACGTATTAAGACTGTTTTCTCAGTTCTCGCACAACATTTCTCTTACCGTTCAAGTACAGATTTTCCTTCCTTGTACTTCTGGCTTTTTTCATGAGCAGTCTCCTGAAAGAATCCAATGTAAACTGCTAAATTCTACGTGCAAATAGAAAAAATCGTACTCGTGAAACACTGTTATAAATCTTACATATTTCCAACCCACAATTGATCCACACCCCACACAGAAAATGTCAGCCACAGTATGCATCCCAGTGAGCATCTGTCTGTCCTCGTTTTCTCCAGCAGAAACATTTACCCTGTAAAAGAAGAAAATATATTAACTGCATCCATGAACAGAACCAACTATAAAACATAACTTTAGACATTCAGAGGCAAGAAGCCATGAATAACAAAAACATCCCTTCTGCATAATACTTTGGCTACAAGCTACAGAATCACCTAAGTTGATGAGAGTGGCAGCAATTATGAATTGTTCTTGCTATGTAGCTGTGATACACATACGATTTCTATTGCTAAGTCATAAAGGCAAGCATGAGTGGATTCATGATGGACATGCATAAAACAAGGACTACAATAGCAATGTGTAATGTATATACTCAAACAAGTTCTAGGACAAACAAAATGTCATTAAATTTCTCTTAATTTTTAGGGCTAACTTTTAGACAATATAAGTAGCATAGAACTATATTTCAAAGTTTAATCACTAATTGTCCAAACACATTCATACAAATACCAAAGGAGAACGTTTATATTGTTATTTTTACCAATCGCATAATGATAAGGTTCCAAGATCAAGGATGACTTACACCTTACTGAAGAGATAAGCTTTCCCATGTCTGCTGTGGAAAGACTGAATAAAACAGCAAAAGAAAAAATGGCCATCAGGATATGCATTTTATGGAAGACCAATAAAGAATACCGAGGTGTGAATAAAACAAAGTAGGCCAAAGCTCGAAGGCTACATTGAAGATGAAAATTAACACAATGGCATAACTACTTAACACAACAAATTTTCTCCAACAGAGATAATCGAGTGGGTTCAAATTCTATGTAAGAGACCCAAAAATTCTGCCACTTATACTTTATTTGCACATCTTATATTCACAAAAGTATGAAGAATCAAAATCCGAAGAGCTTGGCTTTTCACAGCTCCTCTCAGAAATATGCTGAACCAGCCAAACCACGGTGGTTAGCCATTTATTTAGAGAACACCTTCCTCGGTTTCTCCTCTGGGGGGCATACAGAGAAACTAGAAAATTATCTACTTTCACCCTCTCCTTTTAAGCAAAGTCAGTATCAATTATCCAAGAATACGCAGCAACAAGTTCATTCAGAGTTAAACCAGCAAAGAAAGGTTACCTCCACAAGCATCCACTAACTATTATAAACAAATATACAAAGCACAATAAATGACACTACAAGTATCTTAATGATTTACAGGATCTCGGCAATTAAGTTCATTCCCAAAAAGAATTGGTAAACAATGATGCAACCCAGTCCAGGATTTAGCTGTTAATCGCTTGATCGCGGAGACAGTGATACCACAACAATAACCAACCCTCCTACAAGCTTTAACTAACAGCCATTAGGTGAAGGCTCATAAGTGGTTTTACATCTATGCTATATAGTCTTGGCACATGATGTTGCCACCAGGCAAATGGGAAAAAACTTAATTGGAGCAAAGGGAATACAAGTAAACAATAACTAAAAGATGCATATCAAATCAATCATTAAAATTAACAATTTGCATTCTCAAAATTGTATGGACAACTATCAGAAAAAGAAAAGCTTGACAAGCAGATGAAGTGGCTATTCAAACCTACATTAGTGCACAAACTCATCATCCAACGGGTAAAATTAACAAGGATGAGATGAAAAGAAGAAAAAAACAGAACGAAGTTAGAAAAGCACAAAAAAAAGTGAGTGATAAAAGTAGGTGAAAGAAGGAAAATAAATAAAAAGACAACCTTGGAAACGATGTCTTCATAGAGAGCAAGATGGGTACGGCAGTGTTTGCAGCTATAGACCTTCCCCTCGAGATGGACCACAAACAACCTCCCCATAGCTCAATTCGGAAAATCCTAGGGCGAAGATCACGGGGATTTTCAGATGAAGGGTAAACTAAAGACAGGACTCAGTCAAAACGAAATCACGCAAAGGTCAAATTGAAGCGGTGATGAATCTAGACATAGCGTAAATCGAGGAAGGAGAGAAGAAGAAGAAGATGATGATTATGATGACGATGAAGAAGAAGAAGAAGAAGGAGAAGGGAACGTTGAAAATTACCTGAGAAGAGAAGAAAAGAGAAGAGGAGAGGAGTTGCAAGAAATGTGGAGAGAGAAGCAATCAATCATCGCTTTTTCCTGAGAAAAAAGAACCCGACAAGACGTGTCTTCTTCCCGTGTAATTATTTATTTATTGTTCTATTATGCTTTTTCTTCTTTTTATTTCATTTTTTTTTTTCTTAATGCAATAATGAAATACTCATTGAAAGGGGGAAAATTGTTCAAAAAGTAATATTTAGTGTTAATTAATATTTTTATGGTTATTTCCAATGAAAAAATGTTTATAGTTTTCTTCTAATATTACTGTAATGGAAATGATTCAATTGGAAATAATCTCGAATGTTATTAAAATAATCGATGAAATGAATGAAGTATAAAAAATATTGTTAGTATATTTAAAATAATTTTAATAATAATGGATTTTATTGTTCTTGAATTGTTAATGCAAGGTTGCTTTGCTTGCTTGACTTAACTACTTGCAAGACAATTTTGTTCCAAGTTCTTTTTCGCTTTGATGAAATGTCACGGGATTATATTAAAACTTTAGATAGTAGCTTAAACAGTCTATGAATTACTTTAAACTTACTTTTTAACAGAAATTAACTTCCTTTTGTGAACAAAATAAAATAAAATTTAAGACTATTACTCAATTGTAGCAGCCATTAAAACATTTCCATGCTCAAATCCTACATTATTTAAAGATTAAAAATTAAATTTTTTTTAATTTGCCAGAATCGTTTTTTTATAATAAAATTCATTAAACATAGAAGATAAACAATATTTCAAATTCAATCATTATAGAGATGTAAATAGACACGAAGACGAAATATTAAAATGAAGTGGAAGACTTAAGTTTTGTCCTTTAATAAAAATTATGCATAGTAAAGTGTTCTGTTACTTAAATTAAGTTTAATGATAATTTATGAATATTCTTCTATTTTAATTAAGATGATATCAATACACTTAAAATAAAATTAAAAAATTTGCGACTAAAATGTTTCACATCTTTATATAGATGGATTTTTACACCAAAACAATGTTACGGTGTATTAATTCATGTAAAAAAATATTTTTACGATTACAGACAATATATATATATATATATATATATATATATATATATATATATA
>Ga0209489_106182_pt1 | contig 19602 bp, 14 predicted proteins | sample SiratrowhiteBW_FD_187527 | JGI IMG/M metagenome (GOLD analysis project Ga0209489, IMG submission 187527) | Root nodule microbial communities of legume samples collected from California, USA - Siratro white BW (SPAdes) (version 2) | ecosystem: Host-associated > Plants > Roots > Nodule | place...
TTTTTTTTTTTTTTTTGTTGCAGAGGGGACGGCGTCGCTGTTATCTCTCGTGAAAACTTTCGACTCCGTTCTCGCCGTTTATGAAGGCTTCTGCAACCTAAAACAGGTTCGTTTCGCCGTTACTTTTTTCCATTTCTGTCACGTGAAATAAATGTACTCCGTTTCGAAACTCTGAAACAGCTTTTGTGCCGTTTCAGGTGGGTCTGAGGCTTAAAGTGTGTCGCGGTGACTCGGTTCGGAAGGTTCTGGTGCAAGAGGCCAAGACGTTTGGCGTCTCCACCGTGATTTTGGGAACTTCTAAGTCTCATCACACTATTCGTTCTTCCGCGTGGGTTGCCAAGTACTGTGCGAAGAAATTGCCGAAGTGCATCTCTGTCTTCTCTGTAGATAATGGAAAAATTGCTTTCCGGAGAGAAGCAAATGGAAATTGTGGCGATCGAGGTTCTGATTTATTTTCCTTTCTTTCTACGTTTATTTTGTTTTATTTGGCGCGTTGTTGTTTGATATGTGCTTTGTCTGTGAAATGTGTTTTACTTATAGTTAGGTCAGAAAAATAAACGAGAATGATAGAGTTTTACTTTCATGGCAGAAAAATTACCCGAAGGGTCAAGTTTGTCGCCAAAGTCGTTGGTGGTTTATACAAACAAGAATATGAAGAGTTGTGGAAGTTGTGCATTGCAAGAGATTTCTGGGACTGAGTTTGAGCGAGGGTTGTGTGATGATGTTGAGAAGGGTGATTCGCTTGCTTTGGTTCCCTTTAAGAAACTTGATGATGGTCCTTGTTTTTCAGTTGTGGTGGATAACTCGAAGCATAAAACTGGCTGGTCACTGCTTCGCAATGTGTTTCATCACAAGAAGCATTCCCCAAAATCTTCCACGAAAAATACATATATTTTTCAAAGGGCGTTGCGGCAGCCCAATTTTCATTCTTCTGCTGTAGTCCATCCAGATCATAAACAAATTAGTATTGAGCAGATTGATGATTCCCCTCTCGATGCGGTGAGTGGGGCCATTGTGCCATTTGGATCTGCTACTACTGTTACCCCTCCCTCCATTAGCTATGAGTCGGGTAACCTCCCTGAGGAATTGTTGATATTACAAGAAAAATACTCATCTTCGTGCACATTACATAGTTTGCAGGAGCTTGTATCTGCAACCTCCAACTTCGCACCAGGTTAGCTTTTACTGCTTCAACTCACACTTTTCAGTTTTTATCTTGGTTGCTTGCTTTGGGATTTTTTCTGATAGGTTTTTTCTCAATTATTTTAGAGAATTTGGTTGGGAAAGGTGGTTGTAGTTATGTTTACAGAGGATGTCTTCCAGATGGCAAGGAATTGGCCGTGAAAATTTTGAAGCCATCTGAAAACGTGATAAAGGAGTTTGTTCAGGAAATTGAGATCATTACAACTTTGCGCCACAAGAACCTAATATCTATATCTGGCTTTTGCTTAGAGGGCAACCATTTACTACTAGTTTACGATTTTTTGTCAAGGGGGAGCCTAGAAGAAAACCTTCATGGTAGATATTTATCTGGCTTTGTTTTCTAGGGATTGCATAAATCTTTCATTCTCTAATTTGTCATTCTTTGTGTTTTCTGACAAAGGCAACAAGGCGGACTGTAGTGCATTTGGTTGGCAAGAAAGGTACAAGGTGGCTGTGGGTGTAGCTGAGGCACTGGATTATCTGCATAATGGCAGTGCCAAGGCTGTTATCCATAGGGATGTGAAATCATCCAATATCCTTCTTTCAGATGATTTCGAGCCTAAGGTATTGTAATAATTTTCTTCCCTTGCTAAGTTAGGTGATGACATTGTTACCTTTGAAACATCTTCCACTTGATTTCAGTTATACTTGTCCTTAAATCTATGTGTTTTCTCTTCAGCTTTCAGATTTTGGACTGGCTAGTTGGGGTTCATCTTCTTCCCATGTTACTTGTACCGATGTAGCTGGAACTTTTGGGTCAGTATCATCCCTCCTGTTCCTTCTGTGGATTGTTTACCGTTTACTTTTGATTTGCTTTTCTGAACAAGTTTTATCTGGCAGATACCTCGCACCTGAGTATTTTATGCACGGTAGAGTGACTGATAAAATTGATGTATATGCTTTTGGTGTTGTACTCCTTGAGCTTCTCTCAAATAGGAAGCCAATTAACAACGAATGTCCAAAGGGACAGGAGAGCCTTGTTATGTGGGTAAGTTTTCCTTCTCACCTATAAATTCTGCACGTAAGATTGTTACAACACCGTACTTAAAATAAATGAAATGTGGATCAATATATGAACAAGACTTCCTGCATGTACTTTATCCTATGACTTGACTCAAATGAAATTAATGACTATCCAGGCAACACCAATACTGAAAGGTGGGAAGGTTTCCCAGTTGCTTGATCCAAACCTAGGGATTGAATACGATGATTGCCAGATGAAGAGGATGGTTTTGGCAGCTCGTCTCTGCATTAGACGGGTACCTAGACTGCGGCCTCAAATCAGCCTTGTAAGTCTTTTGCCTGTGCAAAGATGCTCCATTCATTCTTCTGTTTACTTCCTTTTGAATAGCGGCCATTTTTTTTACAATGATGCAGATATTGAAACTTCTGCGTGGTGATGAAGAGGTGACAAGATGGGCAGAAGAAGAAGTTAATGCACCACAGGAACTTGATAGTTTTGACGAGGAACCAGTTCCAACTAACATACAGTCCCACCTGAACCTTGCTTTGATGGACCTGGAGGATGATACGGTTTCTATCAGTAGCACTGAGCAGAGTGTCTCTTTGGAGGACTATTTGCAGGGAAGATGGAGTCGCTCTTCAAGTTTTGACTGACCAGTTCATTTCGATACCATATTGGAATCAAATGTTTGTTTCATATAGCATGTTCGTCCATCTTAGGTTAGATTTTAAGTTCTGCGGTATCGCAGATTGGGTCTTGGAAGAGAGGTCCAACAGAAAAAAGTTCTGCCCCCCTCCTTGACTTTGTAGCTACGTCTCAATCTGTATTCCGAAAAGCTTTTAGCTGCAGAACACATCTTGGCGAGCTTTTGGGAGCAAATTCTAACAGCCTAATTCTGTAAAATTTTATAATGATGTAAATTACATATTCCACAATGAGAGATCGGTGTCTTGCTTCTTAGTTGCCTGGTGCCACTGCTTGTTTCTTTTATCTTTTTTACTGTAATAACTATTTCCATGTTTTCTTCTTGTAGTGTGAAGTTGTGAATAAACTGAGCAGTAAAAATTGAGTTTAAGGCCACTTTTGCTGGATTTAGATGCAATTCTTATAGAAGCAAATATATGGGCACTATGTATATGTATGGAGCGGTACACGGTAAGGTAGGTTACGGCTAATAAAAAATTGAGGTATGTTTCGGTTAATGAAAAATGGCAATTGTTTCCTGGGACTCCATCAATTTGTAAATGACAGTTCTGTCTTTATTAGTTTTGCGGGTGTATGAGATGTTTCTAAATCATTATTCCAGAATACAATTTTAGGTTTACGAAAAGTATTTTTCTGAACATGTTTTTGATAAGTAAATTCTGAAATATGATTTTGGATTGTGTTTTCTGTAATTTAACCTTTTAAACAAAACAAAGCTTTCTTATCCAAATCTTTCTTCACAACGGCAAGATGCAACAATCAAATGGGACGTGGATGAGAAAATGTCTGGTACACCAATACGGCCGATGAATTGCACCACATCCGATGAGTCAACTATGATTACAGAAAACCCTGATCTCTTTTATATTAATATAAAGACACACTTCTGTCCTTTTCTTTTATTCTTTAATTAATGAGCTGCAGAAAGCAATTGTCATAAAAATACAGGAATGTTTTGGGTAACTGTTTCTGCACCCCACATTTGCTTTTTACATTTCATCAATTTTTTTTTTTTTAATTTTACAAATGTCCTGTCAGAATTTTCAAAGGAGGAAATTAGGCTACACAGTTTTGTGAAAGAGCAGAAAATTGATGTTAGGTGACGGCGGACGAGCTAATAACGACGACGGCTACAAAAGATGCAGACGAGCAATGTGACGGCAGAGGAGTGATTGAAAAGCAACGGAGAAACAGTGCATATCTTGAAAAAAAATTTCTTCTTTATAGAAAATTATTTCCGTAAGTCTTTTATAGAAAAGTTTTTCATAAGGCTTAAAAATGTTTTATAAAAAACGTTTTTCGTATTAGAATCGCCGTTGGTAGCTTCTTCGCAGCCATCGTCATTGGTACCTCCTTCACCGTTGGTAGCTCCTCCGTCATAGCAGCACTTTCACAAAGTCACACAACCTAATTTCCCTTTTTAATATTCTGGCCAGAACATATTTGAAATTAAGAAAAATTGATGGGGTGGAGGAAGCAAATGTGGAAGTGTAAGAAGCAATTTCCATGATTCGGCTCAATCATACATTATAGTTGGGCCTCCCTGGATTTTTCTGGCACGAGTACTGAAAGGTAACAATCGGGCATCTTTAATAAAATAAATCAAACCAAAGTTTAAATAAGGTTAGCCAATTAAGATGAATAAAATAGAATATAAAACAAAAGGACTTGATAAGATAACTAAAAAGCTAATTCAAGGATTTAAAAAGGTTAACACCACTCAGACAAAATGAAAAGAAAATTATGAAAATTCGTAAGCGATTTAATTGATGTAATACTTTTTTTTAAATTATAAAATAATATATTGATATAATAATCAAAATATTCTGATTATTATAAATAATTATATATTAAATTTTAATTATAATCTTATTATTATTTGAATATTATTATTTTTTATGGTCATTATATAAATTTATTTTTATTATTAATATATTCATTTTTATTTTTTATTTTTTAATAATTTAATAATTTATTATTATTGTTATTATTATTATTCATTTAACATTTATATTATTACTATTACTATTTTTTATTGATATTATTATTATTTATATAACATAATAGATCATTTGATTATGTTGTATAACATTATAACAACTTTCCTTAACATCAATGGACATAATCAATTATATACAAATTTTTTAAAGTTGTGTAATTTTTATATTAAATTTCTAAAATGATGTATTTTATTCTTTTATTTATTTCTGGATATAGATAAATCGTGCAGGAAAGACAATATCATTGTGAAGAAACAGTGTCCTTATTATACGAATTTTAGTTTACTAGATGAAATTGTGTAACTAAGATTTCAATTAATGAGTTAATTAAAATCGTGAGAATACTGCACCATTGTAGGATGGTTAATATTCTCCACCTATTCCTCTTTTATTTTTGCACGTCGTGTGTTGCTACTGTACAACTAAATTAAATGGACAGTTACAAAGTCATTTTTATTTATTGATAAATATGTAATGGTTGAAATTAATTTTGATTAAGTAATTGAATAACTGTGAAGTTAATTTGAATAGAAGAGTAGTTATATATTGTGAAGAAAAATTACCTAGATATAATTTAAAAACTAACAATAAATTTATTTAAAAAAATATATTATATTTTTAAGTTTTTTTTCTAAATTTATTGCTAAATTTCAATTTTATTTTAAATTATTTCTATATTAGTAACTAAATTCAAATATCCAACTTATACTTAATTTTGCTAAATATATTTTATTATTAAATTTTAATTTTATTTTATTTTTCTTTTCAATATCAAACTTATTCTTAATTTAATTTAATATATAAATCTGAGTGACATCATTTTTATTTCAACCATTACATATTTATCAATAAATAAAACAACTTTGTAACTTTACATTTATTTTAATTACACACTAGTAATACAACACATGCCAAAAATAGAAGAAGATGAATGGATGAAGAATATTAACCACCGTAAGATGGTACAGTATTATAATGATTTTAATTAACTCATTAATTCAAATCTTGACTGTACCATTTTCTCTAGTAAATTAAAATCCTATTATCTTATGACGATTTCATTTATTTATTTTTTCATATTGATATAGTATCTAACGGACACGATTTCCGCATATAAATAAGAAAAAAATACATCATAATATAGAAACGAAGAAATATGGTTCATGTAACATTTGTACAGTGGACAGACGAGTTCACAGGAAGAGATGCAATCCACGTTCGCTACACCTCTTCATCCAAAATATTCTTCGAGATACTGGAAACTTACCTCTTCTTCGAATATACCACCACATTTTCTGCTTGCCTAAATTCCACTAAAAAAATCGTGATTTAAATATGAATAAAAATCCTATCTGTATATAAAATTAATATTATATATAAATTTTTAATATATATTTGTTTCAATATGTAAAACCCACTTTATATACAATTTTTTTTTATATAGATTTATATCTATATATAAAATTAACAATGCATACAAATTTATATTCAGATTATTATATATACAGATTTTTACGTACAAAATTATATCTAAATGTTTATATACAAAATTTTATATATTATATCCAAATTTTATACACAAATTTCTTTAAATTATTACTGTTAGCATTATTAATACTATTATTGTTAATATTATTATGATTATTTGTCGAGAAAATCTCATGAGAGAAACACTTTAAGACATTAACAATCTCTCCCCTTATAGTAAAAATTTCTCTTCTACATTAAATGACCCTCTCCCATACTACTTGCTGGAAAAATAGAGGAAAGAAATATTGGAGAGACAAACAAGAATAAGACAAGAGTCCAACCATACAAAGAAATGACACCATCTTTAATCCAAAACCTTAAAATATTAGGTTTGTGGGTCTTCTTTCTTATATGTTACTCAACTTTCTCATTTATACTCAACAAGGGACTCAGACTCACACTTGGATACCTAACAATCTCCCCCTCAACTGAGAGTTCTGCCGTTTACACACTTAAGCGGGACATACTTGCCTAAAACCTCCGTCAGGAAGACTTTAAAATGTACTCGTCTGAGCTAGTCAGTGTCACACTGACCCACACAAGAAATTGACGTCACCTTCAACCCACAATCTTAAGGCATTAGGTTTGTGGGTCTTATTTGTTATATGTTGCTCAACTTTTTCATTTCTATTTAATGTGAAACTTAGACTTACACTTGAAAACCTAATATTGTTATTATTTAATAATAATAATAATAATAATAATTATTATTATTATTATTATATTTTAATAAAAAAATTGTTCGGATCTAGTAGAAATAACTTCCTCTGTATATTTATATATGAGAGTTGATTCAATTTTCACTTGTTAATAATACTATAACATTAATAATAATGACCGAAATAATATTACTGTTGTGTCAAAGTTAAAGTTAATAGAGTAATTTTAATAATGTCACGTTATTTTTCCACCCTTTTCATCTCATCTCAAAATAAAAAAGACTGAAAAGTGAGTTAATAATGTCATGTTATCTATTACTTATATAGTTAAATTTTATTAACTGTTTTGTGAAGCAATTCTTATTGAGTGAAATTTTAGGTTTGCTGTTTGGACCTTGAAGCAACTTTATATGACAAATATTTCTTTCGTTTCTTAACATTTTAGATTGTTTTCAGACATTTTTCATTTGTTATGCATGTGCTTGATTTATCTTGCTTATTTTGATAATGTTGTTCTTATTTACCCTTAAATTTTCTTTGATAGTTTTTATGCTTACACGTTATAGTGTTTTACACTTGAAATTTATGGAAATTGCTAGAATCCTAGGTCTTAAATGTTAACATGTAATTTGGATTTGGAAAAATGTCTTTGTATAGATTCGGTTCTAGCTTTAATATACAATGTATTTTTATTGTTCATTCTATTTTCAGATGTTAACATTTTCTTAAATACTGATGTTGATTAGTAGTCAACAAAAAAATATTTATTGTTTTTTATTGTTAAGAACTCTTGCCTTTAAGCTTCTATAAGAAGTGGTGTCAACAGTGTGTACTATGTTTGGCAGATTATAAAGAGAGAAGTCTCTATCATGCCTAAATGTATTTTTTTGCATTGATATATGTTCAAGGTGAATTTTACACAATATTTACACACTCATTCCGTGCATTGTCATATAAAGTAAGAATTTTCTATGATGATTTATGAAAATTGTTTATTGCAGAAAAACTTCTTGATTATCTTATTTTGAATCTATTTCCGTAGGAATGTGAATACAGAGTATTAGTGAAGTTATTGCAACTGAGCAAGTGACTCATTTGTCATTCCAAATGTCCACCATTTATGAAAGGATGATGGAAAGTGCTAAGTAGCAAACATCGTTGTGGATTGTAGGATAGGGAGACTGTGAAATTTTATATGTTTGAAATTTTATATGTTTTAAGGGCAGACTGCACACTTGTGTGACAATCTTTTTATTGTTTTCTTTGCTCCAAATGTTTTATAGGTGTCCATAACTCATACACATATATGTACCATGTTATTGGGTTTTTTGACTTATAAAATTGATTTATATAGCATACTATATCAAATTAGTGTAACATTCCTATTTAAAATCAATATATTTTAAATAGTTATAATAATTATTTTATCCTAATTCTAAAATAAGTAGTAGAAAATTTTATGTTTTGATTTATGTGATTAAATTCTTACTTTAACAATATTTTGTATTCTAAATAGATAAAGTATGAACATTAAAACATAAAGTAAATAGTTTTTAAGAAATATCTTAATTAAATGAAAATAATAATAATTACAAAAAAATGTATTATAACTTTATATATTTAAAATAATAGTAATAATAAGAATTGTAAAAAACAAAAAAAAAATATGAAAAAAATAAAAAAATAAATAAAAATAAAAATTAAAAAAATAGGAGGGGCCAGGGGGAGGAGAAGGAAAGGAAGGGAGAGAAAGAGAGAGAAAAGAAGAAAGAAAGAATGATAGAAAGATTTCGGAGCAATCTTTTATAATATTTTAAAGATTTTAATTTATTTTATCTCGAGTTATTCATTGGTTCTATTTATTTTATCTCTAATTATGCATTGATTCTATTTATTTTATCTACTTTATTTATAGTTACACACTAATCCTATTCATTTTAATTATTTTATCTTCATTTTTACAATGATCTTATTTGTTTTATTTTTTATATTCAGTTTTGCACCGATTCTATTTATTTTATTTATTTATTTTATCTCTAGTTAAGTTTATTTTATTTATCTCCAATTACGCACCAATTCTGTTTATTTTATTTAAGTTATCTCAAATGTTATAAAAAAATATATTTATTTAAAGTTCTTACTTTAATTTTTATTTTATTCTATTTTATAACAATTTAAATATCATTTTCAATATATAAATACATATAAAATAAAAGTATGTATTTTTTATTTGGATAAAAGAAAGTTACCTGTATGCTCTGTTATTATTTATTGGTTGTATCTATTTGAATGTTGTGTATAATTTATGAATTGAGATAAATATGATATAACTTGAAGGTTACTGTATTATGTGATTCTTCATGAAAATGTCACGTTGTGAAAGAGTCCTAGATTTCAAAGAGTTGAGACCAGATTAATGTACGAGTATATGTATTTAGGAAATCACTGTTTGATGCACTGTGACATGAAAGGCATGGACCAGGTGGGGTCTAAGGAAGTATTTCAAGTAGGTGAATATGTGGATAGTTTAGAATGCCACCCTGGACTAGGATATTTCACAAGCCAAATTTGGTAATATTCGATACTCGTTCAACATCACCAATGTTAGGTAGTGATTATATATCTCTTTTATTGACAGATGATTATAATTCTCGAGAAAAAGGATTATGATTGTGCCAATGTTTTGATAAGAAATACTCAACTACCTAATCACTTCTCAAAATAATTTTTGATGTTTAAGTTTGATTATCAAAAGTGGTATATAAATCTATATGTCTGATCAAGTGAGAGTAATTCTTGTGGTTGTAATCATATGCCATTATTTGTATTGTTTGTTAGGTTTATTAAGATTAATATTTAAAGCTTATAAAGACCTCACTCATTTCGTGTTTTTCTTTCATATGTACCTATCGTATGAGTAAAAGCAGAACTTGTCCCATAAAAGATGTTTAGAAACAAAACTTGGGAGCACTAGTACAAAAATCACATTTTACCGCAGTTCTGGAGGGCATACAACAGCGGTTCCAGTACTGTTATAGATTTCACCGCTGTAGAAAGTGTTTGACATACTATAGCGATTAACCGTTGTAATATATATGAGATACCACTGTGGTTCCTTAAAAACAACTGTAAGAAATCTACCAGATTATCCAAATAAAGATAATTTCGCCTAGGGAGGAGATATTACGGCGGTTGTATCAGAAAACTGCCATAATAGAGGGATACTACGACGGTTGTATCAGGCAATCGCCGTAATAGAGGGATACTACAGCGGTTGCCTGATACAACTCTATTTAAAAAAAATTCTAAATTTTTCGAAATTCTTTGATAAATCTTTAATTCATACAAGGAAACACCACAATAATTTTTAAATTTTTTTTATAAGTATAGACATGTGAAATAAAAAAAATGTAAAAATACTAAAAAAAATGAAAGAGGAATACTAAACGATGGAATTTTTTGAATGCCCTTCGAGTATTGCCCACGATATTCGTTATACCATTTTGAGAAACTTTCACTTTTAGAGTGTCTCAATAGAGTTCTATGTCAAAAGTTATGACCGTTTAAAGTTTTTTCGTCCTAATTTTTTGCAACTCAAAATCTATGATAAATCTACACAACATAAGAACTCTACCATCAGATATAGGCTAAATCAAGTAGCTGATGAAAAAATTGGATAAAGAACAAATTTATAACTATTTTTAATTAAATTTACAAAATTTCTCAACTCTTGTAACAAGAATTGGTAAAAGGCGTCGAACCAAGGATTCATGGTGGAAAAAAGATCATGCATCAAACATATAACGTCCTCAAAAACCTGCAACGTAAAAAGTTATCAAATCACCTATGTCAAAAATGTTGAAGAAAATAGATGAAAGCAACGAAAGAACCAACCAAATAAACAAGAGTGAGAAGAGCAGAAAATGAACTAGAGAAACTCAGCGACAAAACACAAAAGGGAGAGAGAAAGATAAATAAACACAAAAGGGAGAGAGAAAGATAAATAATGTAAGAAATGAAAACATTAACCGTAACTCCAAACTATAATAGCAAAATTAAAGGCCGGTTGATCTCAAAATTCGATTCTCACCTTAAATTTAATTATCACTTTTAAATTAATTCATAAGAAAAAACAAGTCATTATTCATACTTTTTGATGCACTATTTAATTGTAGATATTATTTTATTGATATATATTTGACTAGTTAAACCAATCCAACCTTAAATAAAGTATCCTATAGTGCCCATTTTAAAAAACATTGAAAACATTTTGTTTTATTTATGATTATATGAAATTAAAATATTATTCAATAAAATGGTTATTAAAAAAGTCACCTTCTCCTATACAGTTTTTATTCTGACGGCTAAAAGTTTGTATTTCCTTAAAAAGATGAGAAACTTTTTTCTAACCTTATTAAAACTTCTATTTTACTTTTTTTTACAGCATCTTCTATCTTACTCTTATTTCTTTTACTTTAATTATTTTAAAAATTAAAAATAATCCGAAAAAAATGAAAAATTAACTTATTATAAAGATATTTTGACAATCTTTATTTTATATTCAACTACTATATACGACTACTTGAGTATAATTGTAATAACATAAATATTTAAATTAATAAGATAATTTTTAAATGTTATATTATTATAAGAAGATTGTCTATATACATATATAATGAATATAAAATAAAGGTTGTAAAAATATAATTACTCAAAACATGGAATGGTATTTGAGTTATAATTGATTTCTAAGAAAAGATCTTTGCAAATTGAAACAACCCAAACTCCGTTTACTTCTCTCACTGGATCCACGTCCCTTACAACCAAACACGCCGTTACATAACATTGCATGCAGATGGTTAATTCACAACAGAATCCCTCACATATGCATCAAATTCACGCTGTGTGCGTGTTAAGTTGTTTTTCCATTAATCACGTTTTAGAAGAAAAACTTCTGAACCCGTTTGATCGAAAAACCCCATTTGATGATCTTTTTTCACAACTCATACACATACACCAAAAAGAAAAAATCTAGAAAGTCAACCCATTTCCAAACAAAACCTCCTCATGACATCACCCCTTTTATCTTGCATAAAAAGTTAAACCCATTGGTAGAAGATGAAAAAGAAGAAAACTTCACCTGTTTGATCACATTCCCCACTTGTGCTGAGAAAGAAACAAATGCCTGCGGCGCCTGATCGTAGTTCTGGACGCACGTTGATATGGGTCACTGCGTCTACTTTGTTCACGTGTGTCCTCGTTGGAGGAGGGTGCCTTGTAGAATACATGGTTCTTCCTGAGTCAAAAGTTCCCTCTTGGGTCCTCGTTTTAGGGTTCATGTTGGTTTCTCTACCGTGGGCTTTTTGGTTACTCACCTTCTTGTACCGAATATTCTCACGGTGTTGTGGATGTAGAATTGATTTTGACGTTGAAAGAGAGGGATTAAAAGTTGGTGGTAGTGGTGATGGAGCAATTGCTCACGGGGAAGCACGTGCTAAAGCAAATGTTAATGGTATAGATAGGTCACTATCTGTTGCTTCACACGAGAGTCAAATGCCATTGGCAAAATCAATGGCCTCGTGATCAGATTCTAATGGGTCGATTTTTCTTTCAAAAGTTGCACCCTCATGCACGTATTGCAGTCACCAATTTCTTTCGAGTGAAATGATTGTTACTTATCACACTGTGTGGTACGTATATGAATTGAATCCAAGAAGCAACATTATTCTTTGTCCACACCAATCTTCAGGAGTACATACATACCCTCGTTATGTGAATCAGTAATGAACTTGAAGACATACAACAAGTGTTATTATATTGAATTGAAACTTCTATCTCTTTTCCAGTTGTTGTTAGTTTTGAAAGTCTTTTATGCTTGTACAGATCGATTATTCAAAGTGTTCTCAGAATTTGTAGGTTTTTTTTTTTTTTTTCTCATTACCTTTTACTATTTGCCACCAAACCAAGCTGGTACGTTTTTCCTTTCACATTTTCCTTTACCAGTAACTTTGTTTATTATTCAAGAGCGATGATAAAAATTTTGACACAACAATTTCAGGGTAGCCGGGGATTCAGTTGGATTGGAGTGGAATGAAGACAGCTAGAAAGACAGATAAAGTGATAGAAAGATATGGAATTTTTCAAGGAAATAAGATAATGAAAGGAGAAAGATATGTATAAAAGTAAAGGATCTAGGATTAACTTTGTAAATGTTGTTACATTAAGCTCTTTTTAGGATGATGTTTTTGGTGGTTTGTTGGAGATGTGGTCTACTGATTAAAGGTTATGCAGTAGATGCATTTTACTGATTAAAGGATAGGATCGTCCGATACTTAACTCTTATTATATTATATTATATATATATATATATATATATATATATATATATATATGAGAAAGTTGCAACCTTGAATTACAAGATACCTCACATTAAAGTTTAATAAACAAGACATTGTTAGGTAAATTTTCTATTCTTGGTGTAATTTTATTGAAAATTTTCAGAATGGGCAAAAAAAATTTCTTTACGTAAAATGAATAAATTGTGTCAAATGAATAAATTGTAAAATGAGTATAATTAGTGTCACCTATATACGAGTTTGGATCGTTGAAAGAGAAGTTATGCATAAGAAACATGACTTTTGTATAAAGTTGAAATCATGAATGACAAGTACAATTTTAGTATGAAGTACATTGTAATAAAGTTGTGTTAGGTATCACGACTTCTATTTCGGTAAGCATTTTTGTTATTTTTTTTATATATTTTGAAATTATGACTTGGATAATAATATGTTACAAAATGAAGAATTTGTAATTGGAAGTATGAAATATGTAAGATGTAATAGTTTGATAAATCAGTAATTCATACAAGAAAACACCACAAAAATTTTTAGAATTTTTTGACAAGTGTAGATATGTGAATTAAGTCTAAAATACAAAAAAAATGCCTAAAAGTACTAAAAAAATAAAAACCTATTAGTAAACAATATTTTTTTTTGAAAATTATGAACCTCTAATCACTTCGAGACTGCCCAACACATTTCTTACTTTATTTTGAGTAACTTTCATTTTTAGTGTGTTTTGATCCGAGTTCTTTGTCAAAAATTATGATTATTTGAAGTTTTTTCCCACTTAATTTTGACAAATCAAAATCTATGCTAATTCTGTATAATGTAAAGACTCCACTATCAAATATACAGTAAAAAGAGTTACTACTAAAAGAATTGGATAAAAAATAAATTTATAGTCATTTTTAGTCAATTTTACAAAATGATTCATAGGGAAAAAAATAATAAAATAATAAAAAAATTTAAAAGTAATTATCAAATAGAGGTTGTGGCACTCTAACACGAGACTTCAGTGCAATGCACTTCATACTAAAGTCGTGTTTGTCATGCATGACTTCAACTTTGTACAAAAGTCATGCTTGCCATGCACGACTTCTACTTCAACAAACCAAAATTGTACCTAGTGGTATGGCTTTCTATTTTAACAAACCAAAATTGTACCTAGTGGCATGACTTTTTTTATGATGAAGTCGTGTCCATTTGACATGACTTATCCATTTATGTAAATGAAAAAATTTTGCCTATTCTGAAAAATTTTTAATAAAATTACATCAAAATAAGAAATTTACCTCATTTTTATTTAGGTTTCTTTCTTTTGTTCTTTGTCATAGACATTGGTTGTCTTTCATTTTGAAATTTTTTTTAATAAAATTGCACTAAAATGAGAAATTTACAACATAAAATATTTAGGTTTCTTTCTTTTGTTCTTTGACATGGACATTGGTTGCCCTTTATTGAAAAAAATAAGAAGAAATGAATGGTAGAAAGATCATTACGAAAAAGAAATAGATTTTTAATAACAGTTAAAATTAATTTATAGTGATGCAAATAATTTATAACAATAGTTTAAGAATTATCATTATTAAAGGTCAAACGATATGATGACAATGGTAAGAAAAAATGTTCTTATTTCATTGATATAATATAAAAAATTTATTAATTATATATGAGATTGGAGGAGGGTATGTGGAGTGAAGTCCTCCATGCTAGGTATGGTAATGGGAGAAAAATGGATGCTACCCTGGTCCATAGGAGGCAATCCGCATGGTGGCAAGATGTTTGTAGGATCTTTGATGAGGGTGAATCTGGTAATTGGTTCGACTGTAGATGTCAGTGGCTTTTAGGGGATGGGGGGAGTGTTAATTTTTGGGAAGATAGGTAGTTGGAAGGTCAGGTGTTGAAAGAAAAGTTTCCTAGGCTTTTTTCCTTATCCCAATGTTTAGATAGTAAAGTCGGGGACCTTATACAACGGAAGCAAATTACGAGTGAAGGGTGCCCTAAATGGAATTTAGGTTGGCGAAGGGAAATGTTTGTATGGGAAAAGCATGAAGAAGAATTATTGTTGGCCACGATTTCAAGAGTTCAATGGCGTGTAGGTGGTCAGGATAGATTGGTGTGGGTAGATAACGACCAACAAGAGTATACAGTCAAATCTGGATACAGTGTGCTAATTAAGGAGGACTTAATGCAGACATCTGAGGTATTCAAGATGTTATGGTCCCTTAAGATCACGCCATCAGCGGCGGTATGTGTATGGAGGCTATTGTTGGATAGATTACCAACCAAATATAACTTAGCTAAAAGGGATTTGCAGATGGCCAACTTGTCTTGCCTATTGTGTCTTGAATGTGATGAAACTGGCCAACACTTGTTCGTCGAGTGTAAGGTAGCTCAGAAAGTCTAGGATCTATGTGATAGGTGGGTTGGAAACATTACTGTAAGACATAAATCCATTAATATCCATTTCCTGAGTTTTTGTCTAATGCACTTGTGACATTGTGGTAATATTGCATGGAGAATAATGTGGGTAGCCATTACGACCGAGTTGTGGAACCATAGGAATAAGGTGGTTTTTAACAGGGGATAGTTGATGCTATAGAAATATTCACTTTGGCACAACTAAAAGGTTGGTTATGGCTTAAGCACAAGTTTAAGGGCATTACATTCTCTTACTCGGATTGACACTTTTCCCCTATCAAGTGCATAGACACTATAGTATAGCCTATGGCTCAGTGCTTGAGGAGTTGGGTGGGGATTAATCTACGGGATATGGACATTGTCTAGTGTTTCTGTGTTTCGCAGATATGTGAAGCGAGGATTGAGGATCTTGGGCATTACAGGGTCGTAGTACAACGAAACCACAGTGACGAGGTTGCAAGGTGCTTTTATGGAGGTGTATGGACTTATTACAGGTGAAGACTGATGAAAGGGAATGGAGAGTCAAGACGTAGCAAGGTACACCCACAACAAATCATATTGACAGTGTGGGAGAGTGCTTAATGTATTTGTCATTTGATCGTTAGTGCACTTAGTTGGGTTGCTTACAGTTTTGTTAGTTGCTCTTGCTTTGTACTTGTTCTTTGTCCTCTGTAGTTTGGAATTTTATTGAGATTTGGGCACTGAGACTCTTGTTCTCAAGTTGTCCTAACTTGTATAAGGGTTGGAACACCCCTGAAGTGTTTTGTTTTATTTTATTTATATTTTGCTGTTAAAAAAAAACTTATATAATTTTCATTCTTTCTACATACGATATATTATGACTTTCGAAAATGATTACTTATATAATTGTCATCCTTTCTACATACGATTACGATTGACCTAGATTAGCCATAAAAGAATTGTTATTTCAATATTAAATTAATTCCAAAATTGTTATTGTTACTTTGTCGATGATATAATTATCATTGTTTCTGTATTTATAAGGACAACTAACTAAGAATCATTGTCAAAAGTCCATTATTCTAACATTAAATTAGTTATAAGATTGTCACCACCTTTTTTTGATGATAATTTTCTTTATGACCATCAAAATTTTAAACTTTTGCTACCACTTCTTTTCAAAAGTAATTATTAGAAGATTGTTATTGAAAAGGCATCATAAATAACCATATTTACCTTAGGGAATATAAGAGTGATTTACTTTCGGCACATGGGTACAATTTTGTGTATATATTACGTACACATAATTAAGAATCAAAAAAAGTTGCATATAAAGTGAGGAAAGAAGGTTGCTTGGCAATTTGTTTTACTTTTTTCTAAAAAGTATATTTTGGTGGCCCTTTGATTATATTCTTACATGTTATGATATACTACAAGAAAATTATGTATTATTTACAATTGATTATTGACGGAATAAAATCTACTAGTAAATATTTAATGATGGATTATTGTCAATGGATATGGAATAGTATGTAAGTTTAATATTATTGATGAATATTTTCATCGATAAGACCTAATCATATATTTGATAGAAATTTTATGTTAAATGTCAATAAAGTTGGCACATTGAGACAAATGAAAAAAAAAAAAATTATTTTAAGATATATAGGTCGTCAAAAATTCTGTCTGTAATATATTGTCATGAATTATCGATGAATAATTGTATCGATAAGATTAATAAAGCAAATGGAATTCAGTAGATAAGGTGAGCAAATGTATTTGTGTCCTTTGAATTCTTTTTTCCTAAACACAAGCAAAAGTTATTCCCAATTGAATTTGCCATTTGAAAACCTTTTTCCTAAACACAAGCAAACCTTGTTTCTAATTGAACATTCTGAAATCCAAATTCATCTGAAACTCTTTGCCATTTGAAACCTTCTACCGTTAATGTTGCATTTTGTTGGTCATCACCATGTGCTTGTCTTGTGAGTAATCGAGAGTGTGTCACGTGTAAAAGTAGTGAAGTCAGTTTAACATCTATTTTTTTGAATTCATAACTACATAAAAGATATGAAAGATTTGGAAGTTATGTGATCAATGGGTTAGAATCACCACAGAAAGAAAAAAACCACTAAGTACAATTTACGCTATCTGGGACATCAAACAAGGGTAATGATCAATGGAGGTGTGTGTGAATAGCTATAGTATGGTATATTTGGACACAACAATACCATTTGTAGGAATGAGATAAAATATTTTGAGGAGATATTCAATTCAACACAAGTTAAGGCATGATTATGGATCACAAACAAGGTACCAAATACGAGTTCAACTATTTAGATTGGTGTATCTGTCTAGCGCTGTGAATAAAATCCTGAGAGTTTAGCATTGGTGAGGTATATCTATGGATGGTTTGTTAGATTTAATAGAATGAGATTTTGGCACATGGGTAGTTTGGGCACATGAATTAGATACACTAAGTGCAATAACAATAAGATGCAGAGAAATGTAACCGTAAAAACCTGATTAGGACTAATATATGTATATGCTACTAAAGTACTGCTTATTTGTTCTTCTATGAGTTATGACGCTACAAGTACATTTTCCATAGTAAACGGTTGACCAACCTACTATTTGTCATGTGCACAAGAGGTTTATGCAGCTCGAGACTAAAAACCTGTAATGAGGCAATGCATAAACTGCAAAGCAGCAAAAGTCAATATGGTTGTTATGCAATGGTGCAGAATAGTTTAATGGAAGAAGGAAACATAAATTATATCTCCTTAAGGCACCAACTTCAAATATGTAGGATCTACAACTCTTAATGAATGGTTTTCTTCACTAAGTGATTTCATCTACTACCACTGATATATTTGTTAGTCATGCGTTTCAACCTGTCCTCGTTTTGTTGCAAGTACTAGCATCCTATCTCTCAATGTATCTTTAATGCTATTCCCAAATGGTGGTTGAAGACTTTTGAGAATTTATATGAGAAATGAAAGGGAAGAGAGAGCAAAAACCAACTACTATTTGGAAACTAGCTTATGTGGAGTGATAAGGACATAAAACAGTCAAATAACAAGACAATAAGGATCAAAGAAAGGAGGTTGAATTAGTATTTTTGATTGGGACCATATAGAAGTTTTAGCAAGGCTCAATTAGCACATCCTCTAAAATAAGAAAGGGGTTGTCTAGTATATGAAATTGTTTGACAATTAGGTTTATTAGGTGTTTTCTTATTTCTTGTTCTTTTTATATCTTTGGATATGGGTTGAGACAACTCTTTTTTTCTCTGACCTATAAAAATTATTTATTGTTAATAAAAAATAATAATTTTACTTTGAGAACAACACGTGATATATAATCATATGCCAACTGTTGAGGTAGCATTTAGAGTTGACATCACTAGTAGAAAAATAGCCTTCCTCGTCGGTTCTAAGAGGCTTTTTTCGTCGGTTTTCGACTCGACGTTGACCTAAGAGACGTTGAATCAGACGTCGGTTTAACAGCCGACGTGAACTCACTACGTCGGTTAAGAAAACCAAAACCGACGTGGTGAGTCCTTCACAACGTCGTTTTTTACCTTAACCGACGTTGTGTGTGTGTGTTTTTTTTTTAAAGAAACAGATTAAATTAGCTACTACCCAACCTGCAAACAGTTCCAGAAACCAAATTTAATTCATTTTCAGTTCATATATTAATTAAAGTTAATTAAATGATACCTTTGTACAATTTGTTTCATTTCGTTCGATGGCTTCTTATGCAACGAACATAACCAAACAATTGTGTTATCCGCAGGACACACAATCATCAGCTGC
>Ga0209489_106183_pt1 | contig 19596 bp, 7 predicted proteins | sample SiratrowhiteBW_FD_187527 | JGI IMG/M metagenome (GOLD analysis project Ga0209489, IMG submission 187527) | Root nodule microbial communities of legume samples collected from California, USA - Siratro white BW (SPAdes) (version 2) | ecosystem: Host-associated > Plants > Roots > Nodule | place: USA...
TTTTTTTTTATTTTTTTTTTTTTTTTTTTTTGTAAAGCAAATTTAATATATGTAAATGGTTTAATTGAGAAAAATAACAAAAACAAATGAAATATTTTTTAAAAAAATATATAAAAAAGACAACAATTATAACCTCAACCATCATCATATGCCACCTATGATAACAATCTTAACCACAATCATTATTAAATTGGTACCCTGTAATGATCAATGTCTAAACTCCTATATAGCCTATTATAGCAGTTCTACTAAAAATCATCATTATAAATGCAACTTATTATGATAATTTTTAATGGGAATTATTGTCGTATGTACAACAACAATTTTGAGTAGTACTATAATAGTCTTAATCATAGTTAAAAAATATATAAGAAAAGACAACAATTACAACCTCAACCATCATCATATGCCACCTATAATAACAATCTTAACCACAATCTTTGTTAAATTAGTACCCTGTAATGATCAATGTCTAAACTCCTATATAGCCTATTCCAGTAATTCTACTCAAAATCACCATTATAAATGTAATTTATTACGACAATTTTAAATGAAAAATTATTATTATATATACAACAACAATTTTGAATAGAATCATAATCAAAATCAAAATGTATTATAATAATAATCTTAACCATCGTTAAAAATACTAATATTTTTTTAATAATGACTATATTGTCAATAATTCTAAAACTGTTGTTAAAATATAATTAAAAGTGTCATAAGAATTTTTTTTAATATTGACATTTCAAAATTTTCACCTCTTCTTATGCCATAATGCTAAATATAGTAATTTTTATTTTCTTAGGAAAAAAACTACATTTAATTATGAATTTATAATTTTTTATATAATTTATCCTCATTTTTAAACTTATATATAAATAATAATAATTTATAAAGAAGTTTATTTTATTTATTTTTCTTAATTTTCTCCTTCATAAACTCTTACGAAGAAGCTTGTAAATAACACTCTATATCTAATATGAAAAGCAATTCGAGGTTATAGGATTCCAAAAAGATTAAATTTTAGGCATTAGATCTAATAAGATTTGCTAGGAAAATACCATAACACCTTCTAACGAGTCAAATATTTCAAAAAGCTCTCAAAGAAACCACTTTTGGAAAACTAGTGGACTTTGAAGGTGGGAAACGTAGAAGTTCTTACAATACAGATGTCAGAATTACCTAACCACCAAATCCATTTTTCTGAAGTTAATGTTTGCAACAACCCTATCTTAAACATCAACAAATCAAGATCATTTTATGTACTAACGTTTATCCTACCTTTAAAGACTAACTCTTCAATATATATATATATATATTAATTTTATTTAACCTAAAAAGTAAAAAAAAAAAATATCTCATCTGCTAACAAACATGCCCATTTTATATACAATTAAAATTAATATAAACATTAGAATTTTAACGTAGTAAAATAAAATAACATAATCAAAATACAGACCACATACAGGTCAACACTTAGGTTGATGCTAATATATATAATTAAAATATCTTATATATTTAATTATATACTTTATTAATTCGTAATTTAATTAATAGAGTGTAGTATTTATTTACTAAAGACTTGAAATTGAGTAGTAACTATGGTTGATGATTTTGTTTCTAATATTGTTTGGTTATGACTTATATTTGAATAATTTGAAATTATTTTAGAGTCACTTTTTAATTTACTTATAATCATTTTTAATTAATATTGTTATTTAATAACTTTCTACATAAGTAAAATAAACGTAATATGTGAATTTAAATATATAGGTATTCAATAATTTATTATTTTTACATACATATGAGAGGATATAACTATTTTTTTTAAACACGAGTTTGAAGACGAGTAAGATACTATATTATAGTATTTAAAAATCGTATTAATAAATATCTCTTAAGGGGATGTGTGGTAGGAGAAATTTTTTACTCAGGAACCATCTATGAATTTTAAATTCTGTGCATTATTATCTCTAAACATGACTGAATTTTGTGTGATTGGTAAAAACTATTCCTAAGAACATTTATACAAGTTTTTAGAAATAAAAAGGGTCATGCATTATTCTTATCTTATCAAAATCTTAAACATGTTACCTCATTAAGATGTATTTTTTAAAATAAAATTTATACTTTTACTTTAGAAAATTAATTTCAGAGGAGGAAAGTCAAGGGAATGGAAATTGATCAGCCAGGGAACACATGAAGGAGAGAAAGCTGGGTAACTCTTTTATGAAAGCATTTGTGTGTGAGAATCTTAGTTCTTGATAATGTTCTCTTTTAAAAAAATAAATTAATGTGAGAAATATATTTTTCTAGCTTTACATATTCCCGAAAACATAAAATTTATCTTAGATCGAACGTACTTAATGCAAGATGCTTTGTAGTTTAGATTTGTTTAGACAATCTTATATATTATCTTCCATGTTTGGATTTGTATCTTGGCACTGAAAATGATATTCTGTAAAATTTGATCTATGAAATAATTAATATGTAGAGAAATTGTTTATTTGGAATGACACGTTTGATAACATGGCAATGATAGAAAAAAAATAAGACGTCATAGAGGGTTCAATTAAGTTTTTTGGCTTTATTTATTGCGTTGGCAATGAGCGACTTATTGACGTGGCTCACCTGACCCAACAAACAAAGCCACGGAAGGAAGAACCCACAATTTGACCAACATCGCAGCTGTGAGTGAAGACAGAGAGTGCCCACTTTCAAACAGTATGAACTAACCCAAGAAAATGGGATTAACATATTCACACGGGTCCTTCAGAAACGGGTACCAAGCGTGTACGTGCCCCTTTATAAAACACTCTCAGTTTCACCTATTTCGTCCAACGTTGCTCTCATCTCCAAACTTCCAAACACAACAAACACTTCACGGTCTCCTCCTTCTTCTTCTCCCTTTCTTCCTTCAATCAAGGTAACCTTTTCTCTCTTATTTCCAGAACACGTCACTATCCCCTTGCACCCCATTTCTCCATCATCAACCAATTTTTCAGATTTTTCACACCGTTCTCTAGATCATCTTCTGAGTTCTATTTGACCTTTTCTAATTCTCATCTGGATGATATCTTAAGTAGGAAGGATAAAGTTGTTTGATTAGTTTAAGGTTCTGATCGTCTCTTTGTTCTCATTTTCAGTGTGTGCTATACCGAGGTGAAGGATGACACAAATCTCATCGACCATGTACTTGCCTGAATTTGTAAGCACACTGCGTGCTCAACTCAACCAGACATAACCTTTGATTTGAAATAATGTTATTCCTGAAATCTTAATTCTTACCTTACCATTTATTTTTTTATGAACAGGGAATGGAGGACCCCACTTTGTTTCATCAATACCCGATGGAATCCTTTCCATTCCAGCTCGATGATTTTGACTTTGAGTCCTTCTCCGCGTCCCCAAAGGGTTCTTCCTCTCCCAAGCGCTTGAGCTCCGAAAGCACACAAAACTCTTCCCTCACTCAGAGTGCTGAAACTTGTGTTGCCCCACTAAGACCAACCAAGCAAGCCAAGACTACTATGAGTACTTGGAGTGCTTACGGCACTGACATGATGGCTCCCAAGGCTGCTTCCTCTTCATCCTCCAAAATCATCTCCTTTGACAAATCCAATGCATTTTCTGCTTCTTCCCAACAATTCTACAAACTCGATGCTGCAAAACTGCTGAAGAAGCCTAAAATTGAAACTGGGTATGGTGAGAGCCTGGATTTTGCAGGTGTGGCTTCTCAAAGTTCCTATGACAACCATAGTTTTCTAGACTATGATAAGCAAGAGAAAAAGGCTGCAGCCACAATGGCTAGAAACCCAACCCAAGCTCAAGATCACGTCATAGCCGAAAGAAAACGAAGGGAAAAGCTCAGCCAGAGGTTCATTGCTCTTTCGGCCTTAGTTCCTGGACTCAAGAAGGTACCATTTGCGTGATTTTCCTTTTCTTTTTTTACACGATAGCAGCAACAAGTTTTTAACTTACGACTTCGTACAAATTACTAGGTCCATTCTGATAGATTAAATTTCATTCATGATCTCGACATGTCAAACACAAACTTCTAAATTGAATTCCCGGACACAGTAAATGCTTTTGCAACTATTGTGATCATAGAAAATTATGAACAAACGTGGCTGATGCAGTTATAATTATGGTTACTGAAACCTCCGAAATATATTGTGGCTGTGATTTGACACCTTGAACACCTGAAATACATATCTTCTACTTTAACTGGGTGCAGCTAACTACTAAAAATCAATTATCTAGTGACAAATTTAGTGTTAGAAAAGTTATTTGTTTTTTTCACTATAAATTATGGGATAAGTAAATTTTAGTGACATTATTTTGTCACTAATCCTAATTTTAATTCTGCATGCAGAAACAATTTGTTTTCAATCGGCTATGTATAATTGGTATCACGTTGTACGAGAATATTCTTTCTTATTAAACAATGAATGTATGCATGCAGATGGACAAGGCTACCGTCCTGGAAGATGCTATAAAGTACGTGAAACAACTACAAGAACGGGTAAAGATTCTGGAGGAAAAAACTGTGGATAAAACAGTTGAATCTGCAGTCTTTGTGAAGAGATCTGTTGTCTTCGCCAGAGATGATTACTCCTACTCCGGTGAAAACTCGGACCAGTCACTCCCCGAAATCGAAGCAAGAATTTCTGGTAAAGAGGTACTCGTCAGGCTCCACTGCGACAAACACAGAGGACGAGCACCTGCTATACTAAGGGAATTAGAGAAGCATAATCTCACAGTTCAGAGTAGCAGCTTTTTGCCCTTTGGGAATAACACTCTTGACATAACTATTGTTGCTAAGGTGAATATACTTACTCAATCTTTAAAGAATCATCTTCAAATGTAATAATTTCAGACGCATAAGTATCTTTACGCATCATTTTGACTTGTTTATCAAACTTGTGTTTTCTTGCAGATGGACAAGGACCACTGCTTGACTGCAAAAGATCTCATCAGAAGCTTAAGTCAGTGTTTGAGGCAGCTTTCATAGCGAACAATTAACCAGTTGAAGCATCCACTGATGTAGCTACATTAATTTGTTGTTGTGCATCCTTCACTATAGGAAAAGAGCTTAATAAAAAGAGTTTTTATCGCAGTGCTTTCTTTTTCCCTAGTCCATCTTCTGGAGTTGGGAGTAACATATCCATGGCCTGCGAAAGTGTCTCCTCCAGTGTGTACCTTAGTTTTCTTGGGTCTGTTTTGCTGTAGAGTTGAAGATGATGCCTTGTTTTCATTTTTTGTCCACAGTTTTTGCGTAGGTGATTGATTACCTACGTTAACATCTGTTGTTTATGTTTTTCTAAAGAGGGTTTTTTAGAGGATTTGACTATTACCTCTTTCGTTCCTCTTTCGCGTTGTGAACACGGTCCAGTTTCATTGAAAAACAATGTTGGCAGCATTTATTTTATATTGTTCCATGTCGGATAGTGATGATCACTTCTGTATAAGATTACTATTGTTAATTACTAAATGTCTATTTGTTCATTATTTCCTTTATTTTGGATACTTGTGGGTGCATATCTTCAACAACTAATAATTTTTTGGTTTAAACGAGATTCTCGCCCTTTGGACTTATTTTGTTCAGGTTCAGAAGTGATGCAATTAACTTAAGTTTAATCTTCTAAAAAATATCAGTTAACATGAATAGTTAACCATTTTTTTTCATGTAATCAATTAGTTGAAAGAAGAATCTTTTTACTATTTCTGTTTTTTTATAAGACTCAAAGTTATGTTTTCTTATAAGATCCAATAGTTAATATAGTTTGAATTACACTTTTGTTAGACCAAAATACTCGTAATTAAAATTGAATCATTGCACTAGTAAACACTAATGATAAGAATACATTTGAAAAAAAAATATAATAAATTTATTGCTTCCGACTAAAATTATCTACTTCTTTATTCCTGATAAATTAAATAATAGGATCTAATAAATATATATGGTTAAAGTATTAAAAATTGCTAAAGTAATAAAAAACAAATACATTACACGTTCAATGAAAGAAACTTATCTTTTAGTTCCTTAATCATAACATGAAAACAATATAGTAGGAAGCATTTTCCAATAAACAGGGTATGCAAAATCTTAAAAGAGTATTAAAAGGCTAAATTTACTAATAATACACCAACTGTTGCGGAAGAAGTTGATTAAATTTAAGATTGCCATTGGATCATGGGTCCACATGACTTTGTCATAACAATTAAAATTTAATGGGAAACCACTTAAACCTACCCAAAATCTTGAGATCTGCTTGCTAATCTAGCAATCATTTAAATACACAGTCACAAACTTTTGGGTTGTAGCGCAAAGTTTCTATTATGTTAATTTAGGTGAATATTATTAAAAAAGAATAAATTTTAAGATAAATATATTAAAAATTATGTATATCAATAAGTAATTGAAATAGTAAATTTAAATATGTATTAGTCGTTGCGGGTAAACAACATGCTTCAAGATGCTTAATTAATATAAAATAATTACTCTTTTTAAATTAAAATATGACAAATTTGTCCTTAAATGAATTTGTATATATACCAAATACCTGAGAAGATATTTATCAATTTGTACAAAAATAATTGTATTGCACGATATCATGTTCTATACATTATTGTAGTTAAAACTAATATAACAATGTCTAATGCTACCTGGACATAAAATAAACTATCTTTATCATTAATACATTATAAATATATATCAAGTTGTATGTTGCCAAGTCGATGTTCGTCAGAGCATGATCAATCTCATCCTCAATTAGTCAAATGGCGTAAGAATGCTTCATGATTTTATTTTAAAAAGTTAAATATAGATTGAGATTTGAAGTCTCGATGACTCATTCAAGATGTGCAAAGAAAAACTCGCACGAGACTTCAACCGCCAAAAATGCAAAATTTGTTTTTATGAACATTGATTGTTACATGAATTGTAATATAATTTTTTTTATATTTTTCTAATTTTATAAATTATTATTTGTATAAATTCTTATATAAGATTTTTTTTAATATAAATTGATGTTCTATATACGGCATCGATTTCTGCGGCGCAAATATGGAAGAATAATACAATTTTTTTAGTTTTTGTATGATATTAGTGAAAGGGAGAAAAACTAATTTAGCAAATATGACAAACATAGTAGAAGAGGATTAATGAGAGAAACAGTAGAAGGGTTTGAACCTTAAACAGAAGTCGAGAGATCTCGGAGGTAACTTTGACGAGAAAAAGATAGCTGCATTATTTTAAAAATCTAATGTACTTATTATAGTGTTTATCACGATAGTGATGGTAGTTTTTTTAATCTTTAATTAAATAATTAAATGACCATGAAATCATGATACACGTGGTTAGAATGACAAGTACAACACTAAAACAGTTGTCACACCTTTACAAGTATTATTAACTGTTAAATTTCAATTTAATCTTTCGTCTAAACTTAATTTGAGTAATTAATATAAATCTTCACTTGACCAGTAGCAACAATGAAAAAAGAACTATGTTTAATCTTGTTATAATTTTAATGGAAGTATTGTATACTATTATTTAGTTATAAATCGCATTAAATATAGTTTCAATTTTAAATTAATTTATTAAAATTAAATTATTTTAAAAAATACGTTAAATATCACTTAGAAAGAAAAAATGTAAGGTAATGTATAGACTCTTTAACCACTAAACTGCATACAAAAGAGTAACAAGGGTATGCTTGTTTCTCTTTTCAGTTTTAGTTTAAAAAATTAGGTTAAATTATTGATTTAGTTGTTATAACTAAACAATTTTTTATTTTAGTCTTTATATCTAAATATCACCTTTTTTCAATAAATATATATATATATATATATATATATATATATATATATTTTTTTAATCTATATGATAAGGAATTAAAAACTATATGTATAAAAATAAAAGGGATTAAATTTGGAATAATGGCTCCCGTTATATGAAAATGATACTAACCATTGAAAATGGTAACAACATGACGTCATTTTGCACACGTCATTTTGTAAAAATTGTGATAAGATAGCAGTTTTTTAAGGACCTGTCCACACTTTGTGATACACTTAATATATCAACAAAAATGTGTGAAAATTGAAACGAAAAAAATCGGATAGTAAAATTTTGGAAAATGATAACAGTGGGGTGATAAAATGTAAATTAATAGTATATGCTAAACCATTCTCTTGAATTAATTTAACAAATATTATTATAAAAAAGTATTGAATATAGTTTAGTAAATTAAACATTTCGTCTCACACACTTTTAAGAAATTGTAATATAAAGACAAATTAGATTAAAAAAAGCACATAAAAAGTTATTGTTTGAATCAAGTAAATCATTTTATCTACGTGATAAAGGTTTATGTAGAGTCTTAAACTGTTAGATCGTATACCTTTTATAAAAATATAATATTAGTAGTAGAGGTAACCGTTGAGATTCAAATAAAATTTAATTAGATAAATCTCAATTAAAATGGTGGATTTATTATTGATATAGTCCAAGAAAACTAAAATTAAAGATTATAAATATGAGTAAAATTATGTTTATCACATATGTCATGCAATGCCATACATTTAAGATGTGTTTATAATGCATTTGTCATTATTAAGCATCCAAAGCAAGGTTTGAGCCACAAATCATATTGCTTAAATATCATGACTAATACTTGAACGATATGCTTCCAGAGGTAAGAGAATCGTCCTGTCCTCTCCCTCTCTCTCGTTCAAGCTACAAATCATTTGTTAAGTTATACAATATTACATGATTGACTAATAGGTTGCTTGTGTTATGGTTAATAGTGAGTGTAATGATTACACACTACTTAGTTGCTTGTGTTATGATTAATAGTGAGTGTAACGATTACACACTATTTAGACTTTGCTTAAATGATAGGACGTTTTTTAGCAATATCTAACTCGAAAGCAACCCAAATAACTAAAATAAGAAATTTATCAATGTTCTCCATATTAGTTTAAAGTTTTAAATTTCCATAAATCATTGACAATGTAATTTTATATGTCTAAAATTACAATGGTCCCATTATCATACATTACACTCACCAACAACTTCATATAGTTTGTACCTTACTTAATTATATAGATGTTACCACATCTACACTTTTACTTTCATACATATAATTTAAACTATCACATTCCAACAACATATCTAAAAATCAAAACATATATAAATGTAATTATTCATTCTCTTGACCTAAACTACAATGTGTTTTACCCAACAATCCCTTTACTATCCTTTCCACAATCTCAACAAATTAAATAAATTTTTCATAATATCAACCATACACTGACAACATCTCCTTCTTAAATCATCCACTTAATAGAAAAAGAAGAAGAGGAATAAAATTTAAGTAAGGTTGATTATACATAACTGTACTGCTAAATTGATAAGACGAAGACTACTCTTCCTAAATTGAATATAGTCAACACTGTTAGGTGGACCGCCCGACCTCTCATGACCTTGATCGGTATTGAGGTTCCTTTGTTAATAGAAGGGATACTGACAGCAAACATATGACGATTATAGTATAGAACACATTAAAGAAGATAAAAGGGTCCCACAAAAAATTGGCCCTTTGACCCAATTACTAAATAATCCATTTAGAAGCCTATAAATAAAGAGATAGTCCCAAGACATAAAATATTATTATTTTAATTCAAAATACTTTATAATACTCAAACCGTCGACTAACTTGAGAATCAGAATGTTTGCAGGGACCCCACTTAAAATTGAGAATTAATCTAAAATGTAAAATAGAGAGACAATCATAATCAAATTGAAAAACTAAAACTAACCAAAAACCTATTGATTAAGTAAAAATAAATAGTAATACAATAATTAGAACGAAACCAAACTTTCTATCGATTCAAATAATTTATACTCCTCCACCTTAAATTATTTAGTTTTAAACTCCTTTTTCATACAATGAATGCAAAGAGAGAAAATTTTAAAAGGTTAAAGATTTTAGAACGAAATAAAAGAATAATGTCTAACTTTTATTTAATATTCACTTAACATAATTAAGATAATTCTAAGGTCATATATATATATATATATATATATATATAAATTTAAGAGCTCACAATAGAAACTCAAACCAATAAGATTTTAACATATAATAAAATTCTATTTGATAAATTCTAAGTATTAAAAATAAATTCATAATCAATACACATACTAAATTTAAGTTAAAAATTTAATCAAACAAAATTTCAATCTTTTAAGTCAAGAAAACTAGACTCGTTTATAAAAGTCCAGTAAGAGAAAACCTAATATTTAAACATTATCTTTTACCACGTTTATCTTTGCATATGGTTATTAAAAAATATATATAAGAGCATATACTAGTAAATAGATATTCAGAGTAATGTTAAATATACTCCTCACAGGCAATAAATTAGTCTTACACTATTAAATTTTCCGGTAATGATTTAAAGATGAACATTAATGATTTGTATCTCTTCTATATTTTTCGAACAACTAATTAAAGAATTTAATTGTATACTAAATTCACCTGTCTTTTTTCTTTTTCATGATAGTATACTCATGTCTTAAGATTTTGCTTTAACCAAATCTGACTTGATTTTAAGGTGAATAAAATGTGACCAAATATTATTTTCGTAAAAACATAAACTTGAATAATCCCAAAATGATTACTAGTGTGGCATGTGTTTTTTAGGTTTAGGAATCGGTCTGCACAATATTATCCTGATTTGTTCCTTTCACACATTATTTTTCCGAATTTCGCCACTTCAATTTTTTTAATTTGGATGAAACTGACTATACCTTAAAGAAAATGAATGGGAATAGACCACACCGACCAGCCCAAAACTGACCAAAACATGGACGGCATCAGAATTTATGCGCATATGTTGTGTTGTCGAATCCCAGTTTTCTCTAAGAGGACACGATGAGACCCTTGACACATCAATTAGCTCATACACTATGGTCGGCGATCTTCTTATTCCAAACTTCCAGGAATAGAAAAAAAAACATCATAATTCAACTTCACTTTTTCCCACTGCCTTTATGCCAACGACTTTACCACACACCAACTTTGAAGATGAAACCCAAACACTTTAGTCAGAAAATTCCACCTCTTCTGCGTTCCCTCATGGTGCAATGTAATTTCCATATGTCTAATTTTCTAAATCTATATGATAGTAGATTTTAATAAATTCTTTATATGTAGATAATGGAATGACAGGAATATTAGAACCACAATTAATATTGTTTATTGTGAACTGTATAATTTGTCAGGTTACAATTTGATATAACACGACAGCAACCAACTCAGTATCAACGTAATCAACTATGGCTCCCACTATTTGGCTTTGCTGTTCTTCAGATTCAGCCAACGTATAAGTGTGTATTTGAAAATATGTTGGTGGGGTGGTGAAAGGAATTTCTTTGCATTTTTGGGTTGAAACTATTTTTAAATTTAGATTATGTCACCAACCAATCCCTAACTTTTCTCAAATTTTGTATATTTGTTCAGCGTTTTGTCCTTTTTTGAACCCATCTCAATTCTTTTGAAAAAGTGATAGAGGCACTCGAGCACATGTTGAAAAACGCATCATTACGTGTGTCTTTGAATTGGGTTTATTAAATAAATTTTATATTAAAATTATTTTGAAGAAAAGCAACTTCAATAATATATTTTATTTGAATTGTATAAAAAAAAATATTTTTATACTAACTGGTTTATATTTCAATCAATCAATGATCGGATATAGATCGATGAAAAATAAATTAACTAGAAATTAATTTATTAATTACTAATCATAATCTCTGAAACCTTACTTAAAATTATTGTAATAAAATATTTTAAGATTGTAATATGGTCTTGCCTAATTTTATCATAAAAAAATAGATTATAAAAAAATTTATATATATGAAAGCATATTTCAAAAAATAATTTAATCCAAGCATATATAAGATTTACAAAAATAAATAAAAAAACAAAGGAAAAAAAAAACAAGATCAGTTTTCTCTTTAAACATGGATGTGTATACTTTCTGTAACATAATTGTATTTAAATAAAGTGGAATCATTACGATAAGAAAGTTTACTTCGCAAATATTGAATACAATTGAATATTTAAATATTAAATTCCAAATGGACGATTAAACTAAACTAATTTTGTATAAATTTTTAATAATGACTTGACGTGGGTATATATTCCCGTCTTCTTATTCCCCGGTCTTTCGATTTTGTCGTTTTGTGGTGACGTCATCTTTCTGATCAATTACTCCAACTATACGACAACAACGCTCAACTAACTTTCGCGTGTATATCTCTCAAAATCAAAAGTGTCAATACTTTTATAAGACAAACACCTGTACAACATCTTTCATCGATGCAAATTTGCGATAATGGACAAACAAAAAACCTTGACTTTAGATCCACTTTTTAAATTTTCTTTCAGGATTATTTTTTTTTAGATGTGTGATGTAATGGAGATACACACAATTTTTTAATAGATGATAGGATGAGAGAATAAAGAAAACCAGTTTCTCCGAGTTTATTCACATGCATAATCAGATTATCAACATTCTCTGAATTCTAAAAAAAAAAAAAAAAAGATAGGTTTGAGTACCACATATTTGACATGTTGGTACATGTCCAAAACTTCTCAACTTTCTGCTACCCACATTTCAAAAGATTCCATAATTGCGTAAATCTGTATGAAGAAGGTATTTTCAAACTTTATGTGAAAGGTATTTGATCCGTGACTTAAAAAACTTGCTTTTGTAGTGCTAAAACTTAGGAAGACACTCACATAATAAACATTAAATTTATTTAAGTAAAACTTTGTGCCTATTGTAGATCTTGCAAAATTATCTTAGAAGAAATTAAATATTTAAGAAGAAACATTAGGCACACTAGATTTTGGACCCATGTTATTAGGCAATTCATCATATTTTTAAAATACCTGTCTTATTTTTAGAATTGTAAAAATGACTTTTGAAATTAATATTTCAGAATGAATTTTAGGATAGAAAAAAATGGCTTTCCAGAATAAATTTTTGGGATGTAAAAATTAATTTTAAAATATTATTTTCGAAAGTTTAATTTGAATTTTAGAATTTTTTTTGGAAACACGTTTTGGAAACTCTATTGGAAGAATATTTTTTGGAATCTTTTTTTTTAATTCAATTATTTTTGCCCACCAATGCTGATGACGCTGCACTTTCTCCAAGAAGAACCACACCACTTCCGATGAACCAAGTGGCTGCCCAAAACCCTAACCACTTTTATATTAACCTAGAGGGCCCTTATGTCTTTTCCTCTTATGATGGATACATGAAGTAATTGATGGGGTGCAGGAAGCAACTACCTTGCTATTATTGTGCCATGAGCCCAAGCCCGAGTTACTGAGGTAGTTGGGTATGCTTAGACCAAGTGGTTAGCCCACCCATGCGAGTGAGCTCTCAACCCATACAATTCCATGATACTCGTTCCTGTAGACTAGATCAACGGATTTCAGTTATTTGGGTTTTGTGGGAGAAATTAATAGAGAAGAATTTAACAAAAGCGTTTTATTGATTTGTGGGATCTTGATCTGAAAGTATCGGTGTTGGAGGATGAGGAAGAATGTGGTGGTGGTGGTGAGCACAAGTATTGCGGTGGTGGTGGTAGGGGCATTGATCAGAAGGTGGAAGCTGTGGAAAGAGCAACAGTTGAGGCAAACGAAGCAAATAATAAGAAAGTTCGCTAGGGAAAGTGCCACCCCATTAACAAAGCTTTGGCAAATAGCTGATGATATGGTTTCTAGCATGAAAATCTCTCTTGCTACTTCCGATGAATCCCCCACTCTCAACATGGTCGTTTCCAACGTTACATCGCTCCCACTTGGGTACCTATTTCTCTTTCTCATCATCACACTGTCTAAAAATTGTTTTTACAGACACTTTTTTTTTTTTCTATCCACGCTACTCAAAATTAAAACTTTATTTAAAATGCTTGTTTTCAATTCAGCTCAATAGAATTGTTAAGATCGACTCATACTTGTAAGAAGCCTACAAAGAATGGAGTTATACTGGATCATAAAAATGGTGGCCCAAAGATTATAAGACCTGTTTAATATGATATTGTTACTTATTTATTTTCTCTTACAATTTAGGTAAACATGTATTAAAAATAAATATATCAAATTTATTTCAGTTCAATGAAGCCTATAAGATTGGGTTCAAATTTTCCTAACCCACTTTTTACTTTTGGTGAGGTTGGATTAATGCATTTAACAAATCTAGTTAGACCAGTTTAACTAACAATAAAAAAAATATAAATTTAATTTTTTACGTTATTATTTATGATTTATTTGGCAAACCTATAAGTTTGGTTATTGAATTCTTAACTTATAAGTTAAGATCTAATAAGTTATCTTGTTAGATTAAAGATTTTGGTAAGGTGAGAAACTAGTTGATAAATGCACAATTATATGAAAAGACATAACTATATAAGTTTTATTGTATAAATAAAGTTTATTGATTTTTATCAGAATTATATTTCCATGTAATTATTATTAAACTCTTTGGTACTTCTATTTATATTTTAAAAGTTGTATATATATATATGTTTTTTGGATAAGTATTTTTATTTAAATGAGTTTATGTAATGAGTATTAATCAAATTTATTTTTAGAATTTAAATTTTTTAATTTATCAATTTAAATTACTATTACATTTAATTTGTTTAATAAAATTTCACTATGTAATTTTCATATAACATTATGTAATAAAACAATAGTTACTGTAATTTATAGTTTTAAATTATTTTAATTTGAACTACATAAGAAAAATAAAAAGTAACTCAACAAATACTAAAATAATCTAATAATTAATTTTGACTTTAAAAAATTGAAAGAAGTAATAATATGTAAAATTAAGTATAATAAAAAAATGTATCAAAATATAAGGGGTAGGAATAAAAGAAAATTAAATAAACTATAAACTAAGCTACCTGAAATAACGTACAAATTATAAATTACACATTCCTAAAACAAACTACTTTTAGGTACTTATTCTTAAGTACTTTTTGTATTGATTAATATAACTTATAACTAGTTAAAGGGTTACTAAACACAGACCAAGATATCTATTGTAGTGAAGAATGCTAAAAGAGATCATGATTTTTCTATATTTTATTTTATTTTTTAAAACAAAAAGTAACATTGATGGGCACATGGCAGAGATGAAGAAGGATTCTTCTATGGGGTTAATTTGCATGGAACGAATTTGTTGATGTTGTGTGCGCGGCTGGGAGGAAAGAACAAGCCTGTCTCTGCCTTACAAAGAGAACAGGTTTCCATCCCTGATGCTGTCTTGGCTGCTCCTTCTGAGGTACTTTTGCCCTAAATATTAATTTCGATACAATTTTGTTATTTATTTTCGTAATTTGATTTATATGAATCCATGCATGCATTGTGAAACTTGTTTTGGCAGGAAATAACTGATTACGTAGCTACAGAGATAGCTAAGTTCGTTTCGGCGCATCCTGAGATTGAGGAAACTGCACCCGCCAAAAAGAAGAAACTCGGCTTCACCTTGTCATACCCAGTTGATGAAGTTATCCCTTTCTCCGCCACAGCATTTCAGCGCAAAAACGCAAACAAACCAGTTGAGTTTAGTACACATACATCGTACATAGCCACAAAAGTGCTAATCTTTTTTCGTGTTGGAAGACTAAAGCATTCGTGTTGTGGAAGCAGGTTCGCAAAGGAACGGTGAAGGATCTAAATCGAGCGTTGACGAACCATGGCATGAAAATGCACGTTGCTTCACTGGTTAGAGCCCTATCAATTAATTTTGCAAATGTTACATTTTTTTCTGGGGTCTGTCTTTCCACGTCTGAAGCAATAGCAGATTCAAACCATTAATACTGAATAGGTTGATGAAACTATTGGAGGCTTGGCCGGTGGAAGATACTATAACAGGGAGACCGTGGCTGCAGTTACCCTTGGCACCACCACAAACGCTGCTTATGTAGAACCAGCAGAGGAAGTTGCCAGCGATCTCACACAGTCTCCCAATTCAAGTGAACTGGTTAGTTAATTACTATTACAATATCCATGTGCCAGAAATTATCAAATTGTCCTCAACAATAATTAATTATATTTATATGTCACGAAAGAGATTAGTTAGATGTAATGGTATCTGTCAACGATGATTAAGCAACTTAAATGATTAATTCGGTTATAGTATTTCAGGTGATTAGCATGGAATGGGGAAACTTCAATTCCCCTCATCTTCCTTTAACATCATATGATGCCAGTGTAGATGCTGAAAGCTCAAATCCTGGTAGCCAGGTATGTATAGCTCCTGAAATCACTGTTGTGCGTTTACCATTGTTATAGATATATACCAATCATCTACAATTGGCAACTGAGTCTTGTCTTTTTTACCTCATCAGATTTTCGAAAAGCTTATTTCAGGAATGTATTTGGGAGAAGTTGTGAGACATGTCTTGTTGAAGTTGGCCAGGGAAACAGCCTTATTTGGAAGCACTGTGCCTCCCAAGTTAATGACTCCCTACTTACTCAGGTATCTCATCCATACTTACTTCCTCTATTCAAAGCCTTTATCACTTTATTGCATAACTTTTTTTGTGTTTCAATGAGATCGAATTTGTAAAACTGTTTTCGATTAAAATTAATTTTAAAATTACCCTCTTTAAGATCCTCCTGAACTCTTTTTACAATCATAACTTTTAGTACAAGTGAGAGATCCTTTCTGATTCCAATTAAGGTGTTTAAAACACTGTTAAAAGATTCTTTTTGATAAGATTTCTTTAGAACACGATAAAAAATATCATTTTTATAACACATCTTTTTTCCCCTTTCCACTTTCCGCCCTTTATTTTACAAAGTTATAATATTTAAGTTGAATAAAAAATAAATCTTACATAAAATCCACCTATACCTTTTGAACCCACAACCACTTCTTTCACCTGTGACTAAATGTATAAAAATTTATCTAAAATCACTTGGTTAATAATTTAAGGTGATTTTGGATTATAGAACCTGAACACGTACTAAATCTTCATCTAATTTTGACTTTACAAAACAAAAATGAGTGAATTTTAAAAAAGAGACCAAAATTTTTCATATAATTTAAGAAACTAATATGATCCTAGTTCGCGTAGAAAATCAATGAGCTAGCATGAATGAATAAAGAGTAGTACAGACAGTGTAATTCAAATAATGAGACTGATTTGTCACTTTGTGCAGGTCCCCTGATATGGCTGCCATGCATCAAGATACCTCGGAGGATCGTGAAATAGTGAGTGAGAAACTGGGAGAAATTTTCGAGGTAAGAATGTACATTTCAACTTCCTAATAATAAGATGCATGCAAGCTAATTCTACAAAGCACAGATCCATAACTGTAGTCCAATGGCGCGGGAAGTGGTGGCTGAGGTGTGTGACATAGTAGCAGAGAGGGGTGCACGATTAGCGGGAGCAGGAATTGTGGGAATAATTAAGAAGCTTGGAAGAATTGAGAATAGAAAGAGTGTGGTGACGGTGGAAGGTGGGCTTTATGAGCACTATCGCATTTTCAGAAATTACCTTCATAGCAGTGTGTGGGAAATGCTTGGCAAAGATCTCTCAGACAATGTCATCATTGAACATTCACATGGTGGTTCTGGAACCGGAGCTTTGTTCCTTGCTGCTGCTCAAACTCAAGCACATCGTTCAGATTCTTGACCCTTTATATCCAACTCTTTTCTTTTCTTTTGGGCTTGCTGTTTTGAGAAGAAAAATACATAATGATGATGATGCTTCAACTAAAAAGAAGATTTTCTTTTGCCTTTGAATGCGTTATTTTTATCAGTGATTAGCTTATACTGAGTGATTTGGACTATCGGGTGATGCACCAGCTAAATTGGGCTGCTGGTGATTGTAGACAACAGTTATTTATTGAGTTTGGACATGGACTCCGTTGAAATTGTCCTTTTTGTTTTCATTTATAAGGGTTTTGATATTGGATTACAGCAATCAGACTTATTATTACCGTATCAGTTTGTCCTCCATTCAACATGGTAAATTCACATAAAGAGAAGTAATCTACATTAGAATATAAAAAGAGATTGAGCATAATTTGGTTGCTGATTTTTTCTATATATATAACAATTTTTCCATATTTCTTTTAATTATACATAGATACGCATCTAAACGACCCTATTTTTACTTTCTATTCTCTTCTTTTGCAAGATCTCAGATAGTATTAGGTGTCCATGCATATTTATCTATTGTTTTTGTAGAGCATTTTATCCTAATACTTTCAATGATGATTGATTTGTTCCAATGATTATGAAAAGTGAATCTAAGACGTATGGAGGAATCCGATAGATGGTGAAAGAGGCTCTAAGGATAGTTTATTCTAGAGTGTTAAACTATTGTGGTTGAGTTACCTTTAAGTTAGACAGCACTTGATATTGCCAAGATATAATGATGAATGATGGGGTTCTTATAAAAGACATTTCTATACCACAGTAACAAGATCTGTTAAATGTGTACCTCATCATGTTATGACATTGGTGATATTCGTAATAGTTGTAAATTTATTGGATTTTTAGCACAAGGGTAAGAGAAATATATCAGAACATTTTTTTCATTAGTCTGACATGCTGTATATACTATAATGAGTGTATTAAGCTTTATAGAAAGTTGACTGCTATCAACTTGTGGTGAGTTTTTTTATTAGGTATTCTGTAACAATTATCAAACAATTTCTTCTAACTCTATAGAAAAAATCTTATCCTACAATCACCATCTCTTCAACATTGATCATGCAATCAGTCTCACCTTCCTCGATGACATCTTTCAAAGATTACACCTCAACCACCTTCATTATCGTTGCATGACGCTATACTCTTCAATACCACCTTCAATTAGTATCTTCGGATCTCCTAACAACACATGCTCTTCTTCTTACTTTCATTCCTTCACAATTACCTCTTTAAACCAAAAATTGTTACCTCACTCGCAAGTTTTTCAGCCCTGTTGGTTGGTTGTTTATTATTAGAGTAATATTGGGTATCAATTCAATGCAAGACTTAATTTGATTTGCCTTTGGTATTTTTTTCAACTCCTAAAGTTATAAAAGCTTAATATGTCATCCGACAGATTCAATTGATTGGATTTTGGATCTAAAGTTCATTTTCATTCTACCTAAATCAAATAGACTCAATTTAAGTCTTGTGTATTATTAGATGTCAGTATTCCATAAAACATACTTAATACGAGTCTTTCAGAAGGCGTCAGTTCAAATTTTACTTGTTGAATATCTTTGATTGTGTAGATTCATATATGGTTTATATTATTGTTCTAGTTGGTATTTGAAGGAGATTGAATGATTGTGATCTGATGATTAAAATGTCTTCTTTTATAAACTTTTCTTATGTTGAAAATTTATATAAATAATTTACTTTTACATGTCTTATATATAGGATAAAATGCAGTGATTGTATTATGTATACGAACATACATAGGTACATATACAAGAATAACATTCAGAAAAGAATAATTTTTTTCTTTTATTTTTACTCTTCTTATATATA
>Ga0209489_106184_pt1 | contig 19593 bp, 9 predicted proteins | sample SiratrowhiteBW_FD_187527 | JGI IMG/M metagenome (GOLD analysis project Ga0209489, IMG submission 187527) | Root nodule microbial communities of legume samples collected from California, USA - Siratro white BW (SPAdes) (version 2) | ecosystem: Host-associated > Plants > Roots > Nodule | place: USA...
TATATATATATATATATATTATTTTAAGTCTATACTTCTTTTTTCTGTTTCATAATTTGATCAAGTCCCGCCGTAGCTGAGGATCCTAAAGTTATTTTTGACTGATTAGAATCTCAATCAAAATAAGTTCCTATTTACTCTAAGGATCTTTTATTCTCTGTTTTTCTTAAGTTTTTTGTCATCAATATTAGTGAGAATAATTGAGAAAAGCGTTCCTCATTAAGATTATACTAAAAGTTGGTGTTATTTGGATAACTTATTCTAGATCCCTATAGGTGGACTGCTGTCATTATCTGATTGGGAGAAATTGTCTTGGGAATCGTTGTCTTAGGTAAGGGAAGTTAGTTTTTACCTCAAATAGAACTTTATGTTAGAATATCTGGATGTGTGGGTGACGTGGTCACCAATTTCAATGCTTCTTTGTAGGAATTGTTTTTGCATGAACGTGAATTGTTTTGATTGGGAAATGAGTTTGATGAATTTGGTAGATGTATGTTGTTATAATGTTAAAGAAGTTCTTGGATGATATTTGATTATTTAATCATAAAGTGTTGTTGTGGTTGTGGAAAAATTCTTGCATACTATTATTTGTGGATTGAATGGGTATTGAGGTGAATGATTGAATGACGAAGTTGATGTCATACATTTGGGATAATGTATAAGTTATGCTTGTTTAAGTACATTAAGTATATCATACCTATGTTTAACAGATATCCTCAAGCTTCACTAATGATCTAAGTCACATAGACTAAGACATCTGGTAGTCAGAAGCTGGTGAGAGAGTTCATACACACTGGGACCACTAGTAGACACTCGGTATTCGATGTTTACACTAACTCTGATCCTTTCTCTTAGATTTGATGACAATCTAAGTCTTGGGTATTGGATAAGTCATTTTTCTTAGATTCGCTGGTAATCTAAGTCTTGGGTATTGGGTTAGTCCTTTCTCTTATATTTGTTGAATCTAGAGGATTAGATGTTAGTCTCTGGTAGGGGCATACTTAATGAATCTTTCGGAAGACAATAGGTCCATATGTGACGTATATGTATGATGTGGTACATGTGAGGCCTTCATGTATGATGTTTGACATGAATATTTGAAATGAAAAAGAAAAACTTGTATTAAAACTTGATATGCTAGACTTTAAGGGAATTCTTATGACTGATATAATTTGTTCTTTTTGAATGTATTTAGTATGTTATAAAATTTTAATTTCACTAACTTAGCCTTGTTTTTATGAACTGCGATGATTGTACTATGTATACAAGCAGGTGCAGATGCAGGTTTTGGAGCACCTTAAAGATGATATGCCCTTAAATTAATTTTCCTTTTGTCTTGTAAATACTTGTATATATGTTTGATGTATTTAATGACCTAATGATGATCTATCTTTTATCATATAGACAGTTGTACATAAGTTTGATGTATTTAGATACTTTATATTGTACTTTGAACTTTGAATGCATGCTAATACTTGGTAGTAGATAAAAGTCAGTTGTTTTGAAAATTCATTTTCTGATGATTTCGCTCAAGCGAGGGAATCTCGCCCAAGCAAAGTATGCAGAAAAGATTCACTCTGCAAATCTCGCCTGAGTGAGGTACAGCTTGCCGGAGCGAGGTCTTTGTAAAAAAAAAAAGGATGCTCTTGAGTTAATTTTTGCTCAAACGAGAGGATTTTCGCCAAAACGAGAATAAGTTTTTGCCTAAGCCGAGGGTATTCTCGCTCAAGCGAAAATAACACTAGAAGTAGAGTGCTCTCTGGACCATTCTCCTTCAAGCTAGAGAATTTTTGCTCAAGCTAAAAATAAATAAATTATTTCTTCTTTTCTTCTTTGCTTCTTTTCTTTTTTTATGTATTAAATGTTTTATGGTTTGAAATTATATATTTTTTTATCTATAAGAGTTGAATGATAAATGCTATAAAATTTTTAGGGTGTTACACATCCTCATTTATATAACTATAATTATTTAATTAAAATATTTCTCAGATATTTTTCATACAATTATTAAATTTATACTTAATATTAATAGTGTATATTAATATCATTTTAAAATTATTCTATTTGTTAATAATCAAATATTAATATTTTGTATAATTTTATTTTATACATTAAATTATTTTTCAATAACATTTAATTTTATATTATAAGTTAGAATAGTTAAAATTTTAAATTCATACGTTTCCCTTTTTCTCAAATAAATATTTCAAAAAATCTCTTTTTTTCTCCTATATATTCATTACAGTTCAAGTAACTTATGAAAGATTTTGTTATTAAATCTCAAATAAAATAAAATATTTATCCTGCACAATACTATTTAAATATATCATAGAAATATTTTTTTTAGCTGTTAAATAACATTAAAACTATCAACAAAAACATTGGTCCATGATATTTGACTCAATGCTTTATTAAATAAGATCATGCGTTCAAATTTTGTGAATTGGAAACAAAAATGGATCAACCAAGTCGAAACAATTAGTGATATGATATTATAGTATTGGTTGAAAAAGATTATATTTTAAATACTGTAACTCCTTGACTAAATTGAAGGTTTTGTAACAGCTAGGTGCTAACAGCTGTGAAACTGAAACGTCTCCGTATTGGGACTGTGAGGGAAAGAGATAGACACAGAAGTGTCTCTTTCTTTTGAGACCAGGTCAGCGCTATGTAAAGACACATAAGTGCATGCTTAGCTGCAACCCTCTCTCTGTTTCTTACCCTGCTTCAATTGCAACTCTGCCTGTCTCTCACACGCCCCATCACAATAATATATATATCAAAACTCCCGATAACAAATTCCAACACTATTATATTATATTCCCTCTAAATCAAAACTGCAAAACACAATCACGAAGCAGAAAACTACAACCCAAAATCACTCACTGCATAACAAAACGCTAACTCAGCTTCTTCTTCTCTGCTCTGTCTCTCTCTTTCTCGCTTTTCAAATAATCTGATTCATTGTGATAACAACACTTCACCCTTAAGCCTCCATCTCACACCACTATTATCTAAATTGATTGGTGCTGGTGTTCTTTATTATGTTTGTTGGTTCTTGTTTTGTCTGCATTTGAGCCTCTTTATGAAAATAGTTTTTTTTTTTTTTTTTTCTCATATACATATTTGAAAAGAGAAAACATCAAAGCAGTTGTACCAAAATCTCTATTGTTAGCCAAAATAATTTTTATTGTCCTTAGACTGGACTAGCTTGAACTGGGGGAGGGTGTTTATTCATGAGGGTGGTATTCATTTTCCTTTGACCATCTCAGCAAAATTAAAAATTTAAAGGTTGGTTTTTTCTGAGATATTTCTTGATGGATCTGGAGTCTGTGATCTACAAAAACTCAGTTAAGGTATGGCATGCTGGAGTATCCTTCTCAGTATTATATGTGAAAAAAAAAAAAAAAAACTTGTTTTTGACGTAACACTGATCACACCTTGCAGGATGGATCGTGGAAGACAGTCTTAACATTGGCTTATCAGAGCTTGGGAGTTGTGTATGGCGATTTGAGTACATCCCCACTTTATGTTTACAAAAGCACTTTTGATGAGGACATTCAGCATTCAGAGAGCAATGAAGAGATATATGGAGTGTTGTCTTTTGTGTTCTGGACTCTCACACTGGTTCCACTCCTCAAGTATGTCTTCATTGTGCTCAGAGCAGATGACAATGGAGAAGGAGGGACTTTTGCTCTGTACTCTCTGCTATGCAGGCATGCTCAGGTGGGGTTGTTGCCTAATGTTCAGATTGCAGACGAGGAACTAACTGAGTACACCAAGGATGGAACAGTGCCAATTGATGAGAAGAATGCTGGGTTGGGGTTGAAATCGATGTTGGAGAAACGCAAGGTTCTGCAGAGGATGCTGCTTGTTCTGGCTTTGATAGGGACTTGCATGGTTATTGGGGATGGTGTCCTTACGCCTGCTATTTCTGGTACTGGGACCATTTTTAAAGAGTTGTTCTTGACATGCAGTGATGTTGGTTGTTGATGACTGAATTATATGGTTTTTGTTTATTATGCAGTTTTCTCTGCCGTGTCAGGCTTGGAGCTTTCTATGTCTAAAGAACATCACAAATGTAAGTTCCTTTCTGAATACAAGTAATTGGTCAATGTATTCTGTTTTTATTACGTTTTGTTCGAGATCAATTTTAAGTCTAGTTTGTGGTTAGCCTCTAATGAACAAGACAGAGCAGCAAGCAACAGGTCATGAATTTAATTGAAGACATATATTTTAATTTTAATAAGCTGGAAGATGGTTGGAAGTTTAATTTCAAATACTTTATATTACAATTGGAGACACATATATAATTATACTATTGGAATTGGATTAATCGATTCAGAATTTAATTTTGATTAGAAAATTGCAAAATGCTTGGCATCTGGAACTGTTCTCTGGAATATTTTCTCAAGAATTGTGAAACTATACATTTAGAATAGTTCTAATGGTTGCATCACAATTTATTGTTGTTGACTTGGGCAAAGGATTTTGGCTCTCTGAATGGCATATATGCTGAATAGATATTGATCATGAAATTATTGTTGTTAGCTAACACAATATATTTTTGTTTAATGTTTTCAATAAAACCTATTTGAACTTTTAAATGCCTTCCCTTTTTATGCTAACTATAGCAAAGCGTTCAAGTTAGTGGACAAAAAGGGAGAACCAAATGCCTCCAAGTGCATGCATTATTGTGGGTCCCTATAAATATGTAATCAGGGCCAACTTCCTTGTTTTGATCGAAGTCAAATCAATGTCATGCTAAAATTTATAATTAAAATAAATAATCCCTGCCAACCTGATAATATTGAATATATAATAAAGTTTGTGGCTGTGGCTGATAGAATATCAAGCACAGAAGAGCTGAGAACAGTAGTTTCTTTATTAATTAACTTTCATTAGAATATGACATGAGCATGGGAAATTACGAAAAAAAGTTAATACGATATGAGCATAGGATTGGAGGTAAAGAGCAGTGTGGTATGGGTAAGGTTTTTAAATATATCATTATGGATCAATCTGGAACAGTAAAGTGATTATCTGATTGGATGATAAAATTAGGTAAGAACACTAGTAAATTTGTCATATACAGTGTATACTGTTTCTCTATGAATAAGCAATGATGATCCAGGTACTCTTCAACTTAATTGAAACTTAATTCTATCTGTACTATAATCAATGCAGTGTCTTAAACACTAAAATGTGGTCTTTTTGTTGGAAGTGGAGCTTTTGTTGCAGCTTCAGTTGCAGGAATTCTATTTGTTCTTCTATGGTGATTTTTGATTCCCATAAAATGTTTGCAAGTTTGTGCTTTCGGTACAGGGTAATACTAATAGTATGTGTCTTTAAGAATATGATCTCTCACCTTGAGCTGCTTAATTTCAATTGGATGACTTGTGGCCAGTTGTATATAGATCTCATTCCATCACATTATTCAACCTTTTCCATATGCATTCAAAGCATACTGTAGTTTATACTTAGTTGTTGCATTAGTAACTTTTCAGCACACAGAAATAGAATATGTTGACTATGTCATTGGATTTTTGCTCCACTTCTTCAGTTTCTGAAAATTCGGATTCCAATACAAATTTAACTAGACACTGGCTTTTACCTTTTGCATGAGAATATCACTGACTGTCTAAATTATTTGGGCCTCAATTGTCATAATATTTGACTCTTTATAATCCTAGAGTGTCATATGTCTATATTCAAACAATTCTATTATCACTGTACATTTGCCTTTTCCTTTGGAAACAATATTAAAGAGGGGATGATAACCACTTGTTTCATAAATTAATCACTTGGGAAGTTTTAAGTATAATATTATTGTATCAGCACCTTGAGAAGTTGACTGAACAGAAAGTAGTTATCCTAGCAAACAAAGAGTGTTCAAGTCAATCTTATGGATTCTAATATGTGTTGGTTGTTTTTAGGTGGCACAATCTACTGTTAGACTTGTAACTCAATTTCTTATTATACATCTAGACATAATTCTGCATTACCTGATATATAATTGGTTGTGCAGATGTTGAAGTACCAGTTGCTTGTGTGATACTGATATTTTTGTTTGCGCTTCAACATTATGGAACACATCGCGTGGGGTTTCTATTTGCTCCTGTTGTGTTGATCTGGCTAGTATGCATTAGCTGTATCGGCATGTATAATATCTTACATTGGAACCCGCATGTTTATGAGGCTCTCTCTCCATACTACATGTTCAAATTTCTGAAGAAGACTCAAACGGGAGGTTGGATGTCCTTAGGGGGGATTCTACTGTGTATAACAGGTATATAGTAAGTGTACTTCACAACTGCTACATGTTTGACAACTTTTAACTTCCTCTCATATTCTCCCTCTTCTGTTTCAGGTTCTGAAGCTATGTTTGCTGATCTAGGACACTTTTCGCAGTTGTCCATTAAGGTGCACAATTGAAACTTTTGAGGGGAATATTCTTTGGAGATTTTGGATTTCAAAATTATGAGGGAATTTTTCAAGGAAATGATGTTTGTCTAATACAAAATATGCTGATCATTTGCTAATTAATTGTTCTAAACAACTATTATAATCAGAAATTGAAGTTGATTGCATCATTTTTAAATGGAAACTAAACTCTTGGTTTACATTCCAAATTTTGATTTGAAAGCAATGCATCATGAAGAAATCATGAATTCTTTTCGTTACAAAATAATTTGTACATATCAAGTTCCCGGAAATATTATTTTTCACTTTCCTAGTTAAACAGAGTCAACTCTTAAGGTTGAAAGTTAGTGCTAAATCATCCAAGATGGGAAAAGTAGATTTCAGGTTTGTAAAAAGGCTTACTAAATAGAATACGGCTGAGTGATTTAGGTGGCTGGTTTATCCATAAATTCTCGGATTCCCTTGTCTTCATGCAATGTATGGTAATGTTATTCAGTACCTCTTGTGCTTGACCTTCTCATGATCTTTCCACTACTTTTTCAAATGCTCTATTTCATAGAGTAGGGAAATCCTTTATGCTCTTTCCCAGTATTGTTTTTAAATTGTTAATGAATATGAAGCTCTGGGGGATGTTTCTTAATTAAAAGCTGCAGCTGAAATAATCAATTGCATTAACAGAAAACCACTTACTTGCAGATTGCTTTTACCTGTTTGGTATACCCTTCTCTAATTCTGGCATATATGGGACAAGCTGCATATCTTTCCAAGCATCATATTATTGAAAGTGATTACCGAATTGGGTTCTACGTATCTGTACCTGGTAAGATCTATGTTTCTCACAAGGGCACATATTTAAAGAATGATCAAGCTTTGACTGTTTGGCTTACTCTTCCTTTTGCATTTGTTCTAGAGAAAATTAGATGGCCTGTTCTTGTAATAGCCATACTTCAAGCTGTGGTTGGAAGTCAAGCTATCATAACAGGTACTTTCTCAATAATCAAACAATGTTCTGCCATGGGATGCTTCCCCAAAGTCAAGATCATTCATACATCATCAAAGGTACACGGCCAGATTTATATCCCAGAGATCAATTGGTGTTTGATGCTACTTTGCCTTGCTATTACTGTTGGATTTAGAGATACAAAACGCATGGGAAACGCATCAGGTACGCTTTCTCCTGGTCATGGCTTCTAATGGCTTATATTATGACTACTGAATTCTTATACTGTTTCGATGAATAGGCTTGGCTGTGATAACTGTCATGCTGGTGACCACTTGCCTAATGTCTCTAGTTATTGTGGTATGCTGGCGTAAGAGTATTTTCCTAGCCATTTGCTTCATATTCTTCTTTGGGTCCATCGAAGCACTATACTTCTCTGCATCCCTGATCAAGTTCCTTGAAGGAGCTTGGGTGCCCATTGCCCTCTCGCTCATATTTCTTATTGTCATGTATGTGTGGCACTACGGCACACTTAAGAAGTATGAGTTTGATGTTCAAAACAAGGTGTCCATCAACTGGCTCCTTGCTTTAGGCCCCAGTCTAGGAATTGTGCGGGTCAAAGGAATTGGCCTGATACACACTGAGCTTGTGTCTGGAATCCCAGCTATTTTCTCTCATTTTGTGACCAATCTCCCAGCTTTTCATCAGGTTGTGATCTTCCTTTGCGTCAAATCTGTCCCAGTGCCACATGTCAGACCTGAGGAAAGGTTCTTGGTTGGTAGAGTTGGCCCAAAAGAATATAGGTTGTATAGATGCATAGCGCGGTACGGTTATAGGGACTTTCACAAGGATGATATTGAGTTTGAGAAAGATCTTATTTGCAGCATAGCAGAATTCATTCGGTCAGATACTTCTGAGTCCGCCCCAGGATCTGAGAGTGTTGAAGATGACAGAAAGATGGCAGTTGTTGGCACCTCAGCATCAAACTCGGAAGGTATAAGGATGTGTGAAGATGATCACAACAACAATAATTGTCAGATAGGTACCTCAGAAATGAGGGTGGTTAAGTCTCCTGAAATAGTTAGGAAGCGTGTGAGGTTTGTTCTGCCAGAAAAAAGTCCACAGATTGATTTGGGTGCAAGGGAGGAGTTGCAGGAACTAATGCAAGCAAGGGAGGGAGGAATGGCATTCATAATGGGTCACTCATATGTGAAAGCAAAGAGAGGATCAAGCTGGCTAAAGAAAATTGTGATCAATTATGGGTATGATTTCTTAAGGAGAAACTCTAGAGAGCCAACTTTTACTATAAGCATCCCTCATACTTCTATCCTAGAAGTTGGCATGGTCTATCATGTCTGAATTTTGGCTACAAGTTATGCAGTTTAGGTAAATCATACACAGTATAAATTGGTGGCATTTTTTTTTTCTGATTGCTCCTGGTACATACCTAAATAAGATTTCAGGAGGGAGTATTCTCCCATTATCCAAGTATCCTAGCTTGAATCAAGTGACCAATGGATACTTTTGTGGATGTTTTTCAATAGAAAACTTTGTAGAAGAAAGGTTAGTTTGATTGTGGACTGTGTAACTAGAAGGCCCTGCAACTTTGTAAGATGTGCTGTGTTAGTTCCTCAATGTATATGTTTTATACTGCTGAAAATTGATACAAGGATCCCTGTATGCAGTTTTGTTTATGATCTCTTCATTCAAACATGCAAAGGAAAAAAAAGAAAGAAATAGGGCAACCTCAAACACATGATGCCTAGGGAAGGGTGCTGATAATTACTTTTTTATACAACTATTTTGTAATTGCTTTTATTAATTTTTATTAAATAATTTAATTTATATTTTAATTAAATATTTTATCATCAAAAGTGGGTTGTCGTCTAATAAAAAAAATGATTTCAAAGAATCCTTTTCCATATATTGTCAAGAATAAATGAGACATCATTTTTTGTAACTTTGATTTAGGAGTATACTTCTTAGATGCTTGTATAGATAAAAATATATAAACACTAATATTTTTTTATATCAATGTTATGAAACTACTTTTCCGAAGGTATCCTATTAAACCATGCATTCACAAACTAATTTGAGCGATTGAAGTAAAAACTAACTATTAAAGATTGAATGTATTTTTTTTTTATTTTTTTTTTATTTTTTTTGTGAATTACTTCTTTTAACTGAAAAAGAGCATGATAGTTTAGTTCTTACATGTATTATTTTTACTTTCTTCTACTTTTATATATATAATTTATATCAGAGGAGTCAAATGGATTCATCTTATTCAATTAGCGTAAACAATTGTATTAATTCCTTTTTTAAACCTGTTATATTTTTTTATCTATTCTGACTCTATTTCAACCAATGTGTCATTCAGTTTACTTTAAAAATAAATAAATAAATTTAAATGAAAATAAAAATAAAAGGTAAATATATTTCTAAAAATTTAAAATAGATTAATGAAATTAATTTTAATTTTAAATATAATACTTTTATATATATAAATTATAAATTCGAAGTAAGGTTATTTAAATTGTAAGATAAATAAGTTGAATAAAAATTTGACTTAATTTTTTTAATTTGATATGTCCTATCAATTATTTAGATCTGATTTTTTTGACCAATATGTTGTATAAGTCTACTTTAAGAGTTTGTAACTTTAAATCTTTTAGCATGCACAAACGTTTGATACAATAAATGTTGGATGAGAGGATACTATTAAGAACAAATTATAATTTCCTGTTATCTTAATCACTTTTGGTATCCATTATTATTAACGCAGTGTAGAATAAAGTAAGAGAAGATAAAATTGTAAATGAAAACTCTCCTATCTTATTGATGAAAGAAAGTTACTCTATATATGAAGTACATGGAATAATAAGATCATAACATAATAGTTACTCTAACATAATTGCTAATAATTCTCGCATATTAATTATTTATTTTTTGTTAATATATAATAACAAAATCACTAATAATTCTTACATAATAATTATTTATTAATATTTATTAATACCCTCCCTCAAGATGGAGCATAGAGATCAATCAAACTCATCTTGGACAGCAAATGTAAGATAACTTGGGTATGAGAGGTTTTGTACAGATGTTAGCAACCTGTGACTTAGTGTTGATAGGGAACAAACGAAGAACACCATCACAAACCTTTTCTCTAACCACATGGCAATTGATTTCAATGTGTTTGCTACTCATGAAACACAAGATTGGTAGCTAAATGTAAGGCAGACTTTGTCACAAAAAAGAACTGCAGTGACTTAAGGAGCAATATGTAAATCATGAAGCAGATAAGACAACCATTGGATTTCATAGGTTGTCGATGCCAAAGCACGATATCCAGCTTCAGAGGAGGATTGTAAAGCTATTTGCTGCTTCTTGGATGGCCAAGAGATTAATGAATCACAAAAAAAATGCAGAAGCCGGTAATAGAGTGGCGAGTTTTAGGCATGATGCCCAGTCTGAGTCACAAAAACCTTTCAATTGTAAAGAAGAATCACTTGGAAAAAAGAGCCCCCGACTAGGATTAGCTCTGAGATAATGAAGGACCCTGAATGCTCATTGATAATGAGAGCAGTGAGAGATGATTGACAACAATGTAAATGTCGGGCCTAGTGTTGGTCAGGTAGATGAGTTGTCCAATGAGTCGTCGATACATGGAAATGTCTTCAAGGAGAGGACTCTCCTTGGAATGGAGCTTTATTTGAGGATCCATAGGAGTGGTGGAAGGTTTGCATCCTAACAAGTCTACATCATCTAGAAGCTCTAAAGTGTATTTCCTTTGGTTAAGGAAAATGACCTTGCTTGATCTAACAACTTTTAATCCAAGAAAAATTTTCAGTTGATCAAGATCCTTAATTTTGAATAAGTAATCAAGCTGAGACTTAACCGAAGCAATCTCTTTAGTATCATTCCCTATCAAAATCATATCATCAACATAGACATCAACATAGACAAAGATGGTTGTGAATGCACTAGTAGATTGTTTAGTGAATAAAGAAAAATTAGACTGTGATTGGGTATAACCCGAAGCTATAAGGGTTGTAGACAACTTTTCATACCACGATCTACTAGCTTGTCTAAGATCATAAAGAGATTTTCTCAGCTTGCAAACCCGACCAGGTTTTAGGGGAACTACACCTTTAGGAACCTTCAAGGAGCCAATTTTTAGTGGCTGCAATGGCCAATAAGAGCCTTACAGTAGTGATTTTAGCCATTGAAGAGAAAGTTTCTCTGAAATCAATGCCTTCTTATTGTATGAATCCCTTGGCTACTAGCCTAGCCTTTGAAAACACTTTAGGCTGAGTTCAAGTAGCGGGGGTGAATTGAACTTTATAAAATTTTTGAGATTAAAAATGTTTGAAAAAGGTTTTTAAAAATGAAGATTTTCAAGAATCTCAATTATCAATGGTGTAAGGCGCAATGCAAAAAAAAAAAAAAAAAAAAAAAAAAAAAAAAAAAAACTGATTTAGTTTCGAATAAACCGGTTTAAAGATTGGCAGCACCAATGAACCTCAATTCTGCAGCTATTAAAATTTTGCTATGATCTGTGCAATGTTAAGCACTAACTAGAACAAGGTTATATGAAGTTTGATTGAATTGGAAAGCTCTAATACAATAAATTTGAAGGACCAAAGCAAAATCACACAGATCAAGTATTGAAACCAGCTCACAAAATAGAGATCAAGAACACATGCAAACTAATTATCAAAGTATAATAGTCACTCTGATAAACTGTTCTGCAGTAAAACGTGCCCCAAATATAGGCTACTGGACTAGTAAAACAGAAGTGAAAAACACACAAATAAATCCCTCAAATTATAATCACAAATCTTGTTAAAAGATTCCAAAACACAAGATGTATAGAAACTATACAAAGCAGAAATATGAGCAGTGAATACAATAGAAAAAAATTGTAATTTGAAGACATAAGACATTTCAAGAACAAAAAGAATATAGACAATGAACAAGCTGTAAATGGTTCCAAAATAGATTAGTCATAGCCAATCAAAAAGGCATATCAAGCTCTACGTGGTTAGCAGAACAAATGATTAATTCAGCAACAAACAAACCACCATAAAACCAGATTACAAAGTCAATTAAATGATGTAATGACAGCAATAAAAATAACCAAGCAGTAATAAAATATGACAATTTATATCAAGACAAACTCTGAACACGCGTAAGATTTTAATGCAGAATTAAGTGCACCAACTCAGAAAAGACAAAGAACGAATTTGTGTACAAAGAATGACAGTGGGCAGTTAAAAAAATGAATCAAAAACACAGAGAGAAGGCACAAGAGAGAAAAACACAAGCAATTATACTGGTTCACCCTTCCTCAAGGACTATGTCCAGTCTTCCTTGCGACACTAGCAAAGAAAATTTGACTAATCAACACTTAATTGTACAATTACAATTAACACACAGTTCTCACACCCCGCAAGAACCAAGAACACCACTGAATTGAAGAACAAGCACCATGCAGTTCCCCCAATTCAGAAAAATCAACTGGTAAACCTTATAACACTTTCGATTACACAACGTTTCAAAATTATACAAGATTACAATGAAAGAACACAGTTCTTTAAACAAACAGGTTCAAGAAAAGGTTAGAAGAAAACCCCTGATTGTCGTAACATAGAAGACCTGCACAAGCTTGAAGATTCTCAATGGCACAACTTAATGGTTAAGACTTAATCTCCAAGAACAAACCTTCAATCTTTTTGGAAAAATTAAATGATAAAAATTGCTCAAAATGTTTTTGGCAATTGTTCTCGCGTTTTTCTCTGTATTAGAATTATGAAAACCCAATTGTTTTTAAACCCTCAAAACCAAATTGTTTTTAATTTGATAGTTAAAACAGTTTGCTGCAGAACGCAAATAAACCGATTTCACAGAAAGAGAAATCAATTTATTTTGCTACAAAAAGTTGAAAAGCTTAATTGGTTTTCCTTGAACACTTGTTATGCTTTGTTATTTGTTTTAAAGCATGTTTTAATGCGTGCCAATGAGATTCTCCTTAGCAATACACAGGTTTCCATTTACCTCCAATCACACTCACTCACACTAAGACAAAACCTTGGACAACACCTCCATTTTCACTTGCTTGCTTTGGCTTCATCAAATACTTAGTCTTGTGAGAGTACTAACAACCTTGAACCTCTCAATTAAGCCATTAAACTTGTGTTTTGTCTTATACACAAAAGTAATGGTTAATGGTGTAACACCCCAACCATTACATAAGTATTTATTATTTATTTAGAAATTATGAGTAATTTTTTTTAAATAAACTTTTCATAGAAAAGATATAACTCGTGATACCATTTCACAAATATAAATATATACATCTTTTATAAATATTCATACTACAAATAAGTTTACCATAATAGAATTATACATCATAATTTAGAACTATATATTTGATATGTTCTAATACATTAGAACTAAGTTCTTCGTAAGTGATTCATCCAGAAAATCTTCCAAAGATTCTTTCTTGACAACTCCTACTGAACAGGTTCTGCATCTACTCGTACAACAGGCACATATGAAAGAGAAACATGAAATGAGTGAGGTCTTCATAAGCCTTAAATATTAATCTTAATAAACTTAACAAACAATGAGGCCTATAATCACAATTACAAACAATGATGCATATAACTTGACTTAAAACCATAAGAATTACTCTCACTTTACCAAACATATGAATCCATATACCACCACTTTTGATGACCCATATGGACATCAAAATCCTTTTGGGAAGTGATTAGGTAGTTGAGTATATCTCATCAAAACATTGGTACAATCATAATCATTTTCTTGAGAATTATGGCCATCTACCAATAACATAGAGATATATACTCACTATCTAACCTTGGCAATGCTAAGCAAGTATCAGACAGTATCAAGTTCGGCCTGTGAACTAGTACAGGGCACTACCTTGACTATCTAGATATTCACCTACTTGAATACTTCCCTAGACCCCACCCGGTCCTTGCCTTTCATCCCGTAGTTGTACCAAACTGTGACTTCCCAAAAACAAACACTCATACATTACTCTGGTTTCAACCCTAAAACCCAGGACTCTTTCACCACTAACATATTCATGACATTTTCATCAATCACATAACACAATGACCATCAAGTTATGTCATATATATCTCAATCCACAAATTATACACAGTAGTCAAACAAACAAATACAACCAGTAAAACATACAAGTAACTTCCTTGTATCAAATTCATCAAAATACATACTTTTACTTCATTCATATTTATATCAAATTGATATTTAAATTATTGAAAAATATAGTAAAATAAGGATTAAACTTAAATAAATATAAATCTCATAAAATTTGTGATAATTTAAATAAAATAAATAGGACCAATGCGTAACTGGAGATAAAATAAACGAATAAATAAAATACGATCAGTATGAGACTAGAGATAAAAATAAACGAATAAATAAAATACGATCAGTATGAGACTAGAGATAAAAATAAATGAAATAAATAAAATAAACAGGACTAATACGAAATTGGAGATTGTCAACACCCAATTTTGTCCGGGTAAAAAATGAAAAACATCATCTTCTGATTTAAAGTTTATTGCTTGTTTTGATTTATTGTTTTCTTTATTCTCCTCTTATTTAAAAAAAATAATACAAAAATATATTTGCATTTTGTATAATTGTCATTTTATTCAAGTTTAAAAAAAAATATGGTTTAGATTTTTATTCTCTTTCTTCATTTAAAAAATATATAATAAAATAAATAAATATACATATGCAAATAGAACAAACAAAAATGAAAATAATTGTTTTTTTTATGATGTTGAAAAAGAAAGGAAAACTAAAAAAATTAGTCATTTAGTTTCTAAATGAAGTTTTTTGCTTTTATTATTTTCTCTTGTCTTAAAAAAATATAAAAAAAATTGATTATCTTTCTTTTTCTTTTCATTTGGGTTTTTATTCTTTTATAAAAAAAAAGTAAATATATTTAACTAATTTTTTTTGTTTACTTTATCATTTTTGTTTTTAGAAATTAAATATGAAGTTTCATTTTTATTTTATGTTTAATAAAATAAAAAAATTTGGTCATTTTTAATTACAAAGTTAAACAATGTTTCTTTTTAAGAACTTAGATTTGTTTTATTCAATGTGACATGACCAAATCCATTAAATTAAAAAAAAAAGCTAATTCACTATTCCAAAAAATAAGAGTGACGTGGGATCCTTTTATACACCACCCCATGTAATTTTTTTTCTCTCTCTTCAATAATTTATTACCAACTTTGCTTCATCCTTTTTCATTTATATTCAGCCATCCAAACATGGATCTTCAATTGCAAATTCACAAAGTGGCTAGGTAGTTACGTAACTTTTACCACCTCATCACATTTCTTCACTTTCACCACTTACCTTGCCTACTAAATCTTTGCCGTACACAATTTTTAAAATCTTCAGTACTATGCTCTACTAAAGGCCACACACCAAAAAGCAATGTTTCCCTATTGTATAGAAAAAAAAAAAGCTGCAACTTCCTCTTGATCCGCTGGTACAGAGGATTTGATTCTGAGGTTTTGATTGTGGTGGTGCTATTTTTTAATCCCTTCATGCTCACGTATTAAAAGGCTCTCACCTCACCTCACTCATTAATCTTCATCTTATATCCCCATTCTTCATTCACAAAAGGAAAATGTTACTTTTGACACTCGATTTTCTCTTACCTCCATTTGACACTCCGACGTGGCATTATCGTCCCGCATAGCAAAGAAAGAGAAAGCCAACTTCTTTTTTGCTTCCGTGGTTCATGTTTGTCTTTTTGCAAAGGGTTGCTTTTGTCATTTCCCATCTGAAAATGCAGGACAATTTGAGAGGGAAAAGCAGATCTCATTTTCTCATTGCACTCATTAACCCCGCATCCTCTGAAGGAGAGAGAACAGACGAAACAGCAAGATTCGCGTTCCTTCTGCCCACAGATTCGCCTTCGTTTTTCCGGCCACAAGACCACCGTCATTGTGGTGTTTCCTACCGTGCTGTGTACCCTAAACTGTGTATGTTCTCTCATCCGTTGTTGGTATGAAACATTGTTGGTGGTTTTTGTATGAGTGCTTCGTTCATGTTTAATAGTCGTTTCGTCGTGTGCTTTTTATGGTTACTGGTGGTTCTCCCAATGTGTTGTCTTTTTTATGTTCAAGAAACCAAGAATATTGGTGTGCTTTTTGGTTGTTGGTTTGGATCTGTGCGTCGTTGTAGATTACGTTTATGTGCATCCTTTATGCTTGGTGTGTTATGCATGTATGCAGAATATTGGTTTGTTGCTGTGTTTTGGGTTTCTGGTTTCCATGTTTTCTTCCATTACGTACGCCAATGACATCCTTATAACAAAAAGATCACTTCATGATGGGTTTTTTGTTCGTAGTTTTATTATGTGGTACATTTTTTTTGAAATCATTGAACAAACTACTTATCTGAACTAAACGAACCACTTATCTGAACTGAGCGAACCACTTAGTGCTTTCACCCCTCAAACAAGTTTGTGTGTTACAAAATTACACACAGCGAACCACTTATCTAAACTGAACGAACCACTTAGTGCTTTCACCCCTCAAACAAGTCTGTGTGTTCCAAAATTACACATAGCGAACCACTTATGTGAACTGAACGAACCACTTAGTGATTTCAGCCCTCACACAAGTCTGTGTGTTCCTAAATTAGACACAGCGAACCACTTATGTGAACTGAACGAACCACTTAGTGCTTTCACCCCTCAGACAAGTCTGTGTGTTCCTAAACTACACACAGCGAACCACTTATGTGAACTGAACGAACCACTTAGTGATTTCACCCCTCACACAAGTCTGTGTTCCAAAACTACACACAGCGAACCACTTATGTGAACTGAGCGAACCACTTAGTTCTTTCACCCATCAGACAAGTCTGTGTGTTCCAAAATTACACACAGCGAACCACTTATGTGAACTGATCGAACCACTTAGTGATTTCACCCCTCAGACAAGTCTGTGTGTTCCTAAATTACACACAGCGAACCACTTATGTGAACTGAACGAACCACTTAGTGCTTTCACCCCTCACACAAGTATGTGTGTTCCAAAATTACACACAGCGAACCACTTATGTGAACTGAACGAACCACTTAGTGCTTTCACCCCTCAAACAAGTCTGTGTGTTCCAAAATTACACACAGCGAACCACTTATGTGAACTGAACGAACCACTTAGTGATTTCGCCCCTCAGACAAGTCTGTGTGTTCCTAAACTACACACAGCGAACCACTTATCTGAACTGAACGAACCACTTAGTGCTTTCACCCCTCAGACAAGTCTGTGTGTTCCTAAACTACACACAGCGAACCACTTATGTGAACTGAACGAACCACTTAGTGCTTTCACCCCTCAGACAAGTCTGTGCGTTCGAAAACTACATACAACGAACTACTTATGTGAACTGAACGAACCACTTAGTGCTTTCACCCCTCACACAAGTTTGTGTTCCAAAACTACACACAGCGAACCACTTATTTCAACTGAGCGAACCACTTAGTGCTTTCACCCCTCAGACAAGTCTGTTTGTTCCAAAACTTCACACAGCGAACCACTTATGTGAACTGAACGAACCACTTAGTGATTTCACCCCTCAGACAAGTCTATGTGTTCCTAAACTACACACAGCGAACCACTTATGTGAACTGAGTGAACCACTTAGTGATTTCACCCCTCAGACAAGTCTGCGTGTTCCTAAACTACACACAGCGAACCACTTATCTTAACTGAACGAACCACTTAGTGCTTTCACCCCTCAGACAAGTCTGTATGTTCCTAAACTACACACAGCGAACCACTTATGTGAACTGAACGAACCACTTAGTGCTTTCACCCCTCACACAAGTCTGTGCGTTCGAAAACTACATACAGCGAACTACTCATGTGAACTGAACGAACCACTTAGTGCTTTCACCCCTCACACAAGTTTGTGTTCCAAAACTACACACAGCGAACCACTTATTTCAACTGAGCGAACCACTTAGTGCTTTCACCCCTCAGACAAGTCTGTTTGTTCCAAAACTACACACAGCGAACCACTTATGTGAACTGAACGAACCACTTAGTGATTTCACCCCTCAGACAAGTCTGTGTGTTCCTAAACTACACACAGCGAACCACTTATGTGAACTTAGTGAACCACTTAGTGATTTCACCCCTCAGACAAGTCTGCGTTCCTAAACTACACACAGCGAACCACTTATGTGAACTTAACGAACCACTTAGTGATTTCTCCCCTCAGACAAGTCTGTGTGTTCCTAAATTACACACAACGAACCACTAATGTGAACTGAACGAACCACTTAGTGCTTTCACCCCTTAGACAAGTCTGTGTGTTCCTAAACTACACACAGCGAACCACTTATGTGAACTGAACGAACCACTTAGTGATTTCACCCCTCACACAAGTCTGTGTGTTCCTAAATTACACACAACGAACCACTTATTTGAACTGAGCGAACCACTTAGTTATTTCACCCCTCAGACAAGTCTGTTTGTTCCAAAACTACACAGCGAACCACTTATTTCAACTGAGCGAACTACTTAGTAATTTCACCCCTCAGACAAGTCTGTGTGTTCCAAAATTACACACAGCGAACCACTTATGTGAACTGAACGAACCACTTAGTGATTTCACCCCTCAGACAAGTCTGTGTGTTCCTAAATTACACACAGCGAACCACTTATTTGAACTGAACGAACCACTTAGTGCTTGCACCCCTCAGACAAGTCTGTTTGTTCCAAAACTACACAGCGAACCACTTATTTCAACTGAGCGAACCACTTAGTGCTTTCACCCCTCAGACAAGTCTGTTTGTTCCAAAACTACACACGGAGAACCACTTATTTGAACTGAGCGAACCACTTAGTTCTTTCACCACTGAAACAAATGTTAGTGTTCGAAAAACTACACACAGCGAACCACTTATGTGAACTGAATGAACCACTTAGTGCTTTCACCCCTCAGACACGTGTGTGTTCCAAAATTGCACACCGCAAACCACTTATCTGAACTGGGCTAACCAGTTAGTGTTTATTCGAAAGTGATACTCATCGAACCAGAAAGTTCAACACCATATTTAAGGTTTTTGGTTTTGTTGATTGTGGTTTACATATGTGACTAATGGGATTATTTTGTTTCATATTAGTTTG
>Ga0209489_106186_pt1 | contig 19579 bp, 14 predicted proteins | sample SiratrowhiteBW_FD_187527 | JGI IMG/M metagenome (GOLD analysis project Ga0209489, IMG submission 187527) | Root nodule microbial communities of legume samples collected from California, USA - Siratro white BW (SPAdes) (version 2) | ecosystem: Host-associated > Plants > Roots > Nodule | place...
ACACACACACACACACACACACACACACACATATATATATATATATATATATATATATATATATATATATATATATAACGAATTTTATTAATTGAAAGCCCTGTTTATTATTAACTTCATTTGTCTGTTAAATTTCGTAAGCTAAAAAAAAGTCTGTGACTCTTTTTTTCTTCCTATTCCAACACGCAACGGACCAGGCACAAATTCCAGGAGTAACCACTATTAAAATTCAAGTTTATTTAATAATTAAATTACATATTAATTTTTTAATATATATATATATATATAGAGTGAGGAGAATCTAAAACACAAAAAAATCTATACGATTTTACATGACCTATGATTTCATTTTTTTCATATTTAATTTGTTTTTAAGACTTACAAAGTGACATATTTAAACTCTGACGCTCAAGGTCAAACATATTTGGGTTTTCACAAATGAGGATAATAAACATAAAATGTGAAAAAAAAATGTGTACATATAAATGAAAATATTGATGAAAGACAGAAAATATTTTGAATCTATCTCAATTCTGGTTGTCAAATTCTTATATAAGGTTTGTCTCATTGATAAAAATTAATAAGTAACTTTAAATTTTCAATTTTGTTTATGATAATTTATAGCTTTAAAACAGTAATAATGGATTATAATTAAAAAGAAAATACTATTAAAAATAAATTATACCCGGATATTTTGTTTAAAAAAAATATGACGATCTTCATTTGGTTGAAAATGCAATCATTTATATTGAAAATCCATGATACACAATTATAAATAACATGAGATAAAAATAGCAAATTACTCCGAATTATGGAAACAAACTCACTCCTAACAATAAAATAATATTTTTACCTGAATAAAAAGTTATTACATGGACAAAAAGTCAGAGACAAGTCCATTTCGATAAAGATGGTTTGCGTCTTCTTTGTATTAATAAAAAATAATATTTTAATGTGAGTGTTGGACTTTTGTTTTTTAATTTTAAAATACTTACATATATAATTCTCATTAAAATATTACTTGTTGATGTAAAACTCAGAAATCCTATTCAATATAACAAACATGTCACAATGATAAATTTGTCACAGGCAACGTAATGGGTTTTCAAAAGTTTAGATTAACTGTTGTTTGATTTTACTTTTCATATCGTAGTAATTATTTTTAGTAGGATAACTAATTTTCTTAGTTGTATTAATATTTTTTATTGTGTTTAGTAGAAACACAACGACAACATTGTTTAAATTTCCACTAAATCTACAAAGAAACATTACAATCTCCATGATGAAAAAAAAAAATACAGAACACGTGCTTCTTCCATGAAATTTCACTAAGATCATTTCAAGGGTTTGTGACATAATTTCCTTTTTTTTTTTAGGTTTTATTGTGTGGCCTCAATATAACTCTTACTTTAAAATCTCTCTTTAATTTGTTAAAAATTGATTAGAACAAAATGCTCAAGAAATCAACCACCACTAAAATAGCTTAATGAAACCAAGAGCAATCAATGCAAAGACTGCATTTTCCTTCTGCTAGAGCATAACATGAGAAATAGGTACATAAATTTGTGATATTCATTTATTGCTTCTGGTTATTCCCTGCTAGGAAATCAAAGTACATTCATCAAATTGTCACCAACTATGGATACAGACAAAGTCCCTGATTCAAAAATCAATGGAAATACTCCATTGGTATAACTCTTTCTCGGGCACTCTCAAATCCACAGTCAACAATCCAGATTCTTCCTCATACTTGAATTCTACCTCTTCTGCATCAACTGTTATCAACTTAGGCCGAGCTGATGAATAAGCACCAAATGGGCCACAACCACGGACTTTCATGCCTACATTTGTACTTTCATTACATAACTCTTTGACAGCCCCTCCTGAATTGAACATCTTTATCAAACCAATAGGACCAAATTTGATGTCATTGCTCAATTCCTTCACGGGAACTATTGTGAAAACTTCATATTCTCGGGACTTCAAGGTCACTGGGAGGGTTGCATCCTTTGGAAGGTAAACCACTTCTCCTGCAAATTGAGACCATGAAAAGGACATTACCCCAAAGGAAATTTTGGTTAAAATTTGTAAGTGTCGTGTCAAGCCAAAAACATACCACCAAGATGGGAATATATAATGGCATCTCCTGTCCATTTATCATCTGCTACCCTGGATAAACAGTCCACATCTTTAGCTCTGATGAAACCTGTGACAGTGCCTGGATTCTCATCGTGGATAAGGTTCTTCTTCCCAACTTTGCACCACCCTGCTCCTTGGCAATTGAATACCGCAACAACCCCAGAAAAATCATTCGTGTTCCAAATCTTCAGAAGACTGCACAAGAAGCATCCAAGTGGTTAAGTAAAATCCAAAGATGCATTCATGCTTTATTCCACTTATTGGTAGCCAAATCATTTTGAATTCATTACCTCTTTCCATCTCTGGCTGGATCAGTGAATAAGCAATCCTTTGTTGGTCTGCCTGGAAGTTTAGCCCTTAATATAGAACCATCAGGTAGTGCAAGTTTCTTCAAAAGATTGAAGTCATGGTGTCCAGGCTTGTCACTGCACAATATAACAACATGCCAAGGTAAGATATCAATTATGAAACTAAAAAAGTACTGAAAAAAAAAAAGTTACAATCTCCATCCACCTGACATAAATTGGACATCCCCCTACAGCTCGTGCTGCTGCATGGTATTCAGCCATTGGATGTAGGCTCTACATATCACAGAAAAAGTTCATGATCTCAAGCAGAAGCATGTGCATATTTTTTTCACAAAAGTAAAAAAGTTTGATAAATAACTTACATGAAACATATCCCAGTCTGGCTGCATAAATTCACCAAGGAAAATAGTATTGTAAGCCACTGATGCAATGTGAATCGTGTGGGAAGCAGGGTCTCTTGGCCAGAAATCATCTGATGCCCTTATAACAGCTGAACGCTTTGCGCTGCACAAGTAAATTCAGTAAGAAATTCATCAAGAAATCTAGTGTAAAGTTAAGTAAAGAATTCACTTATAGCCAATTCATACCTGTATAGTCCATCAGTGTTGTGACTCATGCAACAAATGATTCCATTATCAGGGAAGTTCCTGGAAATTGATGCCTCTAATGCCTGGTGGTATTTCCTTGCAAGTTTCACCCTCCCACCACGTCCTGCTCCAAGAGTTTCAAGGATGTTCTGAACATCAACCTTGACACCATCAATACCGGCAGATGCCAAATATGAGTGAAGTTCATCGTAAAAATGGAAAACTTTCTCGGGATTCACAAGGCCAAGCCCATTGATGGCAATGGTTGTCAAAGCTTCGTCTGGTTGATTTGACTCAACTCCAGGAGATGAGACAGGGAAGGCCATCTTTGACTCGTAGTGCTCCATGCCGGTAACCCCAGGTTTAACACCACCCCAATATCCTGTTATTGCATGCCACACATATACGTACCTGGGGAAGATTTTTGAGCATGAGTGAACTGAATACCTTATGAAGAAACAGAAACAATAAAATGAAAATGGCATACTTTATATCATGCTCTTGTTTGATTTCATTGGTAATATGACGAAGTCCAAGAGCTGGGTCCTCTAATCTCTGACCTTCGTTGCCATCCTTCTGGAATTTGTGATTCTCTTTGATGTTGGTTAAGCGATTTGCAAAGCTGTTTGAGAAGAAACCAAGAAAGTGAACTTGTTCAACACTGTAAAATGGATATGGAATTACAACGTGATAATTGAACTTAGAAAATAAGTACTCACTTGGCTGCATGATCAGATTTCCATTCAGTACCATTGGGGTCCATGTCAACAGATTGCCAGCCATCATCAATTATCACAAACTTAGCAGGAATTCCACCTTTCTCGAAGCTGCAAAAAGTAATTTCACACTCAAATTAATGTCTGTTTGATGCATGTATCTCATAGGATCATCATTGCCCTTGGAAAGAAGTACCACCTCTGTAATCCTTGCTTCACATTCTCTGAAGTGACATTTGTGTAGAAAGCATCCCATGTACACCATCCAAACCAGTTCAACATATCTGGCATCTGAATATGAGTGGGTGGAAAAGGATAAATTAGAGGTAATGAACTTTGTGATGCAGTGTTAGACATCACTATATATGGAATTTACACAATATGGAGGGAGAAGATATGTACCTTCTTTCGCTCGCGATGAACAAAGGTCTGTAAGTGTTTCTCAACAGTTCTGAACAAGATTACAAAAGTAATAAGATCAATAACTTGAGTTGTTTAGACATCTATATAAAACATTGCACATCCAAAAACGTGGTTAACTAGAAAATTCAAAACTCAATTTTTGTAATAATAATTAAGTGAATTATTCTCACTGATATAAACTATAAAAGCTAGAGAAAACAAAGGGAAATTTTTTGAAAGGTTGCAACTCACTTGACAGCACTTGTTATGACTTCATAAGGGTCGGATCCAGCCCCGATATAAACTAAATGAGTCCCATCGAAGTCTTCCACAGCAGGACAACCTGCGATAAGATACAAATTTCATCACTTTGCACATCAGCAAAAATCACCACAGATTTGTGAATAATCTTTTTTTTATTTTTTTTCCCTTTTGAAGAGCACATACCACTTTCGACACAGATCTCAATCTCGTTTCGATCATTCCCCTGAAGAACTGCTCTGAAATCTCCTTCCAGAAGGGGTAAGAAAACCGCATAAGTAGCAGCAGCAGCTTGTTCTTCTCCTGCATCAATATCAGAGCCACTTTGTACTTCAACAAGCAAGAACTGCGTCTCAATGGGAACTTCTTGCCCGCAAGTGCCCATTCTCTGCGTCATCCACCACATCTTGAACCGGAAAACACACATAAACCGCAACCCCCTGGAATAAAACAAACAAAAAACATCATCCTAGGATCAGAAACTCAGAATTGGAGCGACCTTGAACATTATCTACAGTGAACCAACACACGTGAGAAACATAAAAAATAATCAAGTACATGCATTTCTTGACTGTGACAAGCAAGAACTAACATCAAAAGATTAATAAAATACAAAAAGAGAATTTGTAAAGAGAAAAGTGAAGAGTACATACTCAAGTTTGCCGATTGGGAAGACTGTGCGACTACCCTTCTGATGGGATTCAACCCCAATGAATGCCCCATTGAGCAACGCACCCCCACATGCAGGGGTAACAACAACCTTGTCATTGACATGGCTCAGCACTTTCTTCCCCAACACCATCAAGTTTCCATCTGCAACAGATATTCCTGCCCCCACAGTCATCTTTCTACTCTTGATGAATCAATAAACACACCCTCAAAATGGTTTGATTCAAATCAACAGGAGTATCAAATGAAATTGCAGCACACACAGCACCGCAACCCCACCACTGTTGCTTGTTCCAAACCAAGTGAGAAGCAATGCTTATGGAGCAGAAGAAGGAAAGAGACGCGTATTTATAGCAACAGGATAATGACTATAACACGTAAAGCTGTGTCAGCATTGGTGCTCAAATTGTTAGGAACTGTTTCCATGATGATGCATTATCATCCATCAATTATCAATACCATGCAATCAATCTAGACAATCTCAAATGAAATTTTCTCTTTTTCGAGAAATTTTGCTCCTACAAATTCATGTGGACATATCTTGCGTTACCATTTACGATGAAGCAAACCCCGACACTAACAAATTATTTCCTTTGGATGTGGTCTTGTCTTTTTTACATTTTTTTGGTTTCTAACTATGTATGATTATAAGGTCGGCTAATCATAAAAGTAAGCACAACTCCACTCCTGAGCTGTTAAAAAGCTTAAAAAAGTTGCAATCACATCTTTCAAGTTTCAATGACCTTTTTGTTCATTATTTAAATAGAGCGATTAGTTATTACTTTACGATTCTTAAGATATAACGTAAATTATCTCTTCAATCATTAATTAAGTGGCATAGATATTTTATTTTTAAATCAATATTGTATTTAAGAATAAATAATCCCGTGTAATATTTATTATTATGAGTAAATAAATAAATAAATAATAAGGTGAATTTTCTCCGGACAGGTAAAAAACTTTATTGCTACACGTGAAAGTAGAGCAAATTGCATGTGGACCCCACAGTGCCTGATCCTTGTTGTATGAGAGTCGTTGATTGGGTAAGTGGATATGAGGTGTATGGAGAGTGATGCAGGGGCGAAGCAGATATCACTATCGCCGAAGAAAAATCTATGCGCCGTGATACGCAGTGGTGAAATGGCGTATCGAAGGTGGGGCCCACGTGACGCCTTTTCAAAAAATTATTGTTTGGTCTGATGGAAAAAGGGTGAAAGACGATGAATGATTCGGTACGGCGCAGGTACACGTGACGCTTTGCTGTGGCGTGGGTGGGTCAGATATTTGTTGATGCAATTTGGCATGAGGCTCTGATGTGCATGCATTTCACTTCAATTCAATTCAATGTCTCTGCAAGTTGTCATCAAGAGATGGAGCAACTGGTGTGGTTGCGTTTTGCCGAAAAACGAGGAGTATGACGTCATTAAGAACAATACGTGGCAGTGACGTGTCCGATAGGATTGCCACGCTTTCACACCTCATATCCCACGTGGCATTTGGTATTTGAACTCAACTGCATAAAAAATTAAGGTGCGTTCAGTGTTATGCCATTGTTACATTGTTTTAATGATATCTTTGTCAAGTTGTTTATTATCTTTTCACGTATTCTATTGATGAATTTATTGTTTATTGTCTACGTTGTTAATAATAATAATAATAAGTAATACTTGCTTTTATTAACTAGATTAATTAATTTTCTTCATCCGATGAATTAAAAAGGAATGTTATTATTTCTATATATAATAAAAATAATTGTTAAGTACATATTTTAAACTAAATCTTACAAATCTAAATTGGGCTTTTACTCATTTTGTTATTGGGCCTCTGTACTAGCGGGCCTATTACTTTGAGAACATAATCCAGTTTGGTGTTAGGTTGTAATCAAGGATCTGCATTCCGCACCCCATACTATTTGTGAAAAGACTAAACTATGCCTCCTTATATTTGTATTTAACCTACCTTCTCATTTCTTCTCCCCCAACTCTTCTTCTACCTTCCGCTGTCCCGTGCCTGAACTCCTTCCAATTTTTCTTCGTTCGTGAATGGGAGAGTCTGCTAGAACTACATTAGTCATTGACGTTACACCATCTTGATGAAGTAAGTATTTACGGTGTATTTTTTTTCTCATTCAGATTATGTTTAATTTGATTTTCAAATCAAGAAATATATTCTTGAAGACCCAATCCACAATATGTATTAATTTAAACATATTATTGATTATTTGTGATTATTATTTTTAAGGATATGGTCTCGAGCAAAGATGAATTATAACTCTAAGTGCAAGCTAGATAGATAAAGATGAATAATAAAAATAATATGGAATAAGTTAAAATTGTCATTAATAATGACTAGATATTTAAGTAAAAGTCTAAGTCTCACATTAAATAAAAATGCGTAAATTAAGTAACATAAAATAAGATCCACAAACTTAAATGTCTTAAGGTGTAATCAATTTTCTTATACATTGTAATTAGCTCATAATATTACCAATGAAGAAATTGTTTATGCTAGTTATAATATGTAATTTTTGTATTTCTAAATTTAATAACAATATTAAAAAAATATTTTAATATATAAAATATTACGTGAAATATTTATTTTGGTGAAATATACAAAGAATATTATAGTATCATCCATAATAAAAAAATACGTTATTTATTCTTGATCCATTGAATAATAATTATAAATAAATATTATTACATTCCTAAATAATAAATATTTTCTACTATTTGTAATAATTTATTAAGTAACACGTTATGAACGACATTCTCATCTTAACTTAAAGGTAACTATGCTCCAAAATAGGACACTGCGAGTACAGAAAAGAAAAGTATTCTGTTTAGGGTGCAAAATCAACTATATAAATCCCTGAGCTTAAATTATTGATTAATATAAAACTTAAAAAGGAAAGTTGTTTTAAAGTTACCAAAAAGTGAAAGGTATAAAAATAGAGAAAGGATAACACATCTTTTAACCAGTCATATTGAATGAGTTATATGATATTGTACCAAATTTGAGGTGGGAATAAATAGATAACCCTCTATCTTTATCTCTTTTTCAAAATAGACAATTATTACTTAGGTTGCTTACCATTTGATTAGTTTATTTTAGGACTCATACCTATTTGGTGAGTACATGGTTTTTTGGTTGTGTTCAACTTCATCCACTGATTTATGGTTGATTTGTATCTGGGAAAAGTTGTTCTCCTAAGTTTCAAACTCAGCTTCTGTATGCACAGTAAGTCAGCAAATGTTCCACCCTTGCACATTCCAGATACAACAACACCACTTCTTAATTCCCTTTTCTTCATTAAAACAGTTAAAAGTCACATGTTTAACAGACATATGCACTAATGTCATAAAACTTGCAGCAACCATAATGCATGACCACAAAGAGCACTTTCCAATTAAACAGTAAAATAAGAACATTGCACAATCTTGAATTCAAAGACCAATTTCAGCGTTCGGAGGCTCCACTTTTATACCTATTCTTCCTCAATGAGTCAAAGTTCAAGCTCCATTCATAAAAACAAATAAAAATTCCAATTTTTTATATCCAACCAGCTTCTCATTTTCCTTAACACGTTGTGGAAAATAGTAATAACTATTATTATAAGAAAGTACAAAAAAAAAGGAGGTGGGGTAGCTTCCAGAAGCTAATTGCAAAACCATGACACAGGTGTGTGCACCAACACAATACCAGGTGCCGCTAAATGACCGATATGCCCTCATAATTCTACACCTTTGACCGTCATATAAAACTATCTCAATTCTCTTCAGCGCAAAGCATAGAAAGCCAAATTAGACCAACAACAAACACTCATTCTTATTTCCCATTATACCCCTTATCGCGAAATATCCCAATGCCATTAGCCCTAAATTTCACGCCGTTCACCGGAGCCGCCACGGCCCTCCGTTCTCCGCCCAATGTCACGATGATCCGGGCATTCACGGCGACGATCGATTCCCGGAGGCCGGCGAGCCTCTATGAAGTTCTCCGGATCAAGCAGAACGCGACGACGGTGGAGATAAAATCGGCCTACCGGAACCTGGCGAAGGTGTACCACCCTGATTCGTCGCTCCGGCGATCGGAATCGGGCGAACGGGACTTCATCGAGATCCACGACGCGTACGAGACGTTGTCGGATCCGTCGGCGAGAGCGGTGTACGATCTGTCGTTGATGGCGGCGCGTGGCCGTAATGGCTCCTTCTCTTCTTTGGTGGCTCCGGATGGGTCTTCTGGGTTGTACTACCAGACCCGCAAGTGGGAAACTGATCAGTGCTGGTAGAAAAAAAAAAAGATTGTTTTTTTTCCCTCATATTAACAGATTTATGGGTTCTTCAGACAAAAAAAATGATCAGAAAAAAATAAAAAGAAAAATGAAAAAAAAAAAATGTAAAAAGGAAAAAAAATCTAGAAATTATTTTTTAGCCTATTTTTTATTTTTTTATTTTTCTGAGGGAACTGTCTATGTTCGGTGCCATCAGAGTTTTTTTCAGTGTCATCAGAGTTTTATCGTAGTTAGGGATTTAGTGACTAATGCTAGGGATTTAGTGACTAATGCAATTTTTTCAGAGATTAAATATTGCATTAATTATAAAATGCTAACTTTTAAATTTTGTTTGAAAGTTTATTATATAACATTGGCTATGTTAGTTAGAAGAATTTAAACGATTTTAGTTTTTCAAATTTATTTTTTAATGTAATAATTGGTAAATATATTATTCAAAATATTTCATGAGTGAGATTTTTTTTTGTTAGAATACTAATTTAGCTTATCTATGACCCGGATACGGTGATTAACATCTATGACATTAGGAAATTGTTTCCTAGACTTCCATATTTTTTTTTACACTTCCCACTGTAATATACGAATGAAAATTACCTTCGTAAAATTATATATAGTTTGGAAAACATTTTTCCAAAATATATTTAAAAGTTTCAAAATTATACATTGTAGAAACATTTTGGAATAAGAATTTCATAATATTGTTTAAATTAATTTAACTATCTCAAATTGATTGTTCCATAATAAAATCTTTCATCGCAAAAATAATATTTCAAAACTATTTTTAAATATGAAAACAATTGTAATAAAAAAAGAAACAAGAACATTAAAAAGAGTTGTCCATGCATGAAACCACCACCATGATTTGTAGTTCTAACAATAATGTATCCTCTTCAATAATGTCTTCCATACTTGTCATATGCATTCTCTCAAACTGTGAAATTTTAAAAATATCATTTTAATACAATCGAACACAACATTGATAAAAGCATATATATATATATATATACACACACATATACATATTAATTCGGGAAGTAAAAAATTTATTGGATAAGTTTAGGGTAATTGTGCATTTCCATTCTCTTTATTATGATTTCTAGTTTTTCCTTCTTTAAAATTCTTGCATTGCAACAACAACGATGTTGAAGGCACAAAACCAAAGTGAGAAAGAGTAAATGAGAGGAAATTGCGGTTTGAAAGGGTAAGAAAGAGAATGGTTTTCACACTAATAAAAGGAGAAGTGGAAGAAACATTTATGAAAAGAACAGGAGAAAAAAAAATCTTCAATGTTACAAAAACCTTTTTGGATAAAGTATTTTCTAAATTTTATGTTTGAAAAATAAAAAATTCAGAATATATTTTAAATGATTTCAAAAAGTATAATTTGATAATAAAATTTTATCTTGAAATATCATTAATCCTAAATATTTTAAAAAAATAAAGATATGTTAAGAAAACACAGACAAAACAATTGTCTTGGTCTTGTCTTTCTTGGGTCAAGAGCTCCCTTGGTCTTTGGGCCCATGTTTTATGGGCCTTAAACGTGACAATAAAAATGTAAGAAAAAGGAAGAAACAGTACATTTTGGTTAATTAACAGTTGAATTGATGATTGAGGGGATTAAGTAAGTTGTATCTTTCAAGAATATGAACCAATCACCAAATAATTAGGCTCCATATCCACATAACGGACTCAACCACTACACGCATCACCTTCCACATTCCCCATCAACAAAACGTTCACGCTTTCAATCAAATTTCCACTTTTTTTAATTCATATAATTTCATTTATACCTATTTAAATATTTTTTATTATATCTAACAATAATTTCACTCTCTAAATGAAGCTATTCAAGTAAACCTAAATTAGTGGGGGTTTTTCAAGAAGGTTAATAAATGTCTTTCAAGTATATATTAATAGCATTTTCCTAATGATGGGTTTTACTGCTACGATGTTGCATCGAAAAAGTTGAGAAAAAGAAATTTTTCTTTTGTTTTTTTTTTTTTCCGAAGGGAATCTTGTTGGTAATGGATTAGATAGCTTTTCTTATAAGCGAACAAAGCTTCAAAACGTCTTCAAACCGTGACAGGGACACCATAGTTGCCATCCCTTCCTTCTTTTGTCTTCTCACCTTCTTCTTCTTCTTCCTATTTACCTATTCTTTTAAATTCCGCATTTTCTTCACAATTCTCCCCAACCGAATCGGCATCCGAATTTCCCAGATCCGAAATACCCACAAGAAAAAGACTGAATCTTTGGCTTGTTGGTGGATCAGTGGTGAAAGATGTGTTGTGGGGGGAGAGTGTGCATGCTTTGCGTGTGCTTGATTCTTGTCGTCATCGCCATCGGCATGCTCTTTGGCTTCGGAGTGTTCAAGCATGGATTCCACAAGATCAAAGACACTGTCAGTTACTGCGATTCTTGCGGCGGCGGCGGCGCCGCCGGAGGAAGGCCCTTCATCGGTTATGCACCACCGCCATTGTTCTAGTTCATCCTTCTCTTGTTCCGTTTCGTTCTTGTTAATGTTCTGTGGATTTGTTTGTTTTTTTATAAATTAGTGTTCGTTAGGGTTGATATTGTAACTACCTCCTTATCGATTTAATAATCATCTGTCTTGGTTACAATGCTGATACTATTTTTGTAATTACTTCATTGTGTTTCGTTTCTGGAAACCATCTCTATGAATTCATGTTTATTTTATAGCATATTTAGAAAAAAAAAGAAAACCCATTAAATTATCTTGATTATTTTAAGAAAAAGCTCAATGCTTTTCAATTATTTTTCTTCTGAAGTAATTAATTTGACTCCCAATTGAATTTCGAAATTTTATCGTACAAACAACAAATTGATGACACATCAAAGGGGTAAATGCCGAAATTTGAACTGTATGTGGTTAAAAAGTTCGATCTTTATGTGAATGTATCATTAAACTACCATGTCTGCGATTGAATCTGAATTTATACGAATTGCGTCACTCTTAACAGGTAAGAATGCAGATTTTTAAAATTAATGGGAAAAAAGAGAATGATGAAGGTGAAATGAATAAGATGGGTTATTTATCTCTCTATTGTTTGTGTGATGCATGTATGTGTATATTCTCTTTGCGTAAAAGTGGGTTTAACTTGTGATGGTTTCTTCAGGGATTGTGACCAAATATTCGTTCTTTGCGTGTTTCACATCTTTGATTAATCACATCTTTGATTAATCATTTGTACCACTCACTCATACTTGATAATCAATCATTGGTATGCTTTTGGCCCCCAAAATATGAATATCTGGTGTTTCTTTTGGCATCACTCTTTTTAATGTCTACAATAAACCAAATGCAGTTAATTCTGGTGGACATGGTGTAGAATTTTCTTTTCTAAAACTTTCAGATAAGAGTATTTATATATTTGTAATAAACGAGCCTGATGGATTGACTAATTGCTTCAACACAATCCCAAAATACTGATCAAGCAATAGGATACTGAGTAAGTGTTTGATGTAGGTAAAATGAAGAAGATAAAATTGCATGAAACTGAAGATAAAAAACTAAGGAATTTTGAATATTGAAATAAACCACCTCTATTTATCTGTACTGAAAGATACTAATTCTACTCCAATTTGATAGTTGAATCTGTTAGCCACCTGAATCAATAACTCAGTTTAGCTGATTGCTTCGGCCCATGCTACTCAGCCCAATTTCATTAAGCTCAGATTTGATCACTTCTTTCTGCACCTCTGTGGATTCAGCAAAATGACTATTATATCTTTGATAAAAAAGTAAACAAAATTTAACCTTTATATTCTTTTTGAATTCTAGATTTTACAATGTGAAATTAAAAAATTATGTTATAGATTATATAATCTGAAATATAAAAAAAAAATGGTATAATCTGAAATACAATTTTTTTCCGAATTATATAATATAAAATATAGACATTTTGTATCATCTAAATTATATTTTAAATTGTACAATTATAAAAGAATATTTTCAGTATTTAAAAAATATGGGTACAGGAAGAATTGATAAAGATGCAAGAAAAATGCCTCAGATTTTTAATTTCAATTAAAAGGTAGGCTTCAGGCCCTTGGTTTGAATCAAAATAAGTTTCCAACAACAGTCTCATAAATACAATTTTTCCTAAACTTTTAAAATAAAATTTGTCATTTATCGTCAATTTTACACTAATTCTTCCTCCACCTCTATAGCCTCTTCCTGCACCCCCATATAAAATTTTTATTCCACAATTGCCCTTGTTAAAATTACCTAAATATCCTTATTTTATTAAGCAACCTTGAAATTTCTGGTAGGACACCCGGATGAGGCCATCCGGTTCTCATTTTCTGAAATTTGAGAACTAGACGGGGTGACGTCCCAAATTGTTACCCGGATGGACTGGATGTGGGGTGCCATCCGGTTCACATTTTTTTATTTTTTTTTTAAACTGCACTGTGACAGATTGGTTGGTGAGGAGCAGAGGAGTTGGTTAGCTATTACCTATCACCATCCAATTAAAATTTAATGCAACCCCTAAAGAGTCTCTCCTCTCTCCTGCTGCATTTCACGAATTCATTGGTTTATTGGGTTTCATAAAACTAAATTAATTTAATTAAGGCAAATGAAGAGTCAAAGAAGAGTCTCCTATGCTGCATTTCAGGAAGAGTGTCTCTTTGACTCTTCATTTTCCTTAATTAAATTAATTTAGTTTTAGGAAACTAATGAATTCCTAGAATGCAGCAAGAGAGAGGACAGACTCTTTATTTAAGATGGGGTTGGGGTTGGAAATTGGAATGAGAATTAAATACAACAAAAGAAGAGACTCTTCATTTCCTTTTTACTTTTAACTACATTAATTTTAATTAGGTGTTGATTGGTAACAACTAACCAACTCCTCTGCTCCTCACCAATCTATTACAGTGCAGTTTAAAAAAAAATTGAAAAAATGTGAACCGGATGCACCCTTATCCGGTTCACAAATTTACAAATCGGATGAGGTCCACCCACCACCATCCGGTTTGCAATTTTTTTACCTTATGACAACCGGACGGGGTGGCGTCCTGTTCACAACTTACAAACCGGATGACATCCCCATCCAGTCCATTCCGGTAACAATTTGTGAACCGAACGTCACTCCGTCCGATTCTCAAATTTTAGAAAATGAGAACCGGATGGCCTTATCCGGGTATCCTACCAGAAGCTTGCTTAATAAAATGAGGGTATTTAGATAATTTCTATAAGGATAATTGTGAAATTAAAATTTTGTATGGAGGTGCAGGAAGAGAGTACGGGAGTGGAGGAAGAATTTGTCTCAATTTTAATGGTAATGTTTATGTAGGTTAGATTTGGTCTTAAGAAAAACTATGGCCAGAAAAAAAAAAAAAAGACAGCTAAGGCGAGCCCAAGAGTTTTAATCAACTTTGAGCCCAATTTCTAATAGCTGAAAGGGAAGTGTGTGCAATGTTAACTATGTATATGAATAGAAAAAATTTGTTTAACAAATCTTAACTATGTATTACATTTATTACAAAATGCAATGTTAATATTAAAACCAACTAAAACTATAAAAGAGTTGATAAAAATATCAGTGTCTAATTCAGTGAAATAATGAGTTGGTTAGATTTTATTTTAATAGTGTATCTTAATAATATATAGAGAATGAGATTCTCCATGTACATATTTTATATTATTATTTTACCTTTAACTACATTTCTAAATTAAAAATTAAAAAATTATAATAATATATAATGGAAGAAACATTTAATATTCTTATTTAAAATTAAAATTCTGTAACTATAGAAAATAATTCCTTTATATCTTTTATATTCTTATTTTAGCCTTAATTATATTTTAAAATAAAAATATAATATAATGGGGTACACGTCTTCTATTCCTGTTTTACTCTTAATTATATTTTAAAAATAAAAATAAAAATAAACAATCAAATTACTCAAGTCTGCTTATAGAAAACGTAAAACAAACAAAAAAACAGATACTGCCCTTAATGCAGCTAACATACGGTAAGCTTGATAAACATTAACTTTCAGTATTTTGACAATGTTTCATATAAATTTTGACAAAAAAATTACGTGAAAATAAAAAATATAAAAGTTTCTACGATCCCTGATTTTATATTTATTTTTTAACTTTTGTTTTCTAAAGTAGATGAGCACGCCTAGTCTAACTTATTGTCCCGTTGCCCAAAACAAATAAAAAAAATTTATAAATAAATAGATAGATAATAATTAAAAACATCAAAATTTTAAATTTTAACAATTCAAATTAAAAATATAAAACATAAATAACATAATTATTTTGGTAATATCCTTTTCTTTTAAGTTTCCATAAAAAAAATAGTGTAAGAGGAAAAAAATGGATAGTGGTGAATTGACTTGTAGACTTTTACATTTTTAAGAGAATAGAAAAAGAAAAAAAGAAAACCCTCACACCAAAAAAGACAATAAAGGACCAAAAAAAAGAAGAAAACCAAAAAAAACAAGTCTACATCACATTAGAAAAATAATAATCTCTACCAATCTCCTTATCTCCTTCACAAAAAAGTGTTTTGGGGGCATGCAAGAAAACTCAAGGAACTAAGTTTATAATAAATATTAGAATATTTGCTAATTAAAATTTTTGAAGTCTAGTAGTAGAGGAATTAAATGTGATGTTACACTATTTGTTTAAGCTTGGAAAATGATAAAAAAAGGGTTTTGTTCCTTCCTTTTCATGGTATTGGCTGCACCTGTTTCATCACTCCTTCTATTTTTGTATGTTAGTTTACAATCATAAAAGAATATTCTTTGCCTTCAAAGTAGGGTAAATGAATGAAGTGTTAGTTTGTATTAATTGTGACATGCAAATTTGTATTATTTGGCATGAATGCTTTAAGGACATTAGTATTCTTTTACTTCTTCAAAAATAAAATTTCCTTAAAAATATCAAAAAAATACTCATTTTGACCTATCCAAATTGTACCTAATTCAAAAACTCATGTGATGAGCAAAATTCATCCAATTCAATTTCAATACATAAAAAATTCAATAACAATCATGCTCAAATCGTTAATTTACTGTAGTTTGAAATGATTTTTCTTACTTAAAAATCGTTTGAATTGCAATAAATAATTACCAAGAAGTGAAATTTAACGAAAATAATACAACACAATCAAATAATAATAAAAAAAGTTAAAACCACAAATTGAGATTATTTTTCTGATGTAATCTAACTAATATTGAGTTCAGACATTTTTTTCTTTTTTAATTAAGAGCAACGAACTATTTACTTTAAAATACAATTTGATCGTGTATCAATGATAACTGTCTAATTCACTATAAAAATAGGATTTCATTATTCAAGATATAAGAATTGGAATGACAAATAAAAAAAAAGAAAACTAAGAGCTAGAGAGAGGAAGGTTTTATTTTCATTAAAGAAAAGGATAAGTGATGGGTATAACTAATGGGCTTTACAAGTATAGATTATAAAAATAGAAGATGAATTAATTTCTCTAAAATGAGAATATGTTTAAAATAAAATACTTACAAATCATATCCGTTTAATGTAAATTGAGGTTAGTATAAGCTACTATAAATGAAAAATGTGAAAATATTTTTTTAATTTCATCACTGAACTACTAAAACATACCACATACTATGGCGTTATTTTCCCAACATTTTGCTGTGACTATTTGAAATCATCTGGACAATTTACTAAAAGATTCAAATGGTTGTTAATATATGAAAACTGAAAAACTAGCTATAATTATTATTTTGCAGTCAAATACAATTTTATTCAATAATATATACAATAAAAAAAATTACATTCAAGCATTTACGGATGATTACATTGTCACTCTTTGAAAAGCAGAAAAAATAACACTTAAAATACTTTATTTAAGTTTTATTTTTTCACTAATCACAAATGATTAGTTGTATGAATAAATAATTAATTAATTAGCAATGGATTATTATATTCCTGAGATTCATTGAAAGTGAGGTTAAGACAAGAATGTTCCATGTTCCATGATGTGAAAAGAAAGATGGAATTTTTTCCATAAATATCAGGACATAGTCAGCATATATATATTTTCAGGTAAGCCATAGACTAAATTACAACCACATCAATTAATTAATTCAAACACTCAATAATAAAATGCTCTACCTTTAAAACCTTAAAAAAATTATTTTGTGAGATGTGCATTTTAAAAAAAATGTGATTATAGTTTTTAAATGTTTTATCAGTGAATTTGTAAATATATATATATATATATATATATATATATATATTTGATTTTTTATTTAAAATTGTATTTAAAAATAAATTCTACAAAATTTTAATTAACGAATGTTTTTTCTTTTACTAATAAAATACATATTTGGAGTGTATATAATGTACGAGTAGTTGCATAGTTGCAAAACAGGGTCTGCTGCAAGTAGAAGAATAATACATACGAGTAGAACTTTCCAATCAAACAGTGGTTTGAAAATTCCACAAAAAGAGAAACAACAAATGAAGACTTGATTTTTCTGTTGTTGTTGACTAAAATTTAAGTTCTTAAAACTCTTAATGTTTATCTTTTTCCTTATAACTAAAGAGACTTGAATTACAATATGAAGAAAGTTTGAATTTGTAAAATTGATTTTATGATAAACATCTAATTAGATATGTTTAAAATAACTGTTCCATTCATATTAGTCATTGGAAAGTAAGTCATCTCACAACACGTGATTCTAATTGTGACTTTGAAATTGTTTGAAAGAAATTGATAGGATTAGAATAAGTTTGTCCTATGAAGACATTTGCTATTTTTTTTTTCTTTTCTTTGCGGATTATTAAGAAATTTAAGTAATTTTATAATTATGTTTTTATTTTTTATATTGTGCAACCTATATATAATGAGCGTGTAGAGTAGTTTTGAAATTTGTAAGAAATTATAAAACATTCAATTTTACATCTTTTTTCCTAAAGATTTATAAGTGTGTAGAAAATTATTAATCTTATTATAATATCTTATATTAAGTTACTATTAGATGATTAAATCTAACATTGTTAATACGTAAGGTATAATAGTTCTTATATATATATATATATATATATATATATATATATATATATATATATATATATATATTTTCTTTAAGAGACTGATATATGAGAATTGATTATAAGTTATATGGTTAGATTTCAAATTATAAAAAAAAATTGTAACTATTATGAGTTATTGATGACTATTCATTTAAAATCTTACAATATTTGAAATTCGGTTGATACTTGTTTATTAGATGAAGTTAATAAAAAAAATTATTAAAAAAGTATGATTGGTTGATATTATCGCAAATTTAACAAAAAAAGGACATTATTTTATTTTTGATAAAATTGTAAATTGCAAAATTATAAAAAAAATTATATGGTATACAGTTTACTAAAGGAGTAAAGAAAAAAAAAATGAAGTTACAATCCGACTAAGACTATGGAAAAGATGTTTGACAAGAAGATGGTGGAGAAATTTTTATACATTTGTTTAGTCAAATATAATTAAGTGGTAATTACAATAATATAATAATATAAACCATTATGATATTAACATGATTACAAGGAAGCAGTAAAAGTAATGTAAAATGAATATTATAAGAAATAGAAAAGACAAACCAAAAAACATTGAAAAGCAAAATAAATTTTAATAACATATCAAAGTCTAATTAAGGTGTAGAAGATAAAGATGATGATAATTTCAATAGAAGAGGAAGTCAGAGCTTTGGAAGAAGAAGTAATAATAATTTTATAATATAAAAGTTAATTTGATTTAAATACCATGATCTAATGAGTATTAATTAAATTAAATTTATACTTTTTATAAATTTAATTTTTATTTCTATTTTAAATTACTGATACATTAATTTTTTATAATTTTATTATTTATAATTTTCACATAGTATTATAAAATGAGATGTTTTAATTTGAAATACATCAAAGATTAAAAAATAATGAAACAAATCTTTAAAATAATACAGTCTATAAAATTGAAAAAAGTAAAATGAAATAAATATATATAAAAAATGAAAATAATAATAAATTAAATTAAAATAAAAATTAGAAGTTAATTTAAATACTTTATAACTTAAACTCTTATAATTATTATAATTTATTTACTGACTATTATTTGTAGATCTAAAAGCTATTTTATTTTCGCATACCATGGCGCTTTTTTTTTTTTTTTTTTT
>Ga0209489_106189_pt1 | contig 19573 bp, 14 predicted proteins | sample SiratrowhiteBW_FD_187527 | JGI IMG/M metagenome (GOLD analysis project Ga0209489, IMG submission 187527) | Root nodule microbial communities of legume samples collected from California, USA - Siratro white BW (SPAdes) (version 2) | ecosystem: Host-associated > Plants > Roots > Nodule | place...
GTCCCCACTTTTGTTAATAATCGAAGGTGGCTAAAGCCTGACAAAGAGATTTATCAAAGTTCAGTTTGTTAGTAAATTGGGTTAAAAATGGTTCTAATGAAGTTGGAAGTGGAAGAAGATATCTTTTAGGACTATCTTTCCAAATTATAGGTGAAATGTACTTGGTCAGTGCTTTGAGTTTGAAAGCGAAAGTCTCTAAAGTGGAGCTGTCAAATCTAGATGCATAGCCAATTTGGGACAGCTTAAGCTCGGGTCTTTCTCATTGCTTTATATTAGTTTATTGCATGCACCATGTCGGTTGTGGAGACCAACCGACGTTGTGGTGCCTATCCATTTTTTAATTTTCAGCAAAGCATTACGTCGGTTTTTTGGTTTCAACCGACGTTGTGTTGTGTGTCATTAACGTCGGTGTCTCGTTTAAACCGACGTGGTAGTGGATTACATGACGTCGGTTGTTTAACCGATATTATGTTTAACGTCTCCTTAGTTAACGTCGGTTCGAAACCCGACGATAAAAGCCTTTCAAAACCGTGATTTTCTACTAGTGTCTTCAGGTAAAGTTTGAAATTCTTTAATTTTAAATAATTCAATTACTTGAATAAAATTTTAATTTCTTTTAAAATTTTTACTTAAACAACATATTTTGTCATAAATAATTTTAATTTTTTTAAAAAATAGATTATAAGTTGTATCCAAGGACACGATTGTGTTTTATTCCTATTTTTTAAGTTAAACACTTTTTACTTGTTGCAACAGTTTCAAATGATTGACTAATAATCACGTATCCGTCTTTGGATGCTTTAACAAGTTCTCTCATCCCATAAAATCAGATACAAATTTCTCTTTTGCATATCACTCTCATAACACGTGAGTTTAGGATGCTAACAATTTAACAACTTATCCGACCAAATTTTTTTTTTTAATTTTGATCTTAGTGATTTATTTGTATTTTAGTTGTGTTGTGTGTGTAAGGAATGAATAAGTTAGATTTGGAGTTTTCTGATGAAAAACTTGACAGTGAGAGTCCCTTGACAGAGGAGAACCCCTATAGTAAAATGGTAACATGTAATACGGCGGCAGAAACGCATATATGATAGAGTGCCAGCATTTTCTCCAAACCATTTCCTGTTCATGCAAACCCCATCAAACAAACAACTCTCATATCTCACCCACATTTCTAAATCAGCAAGAAGAAAACAATTTCAATGATGAAACTTTACGCCAAAATATTGAAAAATGTGTGACAGAGGTGTCAATATGGGAGTTGATAAGAGAGGTGGATGTGTAAAGGAGGGGTCAGAGGCCCATCATTGTCTCAATTATCAGCAGCGTGAGTGAGAGAAAGTACGTACATCAACATACATGTACATCAACATACATTTCTATATCTATATATTTATATGTGTATATAATATGTGTCGCGTCATTCTTTAGCTAACAAACAAAAAAACCTGCTACAATTTCTGCTTCTGATAGTAGTCAGCATAATGCACAGTTACATTGATATTCGGTGATGTTGTTTGTTAGCTGTAATATTAGCACGTTTAAGTTGGTCAAATCTAGGTTTCAAATTCAAAATAAATAGTTTTTAGAATAGTTTTAGTTTAATTTTAACTGGTAGAGAAATTGGTTTTGTTTTTTCTCTTTTAAAAGTAATGAGAAGTATGTACAGATATGTACACATAATATCCACAAATCCTCTATTTATTCCCATTTCACACATAATTTTCTTATCAGACTTTTTGGCACAAATAAACTCATCATCTATACCAAATACCTAAAATCATAAAAAATCAATTCAAAATCTTTCCTCATAAACTGCAATTCCTCTCAATACATCCTAAATGAAAAAAAATTGATCTTGTTTTATGATGTGATTGATTACTTTTATATTGAATAGATTGGTAGTACCTTTCAATATTGTTTTTAGCACATACTTTAACATTAGTTTGAAATTTATCGAAATTTATAAAATCAGTGAAAGATTGCTTATACATTTTTCTATGTTGAAAAAGTATTTTCTACTGTCAGACTGCATCAATTATCCTATCTTAAAAGTTAAGTGCCTAAGTAAAAATTCATTAGATCATAAATTTAATTCTTAACAAAACAATTATTAAAGAGAATATTGTTAAGTGGATTTTTTGTTTATCCTTTGTTATAAAAGATAGACATTTCTTATGCTTTCTTATACCTAAACTAAAATCTACAATAATAATGCTGGGTACCTCCAAAAAATAAATGTAGTTTTAAATTTAAAAAAAATAATTCTGATATCCTATATTTAATTAATCATTAATTATTTTTTTCCTAGTTGACCATGCTAATAAAATTATCTTAATAAATGATATATTTATTATTATTATTATTGTTATTAGTATGTGTAAAAAAAAATTGAATTATATATTTGGGATAATGTTAATAGTGTTTGCTACATTTCAAGAATAATTAGTTTTTAAGGTTATAATACTGATTTTGAAATACTCCATTAATATAAATGTGGGCAAAAAAAAATTCTTTAACCATTTAGTTATTTGTATATCTCTTTTCAACATCCTTAGTGATTCTGTATTGATTATAAGTAGAGCTGTTTTTAAGAACATAGTTCAAAAATTTATTATTTTGAAAATAAATATTTTTATAAAAAGTTGTTATTTTAGAATAGAATTAACTAAAAACTTAGAAAACCAATCTTCAATAAAAAAAAAAAAAAAGTGTGTGGAATAGCTACAATTCATACCCTTTTATTTATACTTAAGGTAGTTATAAATATATAATAAATACAACACATTTTTGGATACTTTATTCATGATCAATAAAATATATTAATTATTTAATTAATATATGTAAATGATTGGATATAAAGGGAGAGAGGAGACTGAAGACCATAATAATATCATATGAGTATAAGTTTAATTATAATGATTTTATTATATTCTAATAACATTATTTTTCTTTTATAAAAAAATATTTGTGATTTATAAACCAAAAGAATCTGCCTGAATATGACATTAGCTTGATTTGATCAAAGTACATACTAATAAACTTTCAAGATAATTTATAAAGTAAGAAAATTTTTATTACACATACTGATATTATATTATACAATTATTAACATTCATAATAAGTTTCAATATACATAATGTGTGATGGTTTTTGAATGGATATTTCATTTTAAATTTATGGATCTTATAATATGATTAATTTTACCTAAATGATAAAATTATTAGAATGTTTAATCCAACTATGTGAGTTTTACCATTGACTAAATATCATCCACCTAAGCAAAAAAGAGAAGAAAACCAAACATTGTCTTTTTGTCCTAATATTTAAAACTAAGAAACACAAAGATAAAGAGTTTCCTATTGAATTATAAAGGCAATTAATAAAAGGCTGTGCCTCCAAATCCAGTTTCCCAAAGAAGTCATCTTTCTCTACCACACGTTTTCCCAAAGTAATGGTTTTCACTGTTGAAATTATTTTTGAAGCATTGAAACTGTCACCAAAGGGTTTGTATGGTGGGTTGAAGGAAAGCTGCATGATCACAGTGAGAGCACGAAAATGGCTGCACACAGATGCTGCAGCTCTCTGTGTCAAAGTTGTCATGTTTGTGTGAAAATCAGGTGCCACGCACGTGCATCACAAATTCCGCCAACCCAAGTTCATAGATATAAAGGTATGTTTAGTATTGTAGTAAGAGAGAAAAAAATATTATTTGGATTTATTATAAAAAGGAAAATGCTTTTTGTTTATTGTTATAAAAAAGTTAAACAATTTATGATTTCTATTTTAAAATTTTAGGATATTTTAGTATTTTTATTTTGAAATTTTAAGATGTTCTGTGATTTTTACTATTATATATATATATATATATATATATATATATATATATTTCATTAAAAAGAATTATTATCCCATCAAAAGGCTGCATAAAAGGATTATTCAAACTGTTTTTCAATAACTGAAGTGAATTATAACGTGGTAGTTAAAAATACAGTATAAATTAACTATAAATAAAAATATTTTAGTCTAAATTTATCTAGTCTTGAATTTTTTAATAACTCTAGTAATTAGACTTTTGACTCTTTAAATATTCTTTAATCTTTATGAAGATTTTTAAACAATTTTAGGTTAAGAAGTATTGTAGATAGTACCTTTTAAGTCATTTAAATTATTTAATAAATTATATTTAATATTTACTAATAAAAACGTCATTATTTACTAATAATTCACCTAACCTATCATTCATAACAAGAAGGCTTGCTTGTAACTTCATTGTATATTTATATAAGCGTGTAAATTTTTTAATCATTCATTGTAAAAGTATCCAATTACTTTTTAATAATTTTTTTTATGAAATATATTTTTTAACTATTTTATTTTTATTGTCTTGCTAACTAAAGTTTTAGTGTGTTTGGATTTGATGATGAATTTGAGAGAGAGTGTATAAGAGTGAAGTGAAAATAAATGAAAAATATATGTGTTTGGATTAAGAGAAAGATAATAAAAAATAAAGTAAGAGTTGAAGAAAGTTTGTGAGTAATCTAATAAGTAAAATAGATAAAATAATCTTTTTTACAATTTTTTATTTTCTAATTTTCTTATTATTATTTATGATTTTATTATTATTTTTAGCTTTTAACATTACTATTATTAATATTTTATTTTTATAATTATCTTATTATTATTATTATTATTATTTTATTAATTTATTATTAATATTTTATAATTTTATTAAATTTATTATTATTTTAATAATTATTATTATTATTATTATTATTTGTATTATGATATATTAATTATAAAATTTAATCATATAAAAAATACAATAAAAGTATAGTTTCTTAGCAAATCATTACATGAATGCGAAGAAAGATCACTATAGAGTGCTTACCTCATTTTTTTTTGTATTTAATTAATTTTCTTATTTCTTGATATTCACATTTTTGTTGTATTTTTTTCTTCACGTTTTTCTTTGCAAATCTATCTTGTGAAAAAAAACCAAACCTTAAGATAATGATTGATGAAGAGTTAATAACTTTTTTTATTATAAATCATAAAATGTTTCATTTCTCATATTAAATTATATTTTTTATTATAAGCATATTAATTAATATGAAGTTATTTCACTTTAATTTCTTGTTTCAAGTTCAAGTTGGGGATATGTAAGTGTGTTAGGTGATTGAGATTATATAAATTATATAAATGCGTGAAAACAAGTAAAAAACACAAGAAGGATAAGTTAAGTTGTGTTTTAAGATTATTGAAACTTTTTTACGAAGTTTTTTTTGATAAGTTCTAACAGGCAAAGTTTACATTTGACATATTAATGGAAGATCCCTTGTTAAGGTACGAATTACGAAAGTCATGACTAAGAAAACACAGGACAACTGAGACTCAATAGGTCCAAGTTCTTATCATCATAGGACGTACTTTAGTTTATAAATGTTGTATAAAGTAGAATATGATTTCATGGGACTTGCTTTTGGGCAACTAGTGTAGAAGAATTAGGCCTTGTATTTAGGCCAAGTAGTCTAAAATTTTGGGTTTGTATTTTAGACCTTGAGTAGCCTAGGGTTAGATTAGGGTTCATTTAACCTAGTTAGGATTTCAATTAGGCTTTCAAAGGTCTAAGAGAAATCCTAGGCCGGTCTAGGGTTGAGGAGGGGTACATGCTTACTATGTTTTGAGCACATACTCTAATATGAAAAGCTTGAGTGGACAAGTGATACTTGATCCACTATATGGGCCACTTTTCAAGGCTTTTGAATCAAAATTTTCCATCCTTTGCTTAAATAAAAATTGAATTTCTTAAATGCTTTCTTCTTGTTCTTTTGGGTTATAAATGGAGTAATCTTCTCCTCATTCTCTCCAAGAAACCTTCTTTGGGAATGAAAAATATGAGATTCTTTTGAAGCTTGGAAATTTTAAGAAGTTTTGTCTTCTACTGATTGGGGAGAAGGGTGTTTTTCAATCATAGATGATTTTTCAAGTAGTTTTCTTAAGGATATTGTCTAATAAAGATCGCTAGATGTATTTGTATGCTTGACATATGCATTGTCTAAAATTTTTAAAGCTTGTTTTTCACAAGAGTCCTCTTTTTAAGTTAGATGAATATTAATAACATGAATTTAATAAGATAAGAGATGAGAGGATTTATTCAAGGTATTTTTATAATGATATTTTTGTGAACAACAAACTATGTCTAGTTCTTAATCAACTAATCGAATTTCACTAAATAGACTACTGTTGCTAAGATATAAATAATTATTATTTGGACTTTCGTCACTCCTAGTTGAAAAAACCTGAGTATTATTTGAACATGCAATCATTCCTGACTATAATCCTGAGTATTATTTAGAACAAAAACCCAAGTATGTTTTTGGACCTCAGTCACTTTGGTTTAGATCAAGTATTGTTTGGAACGCAACCACTAATAACTAAACTAAGACTAACTATTGTTTGGACAACAACCACTCTTGGCTATAACTGAAAGATTTATAAAGAAAGTGTTCTAACATATCACTAAGGTGTTCGCTAAGAGAGAGGTTACATCTTATGACAAATATAAGATAGGTTCACTCGTTTGGATTGCTCTGGAACATAAACAATGTTCTTCCTCACAATAATATCGTATGCTCGCTCTTGTAGCAAAACTATCATCAACCTTTCTTCTTCAAAGAGATCTTCTATATGGAAAGCTTGGAAGAAAAAAGTCGTTACAAATCTTGTGGAGTTATTGTAAGGGTCTTCTTTTATACAACTTCTTTTTCTTGCATATGAGCATGCTTTGTAGCTTCAAAACATATTAATGATCTTGACTAAGCATTGAATATGTGTGACTTCTTTGGCAGCACATATGGAACATGGTAGAGCTTCATAGGCTTGGGTAAGCGACTTCTCTTAATGTTTTGAGCAAAGTGTAGGACCTAACACAATTGATTGACTCCAGTGTGTTACGAACTTGCCTTTTTAAAAAACGTTGTTTGCATGAAGCAACCTTTAACATTTTCTTCAAGGGATGTTAATATTGATAAGAAGTTGCAAGATCTTCTTGAAATAATAAAGAAGCATATAATCCCCACAAGTATAAAATAAACATTTATTAATGTTTGACATTTACTGTGAGATGCTTAAGCCTTACATTTATCAGACAAAATATACTTATTGTATTTTAAGCAAAATCCTATTTGACTAAGTATACTCTCTTGCATATGTTCAAGAAAAAAAAATTATCAATTGATGGATGTGCATAACACTTACAAATGTTATACGAAGTATATTATAAACAACGCTTGCATCGATCTAGTCACACAACTTGCATCTATTATGTTAGACATGATACATTGCGTCTAACATAATCTGATACACATAAAATTATGTCATATACTTAGTTTTTAAACACACAATCAAAACCAAATAAAGGGTTTATTGAACTTGATCTAATAAGATGTGATATGTGTGAAGAAAAATGCTTGACATAGTGTAATTGGGACATTGCTCAACATAAAATGAAAGACAAAAGATAGAGTGAAATCACATCAAGATTTGGTTGACATGGGTACATGTTTCGAACTACATTCACAATCTATTGGAAAATGCACTTTCCTTTACTTTGTCATACCCTAAAAAAATGAAAAGAAAAAATTTGTGAGTGTTTACATGATGTGAAAGTGTCATAGGTGTACTCTTCAACAATTAAGAGTCTTATTTATACGTAAAATTTGAAATGAGTTGCTTTAAAGTCTGATGATGATCATGTGCATATACAACAACTTTTTCTTATGGCTATTCACAACATCTTACATTTACCTGTTATAATTGTTATTACTTGATTGTGTTTGTTCTTTATTGACATTTGTAAGAAAGTATTTAACTCTTAATAGTTAAATGGGTTGAAAAATGAAACAATCACAATTTTGTGTTAGTTGAAAATGTATTTTCGACCTTTATTTTTTAATATCATGGTGCATCTGATAGTTCATTTGCTGAGGAAATTTTGATTGTGTGACCTGATTTATTTGAGATGTACATATCTTGTTGAGAGACACCTGAAGATCTTAAAAGGATATGTCAAGAATCAGTATCATTTAGAAGCTTCTATTATGAAGAGATATATTTTAAAGGAAGTTATTAAGTTTTTATTATAACTAAAATTCACTAATATAGAAAATATTTTATCTTAGTTTTATTGTCAAATTACATCATTAAAGATCTTTGTAGATGTAAAAGACAAAGACATATAAAAATAATATCTTTTATATTAAATTTAGACGTAACCAAAGTAAGACATTCTAATTATAAGACTCCACTTTGCTCTTTTATGATGGTGCATCAAAAGTAATAACGGTGGCCACAACCACGATGCACACATCTTGGGTGTTTTGGTTTTCTTATGGTCAAAGCTAGTATATCATCACAGTCATAGAGAATAAATGAGTTTTGGGTGATTTACTCAACTGAAGAATCTCGCAAGATATCAATAGTAAATAAGCACAACACTAACTATTTCGCATACAAATGATGTCAATTGAGATAGGTACATTTATACTTATGATCTTGTCAACAATGATCTATGTAGATTTAGAAGTCATTTGTTATATGATTTTGAGCAAGCAACACTTAACATAGCGTGGAGGTGGAGATGCAAGGTCAAGAGACTCCTCAAACCTTGTTGTCTATGTTCTAGTCTTCATTAATCACTACTTCAACAATACATATCCCCCAAGACAATAGATAGAGTGCATCATTCAGCTTATGCCATTCTTAGAAAACTATTTTTTTCTTTTGCCATGCAAATAAGAAAATGGGATTACAAAAATTATATATATATATATATATATATATATATATATATATATATATATATATATATATATATACATATATGTAATTGCAAAATTTATCAACAACCAATCACTTACTAGAGTCGAACAACTCTCACGAAACTATCTAATCTTTATCATTAATTTGATCCTTAGACATGGAGTCTAATATTTATACTTTCCAAAAATTATATTCGCATGTAATGAAAGTATTAAAGTCTACCACGAGATGGTAATGGGTCACTTTGGCATTCAAAATTTCATAATTTTTTGTAAGGATAACAACATCAAAAAATAACAATTTATTAATTAATAAGCTTATACAAAAATTAATTTATACAATATTGAAGGGATGTTGAAATATGTTAATATAATGTCATATGACATTTTTCTCTGTCTCTTCAACCTCGTCCCAAAATAGAATAGTGTCTAATATAAATATAACATTGAGTTGTAAGTATTAAATAACTCCCAAACTTAGTATCCTTTAGGTCCAAAATGAAGATTATCAACATTTATCCTCTCCTTTGAAATTTATCATGTAATCAATTGAGGCAACAAGGAGACAAATCAATTAAGTACACTCTTTGTCATTAATTCATTTCAACAAATAAAGGAATTATAATAATAAAATAATGGCAATAAATTATTAGACAAACACTTATTAGGTCACTATGTTTTCTCTTATTCCTTCATTATGATCATTTCGAATACCAAGCATGTTATCCACTTCATTGTCCACAACAACATGAATTTTTTGTGTTAATTAGCACAATGTCTCTTATATATCAAGAGACTTATCCTTATGAATTTTATACATGATTCTTCCTTCGAAGACCATTGTCACTTCTCATTACATGGATCATTGACATAAAATATTTTCCTTCTTGATATTCGATAATAAAATATTTATTCTCATAACTAACCTTGTTTAGATCCACCAAACTAAACCCTAAATCATTCATCTACACATTCTTATTGTCAGAAACTCATTTACACTTTAACATTGCCACTCTAAATGTCAAATAATAAATTTCTCAATACTTGTTATGACTTTGAAATAACTCATAGATGTTGTAATAAGATTTTTGTCTTTAGAACTCACAAAGTGCATACCCTAAACCTAAATGGTAATTCAACTATTTTGTACTCTACTTTTGTCATCTAATACTTTTGTAGAGAAACAATATATGTTAATATCGTACCCACCAAGTGTAATTACATCGTCATTAGGCCCACATGTTAGTCTTAAAAGTGTTTCAAAAACATTAACCTCACCCTATACATTTTTTTTTAAGCCAAGCTAGTAAAATTTTGTTATGCTCGTTCAGTGCCCATTTTTGTCCTTAATTATGTGTTGCATATAAAAAGGATTACTTCATGAATATTGTTGAATATGTAAATGTGTTTGGTCCACTTCTTTTTGACTAACATTTATAGTTTTCGCATTTGGTGTACCCTACTTTCATATCTTTCATTATGATGAGTCTTAGGACTTTATATTATATTGGTTCAAATTTTGACATGTACCTTGAACAAAGTACATTACTCTATTGGTTCAAAATAAATATGATAAACAAAGTTAGAGTTAGGAGCAAAACTCACATTACTCTAATCCTATACTTAATAATATATTAAAGGTTATTTAATGCATTTCACCTATTACATCACTTAATATAAGATAAAATATGATGTTACTTTGTTTAAAAAGTTGTATGCAATAATGAGAAGTTTATTTTTAACACTTAAAGTGTTGTTTTGATGGTTCTTTAGTTTCTATTTTTTGCAAATAAATTACTTCAAACTAGTTACATGTTAAAACAACATAAAAAACTCAAAAAATAATATCAAATGAAACCTCAGAACACTAAATAACTATTGGAGACATCGACCAGAGATGAGGTCTTTCAATAGTTTATAAATAGGTAAAAATCTCACTTTACAAGCTGGTTTTGTAAGGTTGAGTTAGGCTTAAATTCCACTTCTTGATATGATATCAGAGCCTATCCTAGCACGGTTGTTGGATCACATGCTATCGGGCTGCTATCGGACCACCCTTAAACAATATAGTCTAGCGTCCGAGTTGAGCAGTCTCAGCGTGAGGGGGTGTGTTGGAGATCCCACATTGACTAGATATGAGGCCTTTCAATAGTTTATAAATAAATGGAAACCTCACTTTACAAGCTGGTTTTATAAGATTGAGTTAGGCTTAAATTCTACTTCTTAATAATAACCATTTCCAAATTCATATTATACTTTAAACAATACTTTATAGATTATATCCATTTAATATATTAAAATTTAATTGTTAATTTATTCATTCAAGCATTTAATATTTTTATATAACATATTTTTTTTTTAAAAACGGACAAATCTTATATGAGTATTATCCTATAATGGAATAAGAAGTTTAGCTCTATAATTTACATGATAAAAAAATTCATATTAAAAATTAATATAAATATTCTTATCAAGTAAAAGCATTTTATCATATGATGACCTTTTATTTTATTTTACGTAAGTTACATTATATTACATTATTAATTAGATATCTTTTAATCTTTGCTTAAATACGAAATCTCAAAAGATCCACATTTTAATAATTTTTTATTTTTTAAAATTGAAAAGAAAAACAATTTTTATTTTTATAATTAAATTTTAAATTTTATATAATATCAACGTTTAGTCTAATATTAAAATCTGAAATTGGCAACTTTAATTATAATGGTTGTATTAGAGATATGTAACTAAACGATTAAGTCATAATTTATTATCTTTATATCATTAAACCATATATTGCCATATTTCGCGTACCATACCAAGATATTATCATATTATGATCTATACATTTCATGAAGAAATTATCGAACTTTGATGAATCCACTATTTATCTTAGGATACTTTATAAGACTAGAGGATGAAGACTTGTATACGGGGCTCACACTTTTACTCTTCAATGTTAAGTTATATTCCTCCCAAACTCTAAACTATCGAGTTAATTGTTTAATATAGATTAAATGAAAAAAAAACTTATTATAATATTTATACAAGAACTTTAATAAGAATTTAAGGATAAGGTTGTAGAAGAGAAGTCAGACTTTTCAAAACAAGAAAAGTCAGACTTTTCAATTTTAATAAAATATAAATAAAATGTTACATTAACTTCAACTTAACGTGTAAATCTTTTTTACTATTATAAATAACATACTTTTTTATTTAAAAATAATTAAAACACTAACCTTTTTCATTCGTAACTTATTTAAGAATGTGAACTAAGAAATTAATAAATACTTAAAAAAATAATAAAAGTATAATATAACTGTATAATTTTTTTTTTACAAAAATAATTAAGTCGTATTATAAAGGCACAATTTCTTTGCTTAACATGATTTTAGTAGAAAAAAAATAAAATGGAAGTTGTACCAACGTGATATGACTTTAAAAAAATTTCTTATTAAAGTCATATCACGTTGAAATGATTTCAATTTTACTTTTTTTACATTATGTATTTATCTTAAGAAATTGTGTCACAATAATACGACTTTTTTTATTTAAAATCATATTCTCGTGATACGATTGATCATTTTTAAAAAGAAAATTACAATAATTTCATAAAAATAAAAAACAACTACATTTGTTTAATTGTTTTAAAAAAAACACAATTAAAAACGTTAGTACTAAGTAACACTATACTAAGTCTATTTTTTTAAAAATAAATGACTTGATAAATTTGTTTATCTTGTTTTAATAACTTTATAGTTGTCTCTTGTATTCAAGTTCTTAACATACGATATTTCATTTTAAAAGAAATAGATTGTTTTATTAGTCATTTTATAATTTTTATATAACATTAGATTTATTTTTCTCTTTATATCTATAAAATTATTTATTAATGAATAATGAGAAGAAAATTTTGTAAGTTTTTGATAATGAGGATGAACTTAGTACACTAATAATATCTTTTTAAGAAGTAAAAAAAGAGTGAATAATTATTTTTACTGTTATCATATATATTATACATTTAATATTAAGAGGAACTACATCAATTTGTGAGGATTCTAAAAGATCAAAGCTAACATTAATAAGACAAACTACATGATCATTATTCTGCACTAAATTAATTAATTAGTTTCACTAGTAATTCCCTTTTAATATTAACTATGTTTCACCTTTTGAAACTTTTCCTCTTTCTAAGTAATTTTCCAATTGGTATATTCAATGAAAGACCACAACAATATATGCCTCCTCTTTCTAAGTAATTTTCCAATTGGTATATTCAATGAAAGACCACAACAATATATGCCTGCTGTGTACCACTTCTTACAATCTGTTTTCAAATACATTTATGAACCATCTCACAAACCTTCTTTATGTACTAAACAAAAAAAAATGAAATTGAATATTAAATTTACTTTACATTTCATAATAATAAGAAACATATAATAATAAGAAACATATATAGTATTATTTCACATTCACGAATTTCTTTTGGATACACCTACACTTTGTTAACCAAGGTACCATTCCATTTACCAAACTGTTTTGTACAAAGCTGGTAAAGCTTTAGTAGTTAGAAAAGCGTATGCTCCTAAAGATACAAAATTGCATGTACATGCCAAGCAAAAGAGAAGAGTAAAAGGTAAAAACCAAAAGTTAAAATAAAATAAAATAAAAAAACTAGCCTAATTGCATAAGGTAGTAATTCCTAACTTCGTATTTCTCCTTTCTCCATTTTTTTTCTTTTTTTTTTCTCTCAATAAATAAAAAAGTTGCATTTTTTTTGGAGGGTAAGTGAGGTCTATGAAGTGAGAAGGATAACATGTGAATTGCATTGATTTTTGTTCTCTACGGTTTTCCACTGTGACGCTATGTCTTCAGCGATCTTGATTGCATCACACGATGTTCCTTGAATTCCTCTTCTGGTGAACCCCACCGTATACAATCCCTGCTCCCCTTTCCACCCATGGGGAAAGGGCTTTTTCGGCATTCCATCCTCGGTGAAAAAATCACAACCCTAAAGTAGAAAAAAAAGTTTCAAGTATCACACACAAGAAAAAAAAAATGTCAAAAAGAGAATTAAAATAGAATCTTGCAACATTACTTTTTGGAATATGCATGCACACCCTTTGCCCACAACACATAATTTGATTTTTGAAGCAAAAATTTCACATTTTTTATTAGAAAGAAATAATTTTTATAATATTTGGTGATGTTTCACATAAAAAAACGTCACTATGAGAGGAGGGCTATTTGAAATAAAAAAAAAAATGTTTTGTGATGAAGAAAAAGGGAGTGGTAGAACCCAAGCACAGGCTGGGAAGTGATTTTATTCTTCATCTTTGGAATGAAGAAAAGAAGAGATTTGTAGGTTTGTGCACTCTGCATGTGTCCCAAGCCAAGACAGTGACATGTCATGAGTGGTTCATGATAATAAGATAGAGCTAAAAACGCAACACAACACAACAGATCAAATTCTAACCTTGAGCCAAGTAGGCACGTTGCTCTTGTACCCTGTTGCCAAGATTATAGCATCGAATTCCTTTTCTTGTCCATCCATAAATTTGGCACCGTTTCTTGTTATCTCCTTCACACCCTCCATCACCTACACAATCCCATCCAATGTTACCCTCAACAATTCTCAAACTTCACAATTCTCCTGAATCAACAAATTAACATACCTTAATGTTGCCACATTTGATTTGTGCCACTTGACCTACATCAAGGACTGGAGTCTTCCCTGTGGCTAGTTTGAGCTCTATTGGGCCTGTTTTGGGCCTTTTGATGCCATAGTGATTGGTGTTGCCCAACATGAAGTTGGTTACAAGCAAGAGAATTTTGTCTACAACCTTGATTGGAAACCACTTGTAGAGAGCCATGGCTATGCCAAAAGTTGAGAAGCCAAACATCTCCCTAGGAAGCACATGCACCTTGCATCATTCAAACCATGCAACAAAGTGAGCAAAGAACATACTCCCCCAAAGTTGATCATGGGTTACCCAAATGGGAAAAAAACATAAATGACGTCAATTTCAGTAGGGAATAGTCACACACTCATTATTAACACTAAAAACCACCCAATTAACCAAGAGGAAAAAAAACCTTTAGCCCATCTACCAAAAAGTGATTTTGTCCATGTTTTTTTAACCAAAATCTATTTTTTCACTCCAATAATTTGGTAAATATTTACACAGGGTCACCCAACTAGTCTTTAGCTGTCATAAACATAAGATGAAATCTTTAGCTGTCACAGAAATTATTTGAATTAACTTCTGTCAAAAGCTGAGTTGTTGAAGTTTATGTTTAACTCTGCAAAAGCATTTGGTTGTATTCATATTTGTGTTAGGTGGTAATGAAAAATTTTGAGTGGAAATGAGGGTGAACTTACTGTATTTCTGGCAACCATGTAAGGTGAGGCATTGTGTCTGCAAAGGTCCAAGCTAACTTCCATTCCTGAATTGCCACAGCCAATGACCAAAACCTTCTGGTTTCTGTACTCAGAGCCAGACTTGTAGACACTAGTGTGAGCAATGGAGCCAGAAAACTGGTCCATCCCATGAATTCGAGGAACCACAGGCTCAGCATTCTCCCCAGTGGCCACCACAAGCCAACAGGACACAAACTCACACTCCTGAGTCCTGACCACCCAAAGCTGTGACCCTTTATCAAACTCAGCACTCTCCACAATTTGGTTGAACCTGGGGTGGATGTTGAAGTGTGAAGCATAGGACTCCATGTAGGATATGAATTGGTACTTTGTGGGGTACTTGGGGAAAGTGTGGGGAAAGCCCTTCAAGGGAAGCTCACAGAAGTGCTTTGGGAGGTGGAGTTTGAGACGGTCGTAGGTTTTGTTTTGCCAAAGAGAGGCTATGCAGTTGCTTCTCTCAAGAATCACGAAAGGGACTTTGTGCTCTGAGAGACAAGCAGCCACGGCTAGGCCTGAAGGACCGGCACCTATGATGATAGGCCCATGAACATGTTCTTGTTGGCGTTTGCAAGAACCCATGTAGATAGGTTTGTTTGTGTGCTGTAGGGAGAGAAAAAGGCAACAACAAGAAGAACAAAACAAGAGCAAGAACAAAAGGTGAGAGTTTTGAAGTGGTGGCTGAAAAGTGAAGCCAAACCTCGGTTTCTTGTGGGAATTTAAAGAGTGTGAGGTGGGGAAGTGGGAAAGTGAAAATTGTAAAAGATTTTAATGCATGGGAAAGAGAGAGAGAGAAGAAGAAGAGAGAGTTTTGGTTTTTGTTTTTCTTTTCTCTTGTGCTGGTGTGTATGGAGGCGTAAAGTTTAAGGAAAGGATTTGATTCTCTTTCTCTCCAGGCTCTTTCTTCTTGTTTCTAGGCAGAAGGGTGTGTGAGAAGACATAGGAGAAAAAATGAGTCACAATCTCATATATGTGTATATATATGTGTAATTTGTGTTGTTAGTTTCACAAGTTTCTATTTTATTAAATAAAGTAAATGTGTGAGTATAATTTTTCTAACCCTTTTGTGATATGTTTGGATGAATAAAACAAAGAAAATAAGATATTTAAAAAAGTTAGAAATTATAATCAGTTAACTGGTATTAAAGGACAAATGTACAATGAGGATGCATGGTGGTATTATTGGGAATGGTTTTTTGAAAATTTTGATTTTATTATGGGAATGAATATTGAATGAGTTGCAGCTAGAGCTAGGTAGGCACTTGCACATCATACGATTAAGTTTTTGTCTTGTTTTTTAACTTTGTCACGCTTTGTCAGGACTCTGTAGTTTCTGTGGCCCCCTTTTATTTTTCAATTAACAACTTGTATTCTATCTAGGAGTATCCTCACACCTGTTTTCAATAACTGTAATTTCAAAAGTTATAACAAAGACTTTAATGTTTTTATTTATTTTTTACTGAGATGATGGTAAAAAAAGACTCCTTGCCTTGGTAAACGTGATTATATGACTGCTCAAGGTGCCAATTCTATAGTAATAATACTAATAGTGTGCATGTGTGCACTCTAGGATAAAACCACCTTAATGATGACATAATGCTTGTGTAGAAAAGTCAAATTGAAAATACCCCTTCTCACATATTATCTTCACCCCCAACTTATCTACAATTTAAAATTTCTACACATAAATTGAGAAAAAGAAAAGCATATAGTTAGAAATAGTGGAAGAAAGAATAAGTTAGTGTAGGTGATAGATAGTGTGACATATGGATAATGGACTTGTAAGGTGGTAAGTTTGTAAAAGTGGAGGGAGAATGATAGAGGAGTGGGGTCAAAGTGAAAGTGCATTAGAGAAAGAAGGTGTATGTGTAGTGTTAGTAGTAGATGAAGAAGAGATAATCGAGTGAGTGAGTGAGAATGGTAGGCACAAAGAAAGTTGCTGCTGCATGCTGGGAAACACCGTGGATACTTTCTTTGTGCGACAACCGTCTCCTTTTTCTACTTCACTTTTATATGTATTTTTCATCAATCCCTATAGTTAGTTCACTATCAAATTTCTTCAAATTAACTATAACTTGTTTAGAGTACCAGTCCCACATCGGTACAATCTTGGGATTCTGTTTTTGTCATACAAAGGGACTTAGCTTAATTAACCATTTCACTTTTTCATATTAAATCAGTTTTTTCAGTTTTGTAATTTAGATAAATGTATATTAATGTTTGCTTAATACTCTTTTTCTCTTAATTTTATGTATTGAATGTAAGATAAAATTTTCACTATATACTCATTTTTATCAAATAATAATTTTACAAAAATTAAATAATTATATAATGTTAATAAATTATGTAAAATATTTCAGAAATATAAGTGAATTATGTGAATGTCGAACAATTATCATAATTGAGATAGAATAAAATATAAAATTGTATGGAGAAATAATACTTCTTCAAATAAAATGAAATTATAAATCAAATATAAAAAAGAATGTAAATTCTTTAGATTACTTAATAAATTAAGATTCAGATGATTGAATACTTGACGTGAACTTATATGTTGAGATTTAATAATGGACCAATTTAGATAAGAAACTGAATTTATTAAAATTTAGGATTTTAGTAAAATAGTTAATAAGGATAAACAACATCACTTTCATGGATGAGGATAAATTGTAGATATGCCACAAAGAGATGAAGAAATCCTTAAAAGTATAGTAATTGAGGAGATGGAAAATTTTTTGATAAATTCAAGAAATTCACTCTCACCAATTTGCAAAAATGAATAATGTATTTTTATTAATTCCTGAAAATGTTTAAATACATATTTAGGTTACGAGTTTCCTTCATTTGAAAGTAAATAAAAGAAAATTAAAATCCTTATTAACTATTCTCCTAGTTTTCAAGTTTGTGTAATCAACATAGTCTCCTCCATATGGCTGCCCTTTAATAGTTGAACCTTTAGCAGATGGATCATCTTGTAATGCAATGTTTCTTCGGTCTTCTTATTAAGCCTTAGACGAATTCTTCCTGCACCCCTATACCTTCTTTCTGCACCTCCATAAAAAAAATTAATTCTCAAAGTACCCATATTAAAATGACCAAAATGACCTTGAGTGTCATTCGGTTGTCATTTGTAAAACAAAATGACAACCGGATGACACCCCATCCGATTCATATTTTGAAACAAATTGTAAACCGGATGGGAGTGTCATCCGGTTGTCATTTGCAAAATAAAATGACAACCAAATGGCATCCCATCCGGTTTACCATTTTTTTTTTCAAAATGTGAACCAGATGGGGTGTCATCCGATTCATATTTGCAAAATGACAATCAGATGACACCCCCATTCGGTTCATATTTTGAAAAAAAAATGACAACCAGATGGCACCCCATACGGTTGTCAAATTCTCAAATTGCAAAAGTCGCTTACGGTCTCCCAATCACCAAATTAACTACTCTAATCAACAATACCACCCACAAATTACTAATAAACATCAATAATTGTTTACTTAGGACTTGTTTGAAGCTTTAATTTAAGATTTGGACGGCACTGGTGATATAGTGAACGACAGATGAGAATTATGGAGGTGAAGGAGATAGAGGATAACATTGACTTTTCCAATTTTGAGGTAAGGATATATGTGTAATTTTATATTCATTATGGAGGTGTAGGAAGAGGGTATCGGGGTGGAGGAAGAATTCTTCTAAGCCTTCTTCTACTCATAGACTTACCTAAGTCTTGAATTGAATCTGGACTTTAATTTTTACTTCCTGAACTTGAGCTTTTTCATCATGAGCTCCATGAGAGTTGACTTAGTTATTTATGTTAATACTCAAAATTAATAGTGGAAGGCTCTCTTGCAACAAGAAATGAACAATAAATGAACTAAATATGTATCTTAAAATTTATTTAATTCAATAAAACTAAAGTTTACATTTTATGAAATATAATATATCATTTGATAAAAAATAAATAAATAACATCTAAACCAAATATATATCCTAAAAATAATTTAATTTGATGAAAATGAAAATTATGTTTTATTAAATGTAATATATCATTTGAACAAAATTAAAAAAAATATATGTAATTAAGATTGTGATAGAAAAAAAATTACTTTAAAAATATGATTAAAGTCAACAAATAAATAGTTTAAAAATAATAAAAAATTGTGTGACAAGAACTTTGTTTTCGAAATAAAACGAAATAAGAAAAATAAAACTAAAAAATAGGTAAAATCAAGTTTTTTAAGTTATTTAAAAAATTAAATATATTTTAATAGTTTAAAAATAAATAGGAGGATGAGACAAATACATACCTACTCATAT